>JAEEGJ010009660.1_pt1 | contig 25641 bp, 18 predicted proteins | sample 8958761 | NCBI WGS metagenome assembly JAEEGJ01 (sample SAMN16246546, study PRJNA631951) | gut metagenome | biome: gut microbiome; feature: rumen; material: RS-attached | host: Bos | place: Iran: Karaj | collected 2018-10 | reverse complement strand
AGTCTTGCTGCATTTATACAAACACTTCAGAGGCTGTACAAAGACGCAGTGGCTTTTCCGCTTTAGGGGAGACCTGCTGACATCATATCATTTTTTCAAAAGCATATAAAGCTCCCGATACATCCTGTTGCGTCCTCCGCCCAGAAGATAAACAAGATCCTCCCTTACTTCCGGTCGAGCAAACAGTTCTACCAGAAACGGCGCATAGCGTGTTCCGGCACCCTCTTTGATTTCTTTTTCATAATCATCAAAGGTCTTGCCTTTATTATAACTGCGTCCAACCGTATCCGTTGCCGCATCAAGACAGTCTGCCGCCAACACGATATCAATGATTGTTTTATAGGGACTGCTGAAAGTATCAAAGTCCGCCGGATACCCCTTAGAGCAATCATACCACAGATGATGCCCCCTTATCACATCCACATAATCACGGGTGGAAGCATGCATGGACGCAATACGCGCACCTGTTACAGGATGGCTCTTTATCATTGAAAATTCATCATCCAACAGATTGCGCCCATACATGGAAACCACATCCACAATAAACAATTTACCCAGATCATGGCATAGGGAGGAATGGTACGTATAGTACAGAATCTGCTCTTTTTTTGAGATGACCTGTTCCACCGTATCGCACCCCGGAAACCCGATAAAGAGCTCCGGATTGCTATCCAGTAAATGCCTCGCCATGCATTCTGCAAACCTCGCAACCATATTGATATGAACATAAGTAGGCGGGTGTACTGCCGCAAATGCCTTGATACAAAACTCCTCCATTGTAAGCCCGCCCGGAATTTCCCGAAAGTACTGCGGGAAGTTCGTCAGCAGGGTCACACATTTCATATAAACACTGCTCTGCTTAGGAATATTATAGATATAATCCAGAACAGATTTTTGTATTTCAATGTATCTGTCAAAGTCAGTTTCCGTAAGCTGCAGCTTTGTCATCTTCGCGGTGCTTAGATACAGTGACGGGGTATCCAGATTCTTATCTGTTCCTGTCAGCGAATAGTCCTCAGCATCCCTTGCTTCATAGGCACTGTAAAGCAGATCACACGCTTCTCTGGCAGGAGTATATCCCGCAAGAACCGAAGCCATATATCGCAGATCTTTTTCCTGCTGCACATTTACAACCGCAAGAATAGCATCATTGGTAGTGTTCTCAAGAAAACCGACTGCTTTCTCGGCATAGATATATACCTTTTGAGCCACATGCTTAGGAATAAAAGAGTAAGCCAGATAACTGCCGTAATAGTAAATCCGAAATTCATATGAATCCCAATCATAGTCCGGCAGCTGCTTACGATAAAACGGATCCTTCAAAATTCCGGCTGCCTGCTCCAGAATGGAAAGACAATCCTCCCACCAGGAATCCGGCATGGCATACAAATTGCTTTCGTACAGCAGCGCCCCCATCAGGGAAAACTGCAGCGCAGCGACTTTTGCTTCCGTCGATAAGCCCGCAAAGGCTTCCTTGCCCAGATATTCTGCCAGTTTATTTCTGTTTTCGATTGCCTGTCTGCGAATCTCATCAAGTTCATCACTGTCATATCTGGTCAGGGCGGAAATAAGGAAATAATCCCTTTTTACTTTCTTTGCCATGGCTTGTATTTTTGCGTTTTCATCATCCGCTTCGCCAACCATAAGCTCATGACTGGTCAAAATCCTGTTGATGATTTCGGAAAGATGGACATCTACCTCCTCCATAGAGTCTTCGTCCACCAAAAGCTCGTCAAATTGTTGGAGCATTTTCCGCATTGCGTCCGTCAGTTCCACATCCGAAGACATTATCGGCTTTAGCACATCATTGATGATCTTACGGTTTTCTATGGCTAATTTACCGATTTTGGAAAAATTCTCTGCCAGGATCCGACCAAATTCATCCGGATCCTTGATATCATTCAGATTGGGAGTGGATAATAACCGGATTTCCTTCATACGGACCGCATATTGTTGGAATAATGTTAAATATTGATCCTGTTCCATTACCGTGCATTCTCCAAATGTTCGAAATAATCTGCGATACAATTGTAGTATAACACCTTTCATCAGTAAAGAAAATGGTCTATTAGAGCCTGTTCCAAATCGGATTCGTTTAAAAAGCCGTTGTCATCCAGCCCTAAAAACTCAAATGTAAACGGATCTTTAATAGAAAACGTATATCCATCTATTTTATTCTCAGAAGACTTCAGAAGTTCTCTTGGATTTTTGCTTACGCCTGATCGAAAATATAAGTTTGTCTTTATCTGCCGACGAAGTTCTCTTACACTCCATCCGCATTTTATACATTCAGTCTCATAAAAGAATCTCTCGAATTCATCTTCAAGCACCATTATCTCCCTAATATGAGAGAATGACAATCTCTTTACCAGCATCTCCGGCTTTGTGACAAATTCGTTTGACACTGTCGAAATTCTTTGTGAATCTATCAACACACCCAATTGGTGCGACGCTGTCGCACCAATTTGAGGGTACATATTATAAAACTGCCTACACCACTTAAATAGAGTTTTGTTTAGTCCCTTTTCATTAATTCTATCCTCTAGTTTATCAAGGATTGCTGCGCCATATTCCGCGCGATCCTTACCCCCTTGTTCGTACTCAACTATGTAATAACCAATTACCCAATTCCTCAGCGTCAGCAATTGATTGACTGCACTTTTAGCTGCATTTCCAGTTTTTATATTATTTTGTTTTCCCGGCAGTTTTGTGGTCAAATTGGGGTCATTTTTCTCTGGCTGATCTACTTCTTCTCTCGGCTAGTCCCCCTCGACACGAAGCGAGGATACGATTGGCTTGAATACGGACTATGACGCTATTAAGCAGCGAAAGTATTATAACAATGCCTTGATTTTCTCCTTTGCTTCTTCTAAATTCTCACATTTTCTATGATTGCAAGAATCTCACGTGTTCTATTCTCTTTTGCCTCTTTTACTAACGCTTCGCCAACGTGCATTTCTTCCAGTTCTTCTTCTGTCATATTTTATTTTTAGTAGCAGACTGTATTATAAGTATAAAAATCGTATAAAATAGATATTTTCAACCTCTAATACACAAAACACTGTCCACTACGTCCTCCTTACCGGAGCAATTAAAGATATATAGGTTGATGTCTTCACCGAGCTCGTTTATTCTGTTAAGCATCCCCGATGGCCAGGCATATGTAAAATACCTGTTCCAACTCTCCATAATAATAGCAATCTTCTTCAAAACCAATCTTCCTTATAACTAAACAATCAATCCACAGTGAAATCTCTTATTGCCTTTAGTGCCGGAAGCGCGTTGCCCTCATAATCAAACAACGCCTGATTAGCCCATTCGTTACCGCCAGGTCCCTTCTCTCCTGTATACTTGAGCGCAGCCTCGGTTGCCCATCCGACATTAGGAACAGGAATCCATCCCGGCTCCCAATAATAGAAGCCCAAGCCGCCCGGAACCTTAGAAACCCTTGTCATAACATCAATCATGAAGTCTCTCTGACCTTCTTTAGTCATAGGATAATCAAGATTCTCTACAAGTTCAGGTCTGGTTGCCATACCTTTCAGTTCATCTGTCGGCTTCTTCTCGTAAGAACGGTAGTCTTCCATGGTAAATCCCATAGATACTTCGGCGATACATATCTTCTTGCCGTAGCGCTTAGCCATATCGTTCATATTGAATTCAAGCTCATCTAAACTTCCATGCCAAAAAGGATAATAAGATAATCCAATTATATCAAAATCTTCTCCTCTTGTCATATAATTATCGAACCAATCCACATACATTTCATTAAAGCCACCATTGTCGAGATGAATCATAATCGGTACGTCCTTATCTACTTCTCTTACACCTCTTATTCCGGCACTTATATATCTCGCAATATTGTCGTAATTAGGCTTCTTGCCTGTTGGCCACAACAATCCGTTAGTGACCTCATTGCCAACTTGCACCATTCCGGGAGCAGCATCTTCATCATGAAGACGCTTCATAACCTTAACGGTGTATTTATACACCGCCTCCTCAAGCTCATCTACGCCTAATCCCCTCCACGCTTTAGGTACATTCTGCTTGCCGGGATCAGCCCAGAAATCACTGTAATGAAGGTCAAGCAGAGTGCTCATATTATGCGCCTTAGCTCTTTTCGAGAGTGCCATTACCTTATTGATGTCATTAGTTCCCGCACCATAAGCATTGCCGTCCTCATCATAAGGATCATTCCAAAGCCTTAATCTTACAGAATTACATCCGTTATTCATAAGGATATCAAACAAATCTCCCTCGACACCATCGTCATAGTACTTGGCACCATATTGCTTCTGCTCAATTAGGGTCGATATATCCATACCTTTTATAAATTCCATAATCATATCCTTTCCAAAAATGACATAGCACAAATACAATTATGCTATGTCATTTAATTATTGCACTAAAGACGTACCTAAGTCACCAATCAATCAAAATCAGTAATCCTGTCGTACATTCTTCTGTACTTAATCCTAATCATTTCATTTTTCTTGAGTACGTCTTCCTCATCACCAGTGTACTGACACCTTAAGCAATAGTAAAGACTGTTTCAAGAAAAAAAGTATGACAGGTTTTTTGTAATTTCCATAGTCTTGCAGCTTTCACTTTTCTATCGATACTGACAGTTGGCTGAAAGAGTCAATATGGTACCTGAAGGAGCGAAAATGGCCGGCAGAAAATGCCGACCATTTTGTAGATCCGTTATGTACCTGATTTGTCTGATATCAATTTATTGGTATGAATTTCAAAGATGCCAGATTTCCTCATTGTATTGCCTGATGGTACGGTCAGATGAGAAAAAGCCTGAGCGGGCGATATTGGTCAGGGCCATTTTCTCCCAGCGGTCCGTGTCCTTGTACGCCTCAAGGATCTGTGCCTTCACGCGGCAGTAGTCCGCAAAATCCGGGAAGGTCATAAACCAGTCCTTGCCCACCAGTTCATTGTGAAGCCTGAAAAGGTTTTCTTCATTTCCGACGGAATACATCTCATCACCGATGAGGAAATCTACCGTTTCCTTCAGTCTTTTATCTTTTTCATAATAGTCTCTTGCCACATAATCCGCCTTGGCATAATGCTCAATCACTTCATCCGAGGACTGACCAAAGGTAAAAATGCAGTCCTTCCCAACAAGATCAGCGATCTCCACATTGGCGCCGTCCATGGTACCCAGCGTCACTGCACCGTTTGCCATAAATTTCATATTGCCGGTACCGCTTGCTTCCTTGGATGCAAGGGAAATCTGCTCAGAGATATCGCAGGCAGGAATCAATTTTTCTGCAGCAGTTACATTGTAGTTTTCGATCATCACAATCTTCAGATAGTCTTTGACAGCAGGGTCCTTTTCGATCAGGGCTGACAGAGAAAGGATCGCATGAATGATATCCTTGGCAATGGTATAGGCAGGCGCTGCCTTGGCACCGAAGATCACAGCCACGGGACAAACCGGAAGCTTGCCCTCACGGATATCCAGATAGGTGCGGATGATCCACAGAAGGTTGAGCTGCTGCCTTTTATACTCATGAAGTCTCTTTGACTGAACATCAAATACAAATTCCGGATTCAGCACACTTCCCTGATGTTCGTTGATCCACGCAGCAAATTTCTTTTTATTCTCTTTCTTGACTGCGGACAGTTTTTCCAAAAATGCCTTATCACCTTCATAATCCATAAGTTTTTCAAGCTGCGCGGCATCCTTGATCCAGCCGTCTCCGATCTTCTCTGTAATGGCATCTGACAGTCCTTTATTACAGGACAAAAGCCATCTGCGGTAGGTAATGCCGTTGGTCTTATTATTAAATCTTTCCGGATAGATCTTGTAGAACGGTGCCAGTTCGCTGTTTTTCAGGATCTCTGTATGAAGCGCTGCCACGCCGTTTGTGGAGTGGGAAAAATGAATGTCCATGTTTGCCATATGGATATTTCCCTGCTCATCAATGATCTGTACAAAGGGCTCGTCATACTTTGCCCTGATCCTTTCATCCAGCCTGTCAATGATAGGCAAAAGCTGGGGAACAGCCTGCTCAAGATAATGTCTCGGCCAGGTTTCCAGCGCCTCTGCCAGGATCGTATGATTGGTATAGCCGCATACTTTGGTTACGATGTCAATAGCCTCATCCTCACCGATGCCTCTTTCGCAAAGCAGACGGATCAGTTCCGGGATCACCATGGACGGATGGGTGTCGTTGATCTGCACAGCCGCATAGTCTGCCAGATCCGTCAGCACACTTCCTCTTTCAATGCTCTCATCAATCAGGAGTCTTGCTGCATTTGCTACCATGAAGTATTCCTGATAAACACGAAGGAGTCTGCCCTCTTCATCACTGTCATCGGGATATAAAAACAGCGTCAGATTTTCGGCATATTTTTTCTTGTCAAAAGAGATCCCGCTACCGATCACTCTCTCATCCACACTGTCCGTATCAAAAAGTCTGAGCCTTGTACAGCCGCCGTCATATCCGGTCACTGCGATCTCATACATCACGCTCTGTACTTCAAAATCCCCCAGGCTGACGGTATAACGCTTATCAGTTCTGCGAAGCCAGCTTTCCTGTCCCCATTTCAGCCACTGATCCGGGATCTCGCTCTGCTTATTTTCAGAAAACACCTGTCTGAACAGACCACAGTGATAAGCCAGACCCACACCGTCTGCCGGAAGAGAGAGCGTTGCACAGCTGTCGATAAAGCAAGCTGCCAGCCTTCCCAGACCACCGTTTCCAAGAGACGGCTCCATTTCCAGCTCTTCCAGTCTGGCAAGACTCTTGCCGGCACTTTCAAGTTCTTCTTTTACAGCGTCATACAACCCAAGATTGATGAGATTGTTGGACAGCAGTTTTCCGATCAGAAATTCTGCCGAGATATAGTAAAGCTTCTTCTTTCCCGTGTTATAACCTTTTTCCTCAGCCGCTTTCTGCGTCATTTTCAATACCGCATTATAGAGTTCCAGATCGCTGCATTCTTTGATATCTTTATCCAGATAATCTGCTACTTTTATGTTCATCCTTCTTTCCCTTATCCTTTCTTCACTTTGGTATTGTTTCCTTGATTATATAAGTTCAAATATTCTTTCATTTCAGACATTTGATCATCTGACCACCTGACTATCCCAATCATTCAATCCCCAGGTCATCACGATCACTTTAATCCCTTCGGAAGCCTTCCGTACAGTTCCATCTTCTCCCTGCATTTCTTTGCGAGGTTCTGGTCAAAGGCGCCCTCCGGCGCTCTCCAGGTCCAGTTGTTTCCTAAAGTGGATGGCGTGTTCATTCTCGCCTCAGAACCCAGTCCCAGGATATCCTGTGCCTGCACAATGGCAAGCTCTGCAGGTGATGCCCAGATCCCCCGCATCATCCCCCAATGGTACCCCTCAGTACGGTTGAGGTTTAAATATTCCCTTGCGACTTTTCGGTCGGAGGCAGGCGCGGTCTTCATCCAACCGGCGGCGGTATCGTTATCATGAGTTCCCACATAAGCCACGCATTTTTCAGGATAAAGGTAAGGCCTGTAGTCGTTCCCATTGCCGTCCCTGGAGTCAAAGGCAAATTCCAGAACCTTCATCCCGGGAAATCCGGTCTTTTTAAGCAGTTTTCGAACATCCGGCGTCAGAAAGCCAAGGTCCTCTGCAATGATCCTTTTTTTGCCAAGCTGCTTTTCAATCTCTTTAAAAAACTGAATGCCCGGTCCCGGCTTCCACTGTCCGTTTCTGGCATCGGGATCCCCTGCGGGAATCGCATAATAACCGGAGAAAGCCCGGAAATGATCGATCCTGAGCACATCCACCAGTCCAAAACAGTGCCTGATCCGCCTCAGCCACCAGCCATATCCGTCCTCAGCCATTTTGCCCCAGTCAAAGAGCGGATTCCCCCAGAGCTGTCCCGTTGCCGAAAAGCCATCCGGCGGACAACCTGCTACATCAGTTGGTTCCAGTTTTTCATCCAGTTGGAAAAGAGCTGTATTCGACCACACATCCGCGCTGTCGCAGGCAACATAGATGGGCAGATCCCCGATCAGCTCTATACCGTTATCCCCAGCATATTTCCGAAGTCCGTCCCACTGCTCGCGGAAGAAAAACTGCAGCACTTTCCAAAACTCAATCTCAGCGGCATATTTCTTCCCGGCAGCCTTCAGGGCAGAGGGCTTTCTGCATTTCAGATCCTCTTCCCATTCCTGCCATGGCGCTCCGCCATGGGCATCCTTTAAAGCCATGAACAGCGCATAGTCCTCCAGCCAGAAAGAGTTTTCATCCTTCAAAAACGCAGTGTATTCCTTTGATGGCTCCTTCAAAAAGCGAGAAACTGCTTTTTTCAGAATACCGAACCGCTTGCGGTACATGGCATCAAAATTGACCGCCAGCGGACCGCTTTCCCAGTCTACTGCCTGAAGTTCTTTTTTTGTCAGATATTTTTCCTTTAGTAAATCTTCCAGATCGATCAGATACGGATTTCCCGCAAATGTCGAAAAACTTTGATACGGACTGTCACCATAGCCCGTGGGACAAAGAGGAAGGATCTGCCAGTAGCTTTGCCCTGCCTCCTTTAAGAAATCTACAAACTCGTAGGCTGCCTTTCCGATGGTTCCGATCCCGTAAGGGGAGGAAAGGCTTGTGATATGCATCAATACGCCGCCCGCTCTCATTTTTGCTTCCTTTCTGATAAGTTCTGTCTATTCTGAAAGCAGTGAGCGTACACTTTCTCCTTCCTGAAATTCAAAAGGAATGATCTCATGGATCGCCTGACCGCCGTTTTTGATCAGATATAAGATGATCTCCACGCCTCTTACCGCAAAGCGGTCCACATTCTGGCGGATGGTAGTCAGTCTCGGGGTAATGTATTTCGCGGGTTCGATCCCGTCAAACCCTGTGACGGAAATATCCTCAGGCACCTTTTTCCCTTTATCCCTGAAGGCTCTGATGGCGCCGATGGCGATCAGGTCGGACATGGCAAACACCGCCGTCATATCCGGATACTTATCCAAAAGCTCAAGTGCTGCCTGGTAGCCTCCTTCCATTGAATAACGGGAATAGGCATACTGCATTTCCATATCCAGCTGCCGGTCATGATGGAACATTGCCATTCTGCAGCCCATGAGTCTGGCTGACGCAGGTGCGGACAATTCGGGATCACCGCCGATGATGCCAATCTTTGTATGGCCCTGTTTATACAAATGCTCTACCATATACATGGCAGCAGCTGTATCGTCGATGAAAAGCGAAGATAGATTCCGAATATTCAATGAAGCCGAACTTGCGGTGATGGCCACGCAGGGCAATGTCAGAATGTCAAATTCCTCAGGCTTGTACTGCTCAAAATTGGAACCAAGGAACAGAATCCCTTCCGGGTTCTTTTCTTCTATGATCCGTCCGGCTTCATTAAGCTCATTATCATCCTGATCTATGTAACTGACATGACAGAGATAATGATTTTCTTCTATGATCTGCTGCATTTTTTCCAAAATCGCAGCAAATAAATGATTATTGATACCCTTGACAATAATGGCAACGCCCTTCTGCGCCTGCATTTTCAAATGCCTTGCATTAGGATTGGGCTGATAGTTATGGGCATTGACCACTTCCATGATCTTTTCGTACGCTTTTTTGCTTACATTCGGATTATTATTCAGAACCCGGGATACGGTTCCAACACCGTATCCGGATTCCTTTGCAATGTCTTTGATTGTCATATCGGAAACCTTTTCCTCTACTCCCCTACCATTTTTACGAAGATTTTTCATATGTATTTTACCTCGAATAGATTGGAATTTTCAACTTTCTGTTTTGGAAACGGTTCCGTCAAATCATGTCTACAGTGACTCAGCCTTTTACGGCTCCGGCTACTACGCCTTCAATAATATACTTCTGGCAAACCAGATACAGAATAATGATCGGTATGATATCGATCATAATGCTGGCCATCATGGCACCCATGTTGACCGTTCCGAAGCTTCCGCGGAAATACTGGATCGCCATGGGGATTGTCCTGTACTTTTTGATATCCAGCACCAGCGTTGGAAGCAGGTAATCGTTCCACACCCACATGGTCTCAAGAATTGCCGTGGAAATCATAGTCGGCTTTAAGATCGGTATAATGATGTGGAAAAATATCTGCACCGGGCTGCACCCATCGATCATGGCTGCTTCCTCTATCTCAAGCGGAATCGAGCGCACAAAACCGGAAAACATGAATACCGCCAGTCCCGCGCCAAATCCCAGATAGATGATGCAGATATTGTACGGTGTATTCAGATGCAGACGGTCTGCCGTATTGGCGAGTGTGAACATGACCATCTGGAAAGGAACTACCATACTGAACACACAAAGATAGTAAAACAGTTTTGCAAACCGGCTGCCGACCCTGACGATATACCAGGCTGCCATGGAGCAGCACAGCATGATCAAAACAACCGAGGTAACCGAGATCACCAGCGAATACCAGAAGGATTTCAAAAAATCCATGCCGGTGATACTCTCTAAGTAATTGCCAAGCCCTGCAAAGGACTGGCCGTTTGGCAGTTGAAATACGCCTGTTGTTGTGATAAAGCGGTTTTCCTTTAGAGAATTGATCAGGATCGTAAAGATCGGATAAATCCAAAGGACACATATGATGGATAATACAACAGTCAGTATCGTTTTTGCGATGCCTTTCTTATCTTTTCTCTCCATTATTCCTGCACCTCCTTAGATCTTGTAAACCCTAGCTGGACCAGCGAGATCACAACAACGATCAAAAAGAACAGCACTGCCTTGGACTGTCCGATCCCCTTCCACTGGGGACCGGAACGAGCGTAAAAGGTGTCATAAATATTCAGCGCTAAAAGCTGTGAGTTCTTGGCAGGCTCACCGCCTGTCAGGGATACATTCTGATCGAACATTTTAAAACCGTTTGTCAGGGTCAAAAAGGTACAGATGGTGATGGACGGCATGATCATCGGTAACTTGATCTTGAAAAGTGTCTGCAGATAACTAGCGCCGTCTATCTTGGCAGCCTCAATGTAATCCGTTGCTACATTGTTCAGACCTGCTATATAGATGATCATCATATAACCGATCTGCTGCCAGCAAAGGAGAATGATCATTCCCCAAAAACCGTTCTTTTCCGACAGCTGTAAAAGTGGCTGTCCGATGGTCACCAGAATTCCGTTAAGCAATGTCTGCCAGATATAACCGAGCACGATACCACCGATGAGATTCGGCATGAAGAAAACCGTTCTGAAGATATTAGTCCCCTTCAGGCCTCTTGTCAGAAGCAATGCTACGACAAAGGCAAGAACATTGATCAGGACACTCGATACGACCGTAAAGAGCACGGTGTACCAGAATGCATGGGTGAAGGTATTGTCAATGAAAATGTTTTTATAATTCTGGAGTCCTACGAACTTCACATTGCTGACGGTTGTGAACTTGCAGAAGGATAAGTACACGCCCCAGATAAAAGGCCAGACAAATCCTATAACAAAAGCTGCCAGCGTAGGTAATACAAATATGGGCCAATATCGCTTTGTAACCTTTCCTATCATAGTAACCCTCCTGTCACGGCTTTTTATTGAGCGCTGAGTGCGTACTCTGTCTTCCATCCGTCAACAAACGCGGTAACCACGCCGGCCCAGTCGCCTGTTCCTGCTGCATATGCGGTCAGGGCACTGCCGACACCGTTTTTCCAGTTTTCGGAAGGCATTGTTGTGAAGTTCCATGATACAGGAGTCTTCCCGGAAGCGGTAATCTCTGTATCCTGCTTTACAAATACATTCTTGGACTCTACAGCATTCTTGAAGGGGATAACAAAGCCCATATCCTCGCCCATGGTCTTGGTTCCTTCTTCGCTGGTAACACACCAGTTAATGAAATCAAGGGTTGCCTGGATATCCTCAGCAGATGCTTCCTTGTTCACACACCAGAAATTCTCGGTACCGGTACAAAGTCCTTCGTTTGCATCATCTACGCCAAAGTAGATGGGGAGCATAGCCAGTTCATCATCCTTGAAGTTCTCGGAAAGTGAACCATATTCCCAGGAACCGTTCTGATAGAAGACTGCCTCACCGTTTACAAATTCAGCCCTTGCATCATCACCGGTCTTAGAAGCCAGTTCAGCGGGATCGCAGGTAGAATCGGTGATATAGAGATCAAATACTGCCTTGTAGTTATCAAGGTACAGACCCTTGATTGCATCTGTTGAGGTGATGCCGTCATTCTTGTACTCATAATAGATCGGCAGGTTTGCCAGATGAGTCTTGAATCTCCAGTCAGAAGATCCGTCCATACCTGTGGAAGCGAAAGCACCCTTGATGCCAAGTTCATCCTTGCGGGCCTGCATATCATCTGCAGCAGCCTTCAGGTCATCAAAGCTCTTGATGTCATCTACGGAATATCCTGCCTTCTCAAGCAGTGTCTTATTTGCGATGATACCGTAGGACTCGATTACATAGGCAATACCTAAGGTCGCATCTCCGTCCTTTAATGCAAATGCGTCACTGGTCAGTTCATTTGCGATGGCAGATCCTGACAGGTCATAGCAGTAATCCTTCCAGTTTGCCAGACCTACAGGTCCGTTTACCTGAAACAGAGTCGGCGCATCGGATTTTGCCATCTCACTCATCAGGGTTGTTTCATACTCGCCGGAAGCAGCGGTTACAACCGTTACAGGCACACCGGTCTGCTGGGTGTAGGAAGCTGCCAGCGTCTGCCACTGGGGATCCTGCTCGGGCTTGAAGTTTAAGTAGTATACCTTGCCGTCTGCACCGGATGTCTGCGTCTCCTCTTTCGCATCAGCAGCTGCTGCATCATCCGTTGCTTCAGCCGTTGCGCCTGCATCTGTTGCACTTGCATCATCAGCGGTTCCAGTGCTTCCACAACCTGCCAGCAGACCTGTTGCCAATACTGCACTTAAGCCGATTGCAACGATTTTCTTGAGTTTCATGTTTGTTCCTCCTTTTGTGGATTGAAGATATTGTTTTTGTACTCCTCATTGGAAACGTCTTGGATATTTCGCTTTTAAATTGGTATCGTTTCCATTGATTATAATGTAATATAACACCACTTGTCGAAATATTGCAATACCCAATCGTATAATAATGGGATATTTGTCAATTATTCACATCATTTGAAATGATTATTTGTGTGATTTGCACAGGGAATAAAGAGAAAAATCTATGGAACCGTTCTCAAAAACCGTTCCATAGATTTAGAATTAGAAAAGAGAGGTTTTCATGTTGTATTTTTGTGGCTTTGTGATCCTATTTCATGATTGCAAAGCTCCCCTCGCCCATTTTCAGTCTGTCACCTTCCGACAAAACCGATCCAATGGAATAAACTACACTTTTGCCCTCAAACTCGTGCGCCCTTACCTCAAGCGCCTTATTTGCGGGATTGACTGCACAGATGGCGCTGCCCCTTGTATAGACAAACGGACGGTCCTTTTCTCCAACCAGAACCGAAAAATCACTGTCCGCATCAAAATCACTGCCGCTCTGTCTCAATGCAAAGATATCCTTTACCACATGCCAAAGGGAGCTTTCATCCGCCATGGCAGCCTCTACGCTGGGCGCATCCTCCGACGCATCCACGGGAAGGTAAAGGTCCTTTGCTTCCGCATCGGAGAATCCCTTATTTACGCCGTCTGTCCATTGCATGGGCGTTCTGGTACCGGTTCTTGTATAACCGCCTTCCTTGGTGGGAACATCCAGATACCGCATACCAATCTCGTCCCCGTAATAAAGGAAGGGAACACCGGGAAGAGTAAAAAGGGTCGCAAAGGCCACCTTCAGTTCCGGGATCGAAAGTGTCTTTCGGGGTCTTTCCGTATCGTGGTTACAGCTGATGAGGGAAATATAGCCCTTGCCCTTCGTCTCCTCCAGTTTGGGAAGATATTCATCCAGGAACCGGGTAATATCCCCTTCTCCGTCCGCCTTGAAATAACTGTGATCCCCGCCGGGTGTCTGATAGTCACGCAGCAGTGAGTTATATCCGTTACCGTACCAGTTTAAGAAAAAGTCCATATCAAAGCCTGCGCCAAGGATCGACATGCGGGGTCTGTTCCACTCGGCCACAAAGGCAGCCTTTGGAAAATCCTTTCGCACAGATGCAAAGATGTCACGCCAGACCTCGCAAGTACCGCTTTTATCTTCGTCATCATCCTTTACCAGGGAATCTGCCATATCCACCCTGAATCCATCGCAGCCCATGGACAGCCAGAAACAGATCACATCTTTAATGGCCTCTCTTGTGGCCAGGCAGTCCGGATCATCCATCGGCTTCTGCCAGGACTCCTCGGGTTTGAAAAATCCGTAATTGAGTGCCGGCTGACATTTGAAAAAGTTCAGCATATAGGTGCCGTCACGGTCACATTCACCGCCGATATAAGGGTGCCCCTTGATGGCGCAGATCCAGTTATCGGTCCAGATATAGCGTCCGGAGTATTCGTTTTTTTCCGCCTTTCCGCTTTCCAAAAACCAGGGATGCTCTTCCGATGTATGTCCCGGAACCAGGTCAAGAAGTACATGGATCCCCTTTTCATGGGCCATTTCAAACAAACGCTTTATATCCTCATTGGTACCGTATCTTGCAGCCACTTTTTTATAATCCCTGACATCATATCCTGCATCCTTAAAGGGGGAATCGTAGCAGGGATTGATCCACAGCGCATTGGCGCCCAGCTGTTTGATATAATCCAGTTTTTCGATGATCCCGTTAAAATCCCCGATGCCGTCACCATTGCTGTCCTTAAATGACTGGGGATAAATCTCATAGAAAACAGCTTTTTTCAACCATTCAATCATATAGCTAATCTCCTTTTTCAAAAGAAGCAGCGATCACTTTCGACTGATTCCCGGAAAAAGATCTGCCTGTCACAGTATCCTTCCCGAAACAGTTCCTTCCGCGACCGCTGCCCGTTACGCATTTAACCTATTTCAAATATTCTAATTTTATTTTTGATCTATATGCATCAGGCATCAATCGTCAGCCCTTTACTGCTCCGCCGGTGACACCTTCTACATAGTAATTCTGCAATGCCATGAACAGGATCGTTACCGGGATCGCTACCAGAATGCCGCCTGCGCAGAACCTGGTAAAGTAGCCCTGATAATCGTTGGTCCATACCCATCTGGTCATGGCCACGGCTACATTGTAACTCTCGTCATGTCCGAATGCCACATAGGATGCGAAGATGTAATCACACCAGGGTGCCATGAATGCTACCAGCGCCGTATAGATGATGATGGGCTTGCTCATGGGGATCAGCATGGTAAGGAAGATCCTTGCATGGGAAGCGCCGTCGATCCTTGCCGCTTCATCCAGGGCTCTCGGGATGGTATCAAAATAACCCTTGCACACATAGTAGCCCATACCGGAACTTGCTACCGACACCAGGATCAATCCGTATACCGCACCGCCCTGTGTCATGCCGATCTGCTTGAGCAGGAAGTACAGACAGATCATGGTAAGGAATCCGGGGAACATGCCCAGTACCAGCCAGAAACGCATCAGGAGCTTACGGCCCTTGAAACGCATTCTGGAAAGCGCGTAGCTGACGCAAAGGATGATAATGGTCTGCAGGATGGATACAAAGATGGCGATCACAAGGGTGTTACCATACCATTTGATAAAGTTCGTCTGCCCCGAGAACAGGAATCTGTAATTATCCAGTGAAAAATGCTTCGGGATCAGATAATCTACCATGCCGCCGTATTCCACCTTAGGATCATAGGATCTGAAACTCTGCAGCACCAGTCCGATGAAGGGGAACAGCCATATAATGCTGATCAGTACCAATAGTATATAAACGCCGATGGTGCCTCTTTTCCTTTTTCCGCTCATGCTTGCGGTCTTATCCGGTTTACTCATTGGAATCCCTCCTCATCTTTTACAGAAGGCAGTCTGTTGTACACTACCATTGTTACTACAGCTGTTACAATGAATACCATAATACCCAGTACAGCCGCCATCTTATAGTTCGTGTCATTCACCGTCATCTTATACAGCCAGGTAACCAGAAGGTCTGTGGAACCGGCCTTATTCGCCAGTTTCATGGACTGCGGTTTACCCTGTGTCAGAAGGTAGATCACGTTGAAGTTGTTCAGGTTGTTTGTAAACTGTGTCAGAAGGAAAGGTCCCGTTACAAAAAGCATGTAGGGAAGGGTGATGTTCTTGAACATCTGCCATCCCGTAGCACCGTCCACCTTGGCGCTTTCGTAAAGCTCTGCGGGAATGTTCATCAAAAGTCCCGTTGCGATCAGCATCATATAGGGAATACCGATCCAGATATTTACCACGATGATGGTGATACGCGCCAGCATGGGATCTACCCAGAACTGGATGGGTGATGAGATCACACCCCACTTGAGCAGATATCCGTTGATCAGTCCGTCATTTGCAAACATCTTCATAACGTACAGGAGGGATACAAACTGGGGAACCGCAATGGTCATGACCAGGATGGTTCTCCAGAGTTTTTTCAGTTTGATCTCCTTTTTATTGATCAGCATTGCTACTGCAAGGCCGAGGAAATAATCGATAAAGGTTGCAAAAAATGCCCAGACGATAGTCCATGCCAATACCTTGAAGAAGGTGGATCCCATACCCTGCGTTCCAAAGGAAAACAGGTTCTTGAAGTTGTCAAGGCCCACCCAGGTAAACAGATTTGTCGGCGCCTGATGCTTGTCATCATAGTTGGTAAAGGCGACGCAGATCATAAAGATGATGGGCACCACCGTAAAGAGGAACACACCGCTTACAGGAATCGCCATCAGTGTTTTGTCAAAATTCTTGTCGAGAAGCGAGCCGATCACTTTTCCATTGGAAGGAAGTTCTTTTCCCGCCTTCAGCAGTTCTTCCATCTTTAAGTTATCTTTGATATTCAGATACCAAAGCAGAATGAAAGCAGCAATGACGATCAGGGTCAGGATGCCGAACAGAAGGATCAAGAATGAGTTGTCTCCATATACGGTCTTACGGCCCTGCTTATATGTTTCCACCGTGCCAAGGGTGGGCAGTTTGGATAGATAATACCCGCCAAACCGGATCATATAAAGGATGAACAGGATCTCTGTTGTCAAGAATGCAACGCCTTTGACCCACTGACCTCTCAATATCTGTCCGCACCCCATGATCACAAATGAAAGTTTTGTTTTAAAATCACCTTTCATATATAACCTCCGCTGATTGTCTAAAGAATCCGGCGAAAGACTCCAGTCCTTCGCCGGATCCGTATTACATCAATATCTTTTTACTGTGCATAAGAAATGCAGGTATCCTGGAACTGCTGAAGTGCCTTCATCAGATCGTCATCGCTGGAACCGGATGACAGTTCGCCGTTTCTTACGCTGTCACCAAGGGATGTTGCCAGTGACCAGTAATCACCGGGATACTGTCCCTGAGGAATGGAGTACTTAAGCTGCTCAGCCAGTGCGGAAAGAGCCACATCAGACTTTACTGCGTCAGAAGCCTGTGCCTTCAGGTTAGAAGGACCCCAGCCAACTTCATTGTATCTGTCAAGCTGTACAGCTTCGCCTGCAAGATAATATGCAAGTGCGTCGCAAGCAGCCAGTTTGTCATCATCAGTCTGAGGCTTCACACCGAGAAGCTTGAATCCGCCGAAGCCGCTCATCTGATGCTCCGTTCCGTTGTCATCCTTGAAGGTAGGAAGCTTTGCGCAAGCGTAGTTGTCGCCGAATACTTCCTGTGCAGTTGCGCTGTCCCATGTACCGTCTACGATCGCACCAACGTTTGTAGCTTCACCCATAGCGGAACCGTTCTGGAAACACTTGGACTCATTGAGAGTGATCATAGCCTTCAGAGCTGCAATACCGTTGTCAGATGCATAGTCTACATTTGCCTTGGTAAAGTTACCGCTGTCATCTGTCTCATAAGAAAGATCACATCCGGCACCGAAGAAGAATGCTGTCTGATACCAGCCGGAGTTGATCTCCATGTAGAAGTTCTTGCCTGCTGCTTCGCAGTCAGCAAGGATGCCTTCCAAGGTGCTGGGATCCTTTACAACGCTCTTGTCATAATACAGGAAATATCCGTTATCGGAAGTCAGCGGATAAGCATAAAGTTCGCTTCCTACTGTGGCTGCCTTGATGGAGCCTTCATCATTCTCGCTCTTCACTGCGTCGATCACATCAGGATTTACTGTCTCAAGTGCGCCTGCTGCAACAAGACGTGCGATCTGATCCTGAGCAAAAGCGTAAATATCTGCGCCTGCTTCTACGTCGGTGATCATGTTGCCAGCTGCATCGCCTTCACCAACTGCTTCTACGGAAATCTTGTAGCCTGCGAAATCCGGGTTGTCAGCAAGGAACTTCTCAGCTTCCTTAGCGGTGAAATCAACCACTGCATCAGCAACCCAAACCTTGATCTCGCCCTTGGAGCCATCACCTACAGAAGCGCTGGGCTTCTCTTCTTCGCCTTCTGCCGCATCAGCAGCGGCGTCATCAGTTGTCTCCTCAGCCGTATCTTCGGTCTTTTCTTCCGTGGTCTCTTCTGCAGCGGGTGTCTCATCTGTTGCAGCACCGCTTTCTGCAGCTCCTGAGCCGCAGCCTGCAAGCAGGGAGCTTACCATAGCAGATGCTAACAGTAACGATAATACTTTCTTTTTCATTTTTTCTCCTCCTCTGTATTTTTATATATGAAAAAATTTTAAAAGAAACCTAAATTAGTTAATAAAACCGGTAAACTCATCTTGAAAACTTATGTTGATTCCAAGTATTCTTATTCATTTACCCTGTAGATCAGCGTTCCCTTTTGGCTTAGCACGCCGTCTGCAAAGTTTCTTGAGAAAAGCACATCCTTTGCATCCGGTACGGGTATCTGCTCATCAGAAGCATTCAGCAACACCTTGATCTTCCTATTGTCCTGATCGAGCTTGATATACTCGATGCATCTCTTTTGCGGGATCTCATCCGGGAAGTGGAAATACAAACTTCTGCAGGTATCCTCGCGTCTTCGAAGATCGATCAGTGCTCTGACTTCTCCCATCAGTTCCTCATGCTGCCCGCCTTCTATCTCATCCCAGGGCATGCATCTTCGGCAATCCGGATCATGTCCGCCTTCCATACCGATCTCGGTCCCGTAAAACATGCACACGCTGCCGGGCATGGTAAAGAGTGCTGCAAGTTCCTGGATGAAGACATCCTCATCACCGGTTCTTGACATCAGCCTGTCGGTATCATGGGAATCCAAAAGGTTGAACAGTACATTGTTGGTCTGCTGCATGTACATGGTGTAGCATCCGTTTACTCTCCAGGCAAAATCCTCTTTCGTCAGGGATGTATCAATAAAGAAATCATTGATCCCGCTGGTGAGAGGATAATTCATCACGGCGTCATATTCGTCACCGTACAGCCACTGGGAAGCATCGTGCCAGATCTCGCCCAGCAGATAAAAATCACTCTTCTGCTCTTTTAGCGCCTTGCGCAGCCTTTTCAGTAAATAATGGCTGACCTCGTTTCCTACATCAAAGCGGATCCCATCGATATCATATCGTCTGACCCACTGGGTACATACCTTTTCTATATAATCAATCACTTCCGGATTATTCGTATTGAGCTTTGGCATGTTGGCAAAAAATGCGAAGGAATAAAACTGTCCGTCCCTTGTGCTTTTGCTCATGTCCACCGGCCATTCATTGACCATGAACCAGTCATAATATCGTGACTCGGGCCCTTTTTCCACCACATCGTGCCAGGGCAGGAAATTTGCGCCGCTGTGATTGAACACACCATCCATCATCACCCTGATCCCGCGCTTGTGGGCCTCGTCCACCAGACTCTTCATATCAAATTCACTTCCGAAGGAAGGATCTATGGTTTCATAATCCGAGGTATCATATTTATGGTTTGATTCTGCCATACAGATAGGCGTTAAATAAATCCCATTGATACCAAGGTCTTTCAGGTAATCCAGTTTTTCCGTAATGCCTTTTAGCGTTCCGCCGAAGCGTTCTTCATTTTTTACGCTTCCCTTGCGCCAGGGTATTACTTCCGGATCCTGCGGAGCCTCAGAGTCCCTGCAGAATCTGTCTGGAAAGATCTGATACCAGACCGTCTCATTTACCCAGTCAGGAGTCCGGTTTACATCCGACGGATTCATCCAGGGTACGATGAAATACTGAAGCATCTTGCCTGGCAGTTCCATCTGTTCTTTGGTAAGGCACCCGTCCTCAAAGTAATAAACTACTTCATCTGCGGCATGTAATTCGAAATAATATTTGCAACGCTTATACTCCGGCCGGATGGTGGTGGTCCACCATGTGTGGTACTTGAGCTCTTTTCTATAACAGATCTCTTCCCGTCTGCCAGTCCACTTTTCACTTCCGCCTGCGATACCCGCCTGATAAGGGTCACCGTAGATCAAAAATACCCGGTCCACATCGTGACCCGTCTTTAAATTCACAACCAGGTCATCCTCGCTGAAGGAATAACTCATTTGTTCAGATGTTCTGTGATAAATCGCTGAATAATTCATATCGCCTCGCTCGCGAATGCTCTGTGCAAAAAGTTTCGTAATGTTTCGTTGTGTTTGTATAATACCCAATTTTACAGGTGTTGTCAATAGCTTTTACTAATATTGATTTACGAAAATTAGTGGTTGATTATTTTCGTAGAATGTTCTATACTATACACGAAGTAATTGTGAGGGATGAGTATGGCTACTATCAAAGACATTGCAAAAAAACTGAACATTTCAACAGGAACGGTCTCAAAGGGACTGAATGGAGCGACAGATATCAGTGAGGCCCTGCGTCATCAGATCCTGGATACGGCAGCAGAACTTGGGTATACCAAGCGCAGCGCTTCCAAGATTGAAAACCGAAAGCTTTGTGTCTTTATTGAAAATATGGATTACTATCTGGAAGATGATTTCGGATATGATATCATTCTGGGATTTAAGCAGGCAGCCTTCGCAGACAACTGGGCAACGGAAGTGATCCCCATCAGTCACCTGATCCAGCAGCGGCACACCTATGACCGGTTCATGATCTCACAGGGCTTTTCCGGCGCTTTGATTCTGGGCTTTGCCTATGACGATCCATGGATGGAGGCTCTGAGCAGCACACGGATACCTACCGTGCTCTTTGATCACTATCTGCCAAATAATCCACTTGTGGGCTATGTGAGCTGCGATAATGAGGAAGGCATCGAACTGGCCGTCTCTCATCTGGTGTCACTGGGACATAAAAAGATTGCGTTCCTCAGCGGAGAAGATACCTCCATGGTTTCAGAATTCCGTCTGGCGGCTTTTCGAAAGAGCATGAAGAAATACGGTCTGTCTCTTGCACCTGAACTTTATGCTGTATCGAGCTACAGCATCGGTGCGACGAAGGAAACAGTACTTTCCCTGATCGATAACGGTGCCTCAGCCATCCTGTGCGGCAGCGATATCCTCGCAAACAGCGCCATTCGCATCTGCGATGAAGCCGGAGTACGAATTCCGGAGGATGTCAGCTTCGTAGGATATGATGATCTGCCCATAGCCGCAACCTGTAAGCCGCCTCTTACTACCATCAGGCAGGACAGGACCATGATCGGGAAACTGAGCTATTACACTATCCACGCTATCATCGAAGGGGTTCCCCTGAGCCGGAATCTCCTGCGGCCGAGCCTTGTGGTACGCAAATCAACTGCGAGGCCCTCACGGGCATCCAAGGCGCAGTGAGGTTGCAGAGTCTGAGCTATCATTTCGACTACAAAACATTCTGCCAAAAGTCCAATCCTTTCTTGCAAATTTCGCTTTAGCGGAAGAGCCGTTTCGCATGAGCGGAGCGGCCATTCCGCTCTGAACGGCGCAACGCGCCGCTTGGGTTTATAGTTACAAGTTATACAGGTTCCCGCATACTCTTCCCGTTCATTTCTAAACGGAAAGCACGTTTTTTATCGGTAAGGCGTGCAAGGCACGCATCCGCATAGGTGTTGTCGGCAAACATATCAAACCATGACTTCACCGGGAACTGTGAAATTACTATGGTCGAACGATGACCATCCCTACCGTCAATGACTTCAAACAGATCACGACACTTGTCGAGATCGAGATCCATCAATCCGAAGTCATCTATGGCAAGCAGATCGAACTTTGACAACTTATTCAGGTAATCCCAGTATGTGTTCTTGATACGCGCCTGTTCAAGCTCACCAATGAGGATGTTCGCACGGATGTATCTTACGGTCTTAAACTGCCGCATAGCTGAGATGCACAATGCATTACTGAGGTAGGTCTTCCCACTACTGGTAAGTCCGGTTATGAGAAGGTTTTTTGCTTCATCAATCCAAGTGCACTCATTCAGCCGTTCAATCACCTGCGTATTCAACTTCCGCTCCGGTTGATAAATGGTCTCATCCAAATCTGCGGATGGATAACGAAGTTTAGCGGCCTTTAGGTATCGGTTGAACTTTTTATCGTAGCGGATCTGCCATTCGGTTTCTATGATCTCAGTGATCCGCTCTGTGAAAGATGACAGATCAGCGTTTGGATCCTGCATCTGCCTTTCAAAGGTATCAGCCATGCCGGATAGTTTCATCTGGCGGAGCTTTGAGCTTAGGATCCTGTCCTCAACGCTGAGGGAGAGGGTTTTCTTAGCCATAGAAGTCCCTCCCTCTTATGTTTTCGTGCGAAGGCAGTGTCCCCGGCTTTACACCACCGTTTATGCGATCGTTCATGACCGAATTCAACACCTTCTTGAAATAGGTGTACTTGCAGGTGTTTGTATCGATACATTTCTGAGCAGCTTCTGCTACAGTGGCATGTGATACATTCTTGCACATGTGAAGAATGCCGGCACAGCTCTTGTAGGCCTGTTCTTCGTGCTTCGGTGTACGAAGAACCCTATCGATTAGAGTGGCCATTTCATCACCGTATGCAGATGCCCAGCGACGATAATACGCACCGTCATGGGCATTGACCTCCTTGTAATACAGGTGCTCCGGCCGCATATGGCTGTCATCCGTGATATAAAGCGGAAATGCCTTATAGGAGCGCGGATGCTTACAGATTAGGCGATTGTTCTGGTCGCATATCCGTATCTCACTCATAGTTGCCTTGAGGATTGCAGGTTGGCCTCGATATGTATACAATACAGAGTAATAGTGGCCATCATACTCAAGGTGGTAGTTATCAGGAACATGCAGGAAGTACTTGTAATCGCACAGCGTATAGGTTCCGCCTGGCAGCTGACTCATACGCGGCTTATCGTACTTTTCAAAAGCGTCCATCCGAGAATAACGGATATCTGCTTTCTTCTGGAACTCCCTTTGGTTGATGGCCTCTATGATTTCTCGGGTAGCATCATTCAAAGCCTCCAGCGAAGTGTAGATGTTTTCTTTCAGCTTCTCTACCAGATGAACCTCCAGAAAACGGACATGGTTTTCCACCGTAGGCTTCCCTTTTGGCTTCCTAGGAGGTGGCGGGAGTACGACAACACCATAAAAGTCTTCCAGATCGGAATACGCGGCATTCAATACGAATTCATCCTTCGTATGTTTCTGAACAGCTGCTTTTAAGTTGTCAGGGACTAAATACTTTGGCACAGCGCCGTAGTATTCCAGCGCATGTGTGGTGCCGGCAATAAAGCTCGGCAATTTTTCATCCAGAAAAATCTCGGCGTACACACAACTCCCAAAACCAAGGGTTGTAGTGAATACATGAACTTTTCGGATTTCACCGGTACTCGGATCAGTTAGGAGCTCAGGCTGATCACCTACCCAGTCGATGTACATCTTCTCACCGGGTATCCGCTCCACCGGCATTGTTGCGGATTCAGCGCCGAAGTTTTCTTTGAGATACTCGGCATAGTACTTGTAAAACTGTGTTTGCTGGTATCCGTCGGGATGCTCTTCCTTGTACTCCAGCCAAAGGAACGCAAGGTCAGCGCGTCGCCCCATCGCCAGCATCCTCTCATGGATTGCCTGATAGTCAGGCATGGGAATGTCCTTTCTTCGGAGATTCTCCGGTGGATAGAAGGCATTCACCAGTTTTTTAGGCTCCATCGCCTTCAGATCATCGATTGATAAACCGATTTCACTGAAGCGTTTCATGATAAGCGTTACCGTGCTGGAGCCAATGGAATAACGCTTTTGAACGACATCGTAGCTTTGGCCGGCAAGCCGAAACTCGATGACTCCAATTATAGTGGTGTAAGGTTGCATTTTTTTCTCCTTTCTCTACACCTGTGGACAGTTACCCACATAGTATAAAGAAAGATACGCCGTTTGGGCGAAAAATGCACGCCGTTATACCGAAACAATCACTCCGCTGTTAGCGGAAAAGTTACGCCGTTTGGACGGAATTTGCATAACTATCCTCTTGGATTGATGTTAGAATAAATATTAATCTAGGAGGATATTTTTATGGCAAGATCAAGAAAGCTCTCACCAGAGCGAAAAGCATTCATCAACAGTCTCATTGAGCACTATCATCCTGAAGATGCCCAGGATGTGCAGGAAATGCTCAGAGACCTTCTCGGAGATACGCTTCAGGGTATGTTGGAAGCGGAAATGGACGAGAAACTTGGTTATTCCAAGTACGACTACAAAAACAAAGAGACCGATGACAGCCGTAACGGATACAGCAAGAAAAGGGTTGTTTCCTCCCTTGGAGAGATCGATCTCGATATCCCGCGGGACAGGAAAGGCGAGTTTGAACCGCAGGCTGTTAAGAAAAATCAGACCGATATTTCAAACATCGAGGATCAGGTGCTCTCGATGTACGCTAAGGGGATGACCACTCGGGATATATCTGCTCATCTTCGTGATGTATACGGCGTAGAAGCCTCAGCTGAAATGATCTCACACATGACCGACCGCATACTTCCTATCGCCAAGGAATGGCAGAATAGGCCATTGGAGCGGAAGTACGCCATAGTTTTCATGGATGCAGTTCATTTTCATGTCCGGGAAGAGAATCGGACCGTAAAGAAAGCTGTATACGTCGCTATCGGCGTCAAACTCAACGGTAACAAGGAAGTTCTTGGCATGTGGATCGGCGGCAATGAAAGCGCCAAATACTGGCTTGGCGTCCTAAATGAGATCAGGAACCGCGGTGTCGAAGATATCATGATAGTATCTGTAGATGGCCTTACCGGATTCGGAGATGCCATAGGCGCAGTCTTCCCGCAGGCTGAAATACAACGCTGTATTGTCCATCAGATACGTTATACTACCAAGTTCGTTAATTACAAGGATCTGAAACCATTTATGAAGGATCTTAAAGCCATATATCAGGCTCCTACAGAAGATGCAGCTCTGAAAGCCTTGGACGAACTTGATAATAAATGGGGCAAGAAATATCCCTCCTCTGTAAGCTCATGGCGGAATAACTGGCCTCAGTTATCAACATACCTCAAGTATCCGGAGGAAATCCGCAAGATCATCTATACCACAAATGCTATAGAGAACTTCAACCGCGGCTTACGGAAAGTCACAAAGGCAAAGTCGATATTTCCAAACGACGATGCCCTTTTCAAAAGCATTTATCTGGCCATGATTGATATAACCAAGAAATGGACCGGAGCTCCCTGGAACTGGGGACAGACCCTTAATCAATTCTGCATATATTTTGGAGACAGGATAACCCCGGCAGATCTGGAATGACACAATGATTCTATAAAACAATCCAGGCTGCCGATTGACAGCCTGGATTTGTTATGTCAAAATCATAAA
>JAEEGJ010009659.1_pt1 | contig 25642 bp, 17 predicted proteins | sample 8958761 | NCBI WGS metagenome assembly JAEEGJ01 (sample SAMN16246546, study PRJNA631951) | gut metagenome | biome: gut microbiome; feature: rumen; material: RS-attached | host: Bos | place: Iran: Karaj | collected 2018-10 | reverse complement strand
TAGCCGCAACCGCTATGTGGGCGAACACATCGGTAAGGGCGAAACCATCGAACAGGTCCTCGGTGGCATGAAGATGGTGGCCGAAGGCGTTCCCACTTGCAAGAGCACCAAGGCTCTCGCCGACAAGTTGGGCGTCGAAATGCCGATCGTGAATGCCGTTCATGCCCTCTTGTTCGAAGGCAAGAAGGTGGACGATGTCATCAAGGAAATGTGGGGCCGCGAACTCAAGACGGAAGTCTGGGAATAAGGGTGTCGCGAAAATATTCTTGAAAGCTCCGCTGGATTCAACTCCGGCGGATTTTTTTTGAGGTGCGGCTGTTACGCTTGTTTCTTGCTCGCAACGAGTACGATAGCACCTTGTACGGCCTGGAATACCAGCGGGAAATATCCCAGAAGTCCTGCCGATAAAACAACTGGTGCAGGAATCCCTAAAATTCCCGTGAACAAGGCGACCTGAATGCCTTCGCGGACGCCGATGCCGTTCAGCGAAATGGGAAGCATGGAGACGATTGTGGTTATGTAGGTGAACACCACCAGAATGCTGAGGTCGATGCTTTGGCCGACGGCCTTAAAATAGGCGTAAGTCATGAATACGGCTAAAAACTGCAACCACAGGGAATCCAAAGATGAAAGTAGGACTTGTTTCTTGTGCTGCCTATAAATAGACAGGCTCTTCTGCAACTTTGGAATAAAGGTGAGTTTGTTTAAAACGATTTCCGGGATGGGTACTTTGTCCGAAAAAAGACAAAGTACTACAATTGCGGTACAGACCAAAAGGGCGATGGTCATGATGACGGTGTAGATAAAGGGAATTTCTGCCTTGTTTAGGGCAAAGGGGAGTGCCGCAAAAAAGCAGAGGAACATGGCCAAAAGCCCTTGGATGCGAGCTAGGAATACCGCTGAAACCGATTGGCTTGTTTGATTGAATTTTTTTCCGAAGGCCAGCGATTTTACGGCGTCACCTCCGAAACCGGTGGGGAGCAGGTTGTTGAAGAAATACCCCATGGCGGTAAAGGCGTAATATGTCTTGAAGGGAATTTCTGGACCCTGAACCGAAAGACCTTTCCAGCGATTAGCCTGGATAATCATGGTCAGGTTTGCGGCGACGAGCGTGGCAAGGACCCATGGAGTCATTCCAAGGCTCCAGTTGTCCATGACGCTTGCCAGCGGAATTCTGTAGAAAATGTAGGCAAAGCCGCCCACGCTAACAACGAGCTGGAGAATTCGCTTGACAAGGAGCTTTACATCTGTCTTATTGTCTGCCATTGGACCCAATATAGCATTTATAGGCTTTCTGCAACTTCCCGGATTTTTCGGGCGCTTTCTTCCCAGGAGAATCTGGATACCCAGGCGTCGATTTCGGCGTCGTATTTGCCCTTGTCGTCAATGGAAGTTTCGAGGGTGTTGGCGATGCTTGCCGGATCATTCGGATCAAAGTAGTTGGCGATGTTGCCACCCACTTCGGGCATGGACGAAGTCTTGGAGCAGGCCACGGGGGTTCCGCAGGCGAAGGCTTCCAGGATTGGCAAGCCGAATCCTTCGTACAGCGAGGGCAGTACGAATAGGTCTGCCAGGTTGTAAAAATTCACCAGGTCGTCTTGGCTGACCATGCCGGCGTGAATGGTCAAGTTCTCAATTCCCAGTTCTTTTTCTTGGGTGGCCTTGGTGCGTCCGTCAAAGGCCTTGCCCACAAAAATCAAACGGCAATTTTCCTTGTCCTTCATTTGGGCAAAACCCTTCAGCAGGCCGTTCAAGTTTTTGTGGGGGAGCAAGTTCCCTACGTACAGCAGAATTTTCTTGTCCCGGGGAATGCCGTATTTTTCGTATAGGTAATCGTATTCTTCAGGTGATTTGCGCACGAATTCCTTGCCGACTCCGGATGGAATGACGGTAATCTTGGATTCGTCGATTTTGTAGAAACGCAACAGGTCGCGCTTAGTGCTTTCTGAAACTGTAATAATCCGGTCGGCACGTTTGCTTACGAACCAAAAGATAAACTTGAAGTATAGGTGCACCAGTTTGAATGGCAAGAATTCGGGGTAAATCAGATGGGTCAGATCGTGAATTGTCACCATCATCTTGCCGCGGTAGAACAGGGGCACATTGCAGTGGGGAATGTGCAAAATATCGGGTTTTTCTCGATAAAGGGCTCGGTATGGGAATTTTAGCTGTTCCTTGTAACCGTAAATACTGCTGATAAATGGGATATGCTTGGGGATCATCTTGTAGGCTTCCAAGTCTTTTGGGTCCCCAAGGGCAATTTTATAGCCTACGTCCTTGAGCCAGTGCTGAATGCAGGTGCCAATGCCTGAACGGGAGACCATACGGGCGTCAATGGCGATTTTCAGATTCGGATTTGGAACGTTGCTTTTCATTTTTTTTGCGAAATAAGGCTTTATTTTTTGCGAAAAATACATTTTTTACAAAAATAAAAGAATTGAACTACATCTAAAATAAAAAAATTGCAAAAAAAAGAAGGTTTTTGTTATATTATTCTTACGAATACTAGTGGAGGACTATATGAGTCGAAAAATGGTGAAATGGCTTTCGGCGTCTTTGGTGGCTATGGGTGCTTTCTTTTGGGGGTGCTCCGAATCGGATACCTCTGCGGAAAAGTTTGTTTCTAACGGTGAACCCGTGTTTCAGAAGAACGATGCTACACAAATGTGGGCTCGTATCGATGAACTTGGAATTGCCGGTTATTTTGATTCTCTTTCTCAAGATCAGGGATCTCCCGTTATTGGAGGCTCTGCCCTTGTGAACGGTCGCTGTGGGGCTCCGGCACTCGCCATGGACGATAATACTCGCTACATGGACGAACTGGAATCTCTCTTCGATGAAGGCGAATTGGTCGAAGGTGTTTGCGGCAAGGGCCTTAGACTGCAAGATGGCCAGGTGGCGCCTCTCGGAGTAAACCTGATTGATTCCATGAAGGTCGGAACCGTTGAATTTTGGTTCCGCCCGAATGAAGATTTTTATGACAAGGCCCGTACCCTTTTGGGTAACGATGGGGCCCGTATCCATTTCTTTTACAAGGATGGCGAACTTTATTTCCAGAAAAACCATCACAATCTGCATTACTATGTAAACGGCAAGGCTTCGCTTAAGGATGACTGGAACCTGATTGCTGGGCAGTGGGGCGACGGTTGTATGAGTGTGTGGCTTAATGGCAAGATGATTGCTCGTATGGAACATGACAAGGGTTATGCTCCAGCCACGCGCGGTATTCCGTTCGAAAATCTGGTGGTAATTGGTTATAAGTCCAGCTGTTGCATGGAAGGCCCCGGCCAGTATGCAGCAATGACCACTTCGGGTTCCTTCGACCAGTTCCGCATTTCCAATATTACGCGATACAAGATGGCTGATGATGCCGTTGTTGAACCTGATACTTTAACTTCCGATACGGCTGTTGTTGATACTTTACCGAAGGATTCGTTGGTGGATGACACCTTGGTTAACGATACGATTGTTGACGACACGATTTTGAATATCGATACGGTACCCGCGCCTTTGGAACAACCGTTGTGGTCGCTGTTGGCGGCTCAGGGATCGCGCTACTTTGAAAATGCTACGGCTCCGGTGGCATCGGCTGCCGTTAAGAAGTGTGTTGCACCTGCTCTTGTAATGGACGATTCCACTCTTTATCTGGATGAACTTGAAACGGTCTACCGTGAAGGTGAATCGGTCGATGGCGTTTGCGGCAAGGCGATTTCCTTGAAGAGTGGTGAAGTCGCTCCGACAGGAATCAATCTGGTCGATGCGATGGCTGCCGGTACGGTTGAATTCTGGTTCCGCCCGAATGACGATTTCTTTGAAACCGCCCGTACGCTCCTCGGCAACGATGGCGCCCGCGTGCATTTCTTCTACAAGAATGGCGAACTTTATTTCCAGAAGAACCATCATAACAAGCACTTCTTTGTGAAGGGTGCTGTAGAACTGAAGAAGGATTGGAACCTGATTGCCGGTCAGTGGGGCAACGGCTCTATGAGCCTTTGGGTGAATGGCGAAAAGGTTGCCGATATGGTTCATACAGAAGGTTACGAAGCTGCCAGCCGCAGTAATCCTTACGAAAACTTGTTCGTAATTGGATTTAAGTCGGACTGCTGCATGGAAGGTCCTGGTCAGAATGAAGCTATGACCACTTCCGGTGCGTACGACCAGCTGAGAATCTCGAATGTGGTTCGTTATGTTGACGAAAGCGAACCCTTGGTTCTTGTTCCACAGGATTCCGTCACATTCGATACGGCATTTATTGGACAAACAGATACCTTGATTGTGATTGATTCATTGTATCCGCTACCGATTGTGGATACGACCTCTCGTCAGTAATTGAAATCAATAATTGGTTTGAAGAATCCCGGTTCCACCGGGATTTTTTTAAATTGCGGGTATGGCTTTTGTTCACCTGCAAGTTCATTCTGAATTTTCTGTTTTACAGTCTTCCGCCCGTCTAGATGGTATATTGGCTGCCGCTGCCGATGAAAATGCTCCTGCAGTCGCTTTGACTGACCATGGTGCCATGTTCGGTATTCTAGAAATTCAGACTCGCGGAAAGGACATGAACAAGGCCCGTAAAGAGAAGGGCCTCCCGCCGGTAAAGACCATTTATGGTTGCCATATTTATGTAGACACTTCTAGCGCCAACCAGAAAGATCCGACCACATTTGAACGGTTGACTCTCCTGGTCGAAAACGAGGCGGGGTATTACAACCTGCTCCGCATTGTCAGTTACCGTTACGAAGATGGTGACCGTTGGGCAGAAATTCCCTCGGTTCCGCTGTCGGTGATTGAAGAACATAAAGAGGGCATTATCGCCATTGCGGGTGATTTCTTCAGTAAGTACGGCCAGAGTGTGGTGGCGGGGCGCAATAGTGTTGCCCGCGAATACATGGAAGCCCTGGACAAAATTTTTGACCATGACCACCTGTATATTTCGGTGTGCGATAATGGTGTTCAGGGACAAAAATTACTGAACGAATATAACGTTAAGCTGGCGGGCGAGTTGGGCCGTGAAATCGTGGCGGTGGCAGATGTACATTACATCAAGGCTGAAGATGCCCAGGCCCACAAGATTCTGCGTTGCATTTCTTTGAAAGAAACCCTGAACGGTTTTGACGATAAGCGTTTCCCGTCGGACAAATTCTATTTCCGTAGCGAAGCCGAAATGGTGGAACTGTTCGGTCATATTCCGGGAGCCATCGAAAATACGGTGAAGATTGCGGAACGCTGTAACTATACGGTCAAGACCGGTATCGGCGACGAATTCTGGCCCCGTTTCAAGATTCCTGACGAATTCCTGGCATCTGAAGAATACCAGAGCATCAAAGCCATCATGAAGGCGGAATACGATGCGGAATATCCGGTAGTTCGCGAACGTGAACTCAAGGGCGTCATCAAGGATAAGAAGAAAAAGGTGCAGGAATCCTATTGCGCCGAAAAGGGAATTGAACCCGATGCCCTGACCGATGACGACAAGGCTGAAATTGAACGTCTGTCTCAGCCGGAATTCTTTGATGAAAATGACAACAAGGCCTGGGACAAGGCTGTCCATCGCTGGTGCAAACCGGGCTCTGATTCTGATATCTACATTACCCATCTTTGTAATCAGCGCCTCCAGTGGCGCTTCCCGAAAGAGGACTTCAAGTTCCCTGCCCATGAAACCGATGTGGGCAAGCGCATGTACAAGGAACTGAACTGTATCCGCAACATGAACGTGGCGGGTTACCTGCTTATTGTGTGGGACTTTATCAACTGGTCTCGTGAACACGGAATTCCCGTGGGCCCAGGCCGTGGATCTGCTGCAGGTTCTTTGGTCACCTACATTATCGGTATTACCGACATTGACCCGCTGACTTTTGACCTCCTTTTTGAACGATTCCTGAACCCCGAACGTGTGTCCATGCCGGATATCGATACCGACTTTGCGGACCGAGACCGCGGTCGTGTGATTCAGTATGTGACGGACAAGTACGGCAAGGAATGCGTGGGCCAGATTATTACCTACGGTATGCTCAAGTCCAAGGCGGTGATTACCGACGTGGCCCGCGTCTTGGGACTTCCCCCTGCCGAAGCAAAGCAGATTACCAAGCTGTTCCCCCAGCGCACCTTGAACTTTAGCCTAAAGCAGGCTTGGACGGGTAAAGACAAGAAGGGCAACAACCTGGAAGACGGTTATAGCCCGGAACCCTTGCAGGCAATGATTAATAGCCGCGCCAGCTACCAGAACTTGTGGGATGTTGCTAAAAAGCTGGAAGATTTGCCCCGCCAGACGGGTGTGCATGCATGCGGTGTGGTGATTACGCCGACTCCTATTTATAATCTTGCTCCGTTGTACCGTGCCGCCCCCGAAGATACTCCGGTGGTGATGTACGATAAGCATTACGCCGAAGACATCGGACTTTTGAAGATGGACTTCCTTGGCCTTATCAACTTGTCGATCATTCAAGACACGGTGAACATGGTCAAGAAGAATCGAAAGATTGAAGTGGACATGGGCCATATTCCCTTGGATGACAAGGAAACGTTTGACTTGTTGGGCAAGGGCATGACCACCACGGTGTTCCAGTTCGAATCTCCGGGTATGCAGAAGTACCTACGCGAACTGAAACCCACGCGAATCTTTGACTTGATCGCTATGAACGCCCTGTATCGTCCAGGGCCGATTGACCAGATTCCGCACTTTATTGCCCGTAAGAACGGTCAAGAAGAAATTGACTGTTACCACCCCGACTTGGAACAGGTGCTGGGTGAAACCTACGGCGTGATTGTGTACCAGGAACAGGTGATGAAGCTTGCCCAGATTTTGGGCGGATACACGCTGGGTGGCGCTGACAATATCCGCCGTATCATGGCCAAGAAAATGCCCGAAAAGATGGCGAAACTCGAACCGGAGTTTTTCCAGAAATGCTTGGATAAGGGCTACGAAAAGGAAATGATTCAGAAGGTGTGGAATGCGGTGCTTCCGTTCTGCGGATACGCATTCAACAAGAGTCATGCTGCGGCTTACGCTTACGTGGCTTACCAGACGGCATACCTTAAGGCTCATTACGGCCCCGAATACATGGCCGCTTCCATGACATCTAAAATGGGCAAGACCGAAGATATCGTGACGATTATCTTGGAATGCAAACGTCTGGATATCGAAGTGGTGTCGCCTAATATTAATGCCTCTATGGGTGAATTTGTGGCCAATACGGAGGGCCAGATTCTGTTTGGCTTGGCGGGCATTCGTAACGTGGGTATTGCTGTTGTCGAAGACATTGTGGCAGAACGCGAACGTCGCGGCAAGTTCAAGGATATTTTCGATTTTTGCAAGCGAGTAACCGAATACCAGGGTGAACAAAAAGAAAAACGTCCGCCTATGAACAAGCGCCTGATTGAAAGCTTGATCATGGCCGGAGCCTTGGATGAACTGCCTGGCAGTCGCGCCGTATTGATGGCGACCGTGGACCGCGCCATGGAAGTGGCGTCCAGATTCCAAGAAGATAAGGATCGCGGTCAGATGTCCCTCTTTGACATGGGCGGCGGTGCTCCTTCTATGGATAGCTCTGCTGAGGTTCTTGAAGAAGCTGAAGAATGGACTGCCATGGAAATGCTCAACAAGGAACGCGATGTGTTGGGCTTGTTCCTCTCGGGCCACCCGCTGGATGAATTCCGCCCAGAACTGCAAGGCTTTACCTCTTGCTCGCTTGACGAAGAAGAATTGTCGCGTCATGTGGGCGGAACCGTGATTGTAGGCGGCGTGGTGACCAAGCTTCGCTCCATTGAAACCAAGCGTGGCGATACCATTGGCGCAGGTTCCATTCAAGATTTCCATGGTGACTTGGAAATGTTCTTCAAGAAGGATCTGTGGGAAAAATTCCGCGATACCGTGGCGCTCGATGACCGCGTGCTGGTGAAGGGTAGCCTGGAACAGCAGCGCATGGGCGATGGCGTCCAGATTGTGGTTGAAGAAGTCATTCAGCTGGACCGCGTGCGTTCGGACATGGTGAGCCACATTCACGTGGTGCTCTATTCTTCGATGGTGGACGATGCCTTTGCCGACAAGCTTTTGACGGCCATGGAAAAGTACGAACCCTTTGAAGGGGAACGTGGTTGTGAAATCGTTGCCCACGTGGAAACGGAATCGGGCAACGTTCATGTGCTTTCCCTCAAGAACAAGAAAGTGGTTTACACTCCCGAATTGTTGCAGTATCTGCGCAAGGATTTAGGTGCCTTGAAGGTTTGGGTCTCGAATCGTGCCAAACGATAAATTTGTTCTTTTTTGTGCCGGCGAAGATTCCGGGGATAGCATCGGTGAACCTCTGGTAAAGGCCATTGCCGCTCGTTTTTTAGTAAAGGGTTCCGGTGGCACGCGTATGCAAAATGCGGGACTGGAACCTTTAGTTCATTATGAAACTTTGCCTGTGTCTGGCTTTGGCGATGTGCTGCCGAAGTACTTCAAGTTGCGCAAAAGTTTTAGCGAACTGAAGTCCGCGTTGGAATCGCCAAATTGTGTCGGGCTGGTTGCAATTGATTATCCCGGCTTCAATATGAAGCTGGTGAAGCGGGCTGGCGAGTTGCATAAGCCCGCACTGTATGTGGCGCCTCCTCAGGTATGGGCCTGGAAAAAGAAGCGTGCCGCAGAACTTGCGAAAAATCCATTTGCGAAGTTAGCGGTGTTCTTTGATTTTGAAGAGGCTGTGTACCGCGAAACTGGTTGCAATGTAGTTCGCGTTCGCCATCCGTTTGTTGATGTTAGAAATGAAAACGGTCGTAGCGATGCAGCAATCCCGGTGCTGCTTCTTCCCGGGAGTCGAAAGGCGCAGGCGCTACGGAACTTGCCCCTATATTTGAACGCTGTGCGGAATGATGAGAACGTTGTTCTAGGGGCTGCACGACAGGACTTGGTTGCCGCTTTTGAAAGGGCTCTACGTCGAATGGGTGGTGATTCACTTTTGCGAAGGGTTCAGATTAAGGTTGCTCCATCAAGTGCCGAGGAGCGAATGGCTTTTTACCGAAGCGCGGAAAACGTCATCACCGCACCTGGAACCGCCACCTTGGAACTGGCCTTGTCTGGAACGCCTTTTACGGTTTGTACCAAGCCGGACTTGTTGACTTATTGCTTGGGACGCTTGTTTATCAAGACTAAATTTTTCGCATTGCCCAATATTATACTGAGTCGTCTTGTGTTCTCAGAACACATCGTCCCCCCGTGGTCGAGGCTCAAAACAGGGTCGATGGCCAATGGGACTAAAGAAAATGTTGCGAAAGAGCTTTCTGAAAAGCTCGCTGTCGGGAGTTCTTTCGACCAATTAGCGCTTGAATTTCTTGGCCAACTCGTCGAGAGTAAAACGGAGTAGGGTTGGGTGCCCGTAAGGGGACTTCAGGGGCTCTTCGGTAAGCATGAGTTGGCTTACTAGGGCGGCCATTTCTTCGGGCTTCAGTTTGTCGCCGGCCTGGTAAGCGTTGGTGTTTGCCCAAGCCTTGGCGATGGTGTCTTGGATTTTAACCATGTCGCCTTCGCCCTTGCCTTCGTCACCGATGCTATCCAAGAAATCCTTGACTGCCTTGATGGCGCGGGAAAGGGGGAGTGCGCTGGGGATGGCTCGAATCTGGTAGGTTTCGCCGCCAAAATGCTCTATGTAAAAGCCCAAGTGCTTGAATTGGTTTTCTACACTTTTGAGTGCTTCCACTTCCAGTTTGGAAAGTTCCAAAAGTTCCGGGAACAAAAGTTCCTGACTGTCCAGGGCGGAACCGTTTCTTAAGGTGTCCAAAGCCTGTTCGTAAAGTACGCGGGAATGGGCCGCATGCTGGTCTATGACCAAAAGTCCGCTGGAATCGTCGCCTGCAATGTAAGTGTTGGCAATCTGGAAGAAAGTGGGGGGCACCCACTGGGTCGTTGGTTCTGGGGCCTCGTTTACATGCCCTTCCAGTGAAATGACCTTGCCCGCTTCGGGGGTGCTGAAGAGGTCTTGTGCTAAGTCATTGAATGACGCTGTCTTACGGGGTTTGTCAAATGTAAAGGACGCCGTAGGGCGGTTCGACATTTCGGGGATGTCGCCGTTGGACTCCTTGGTCGTAAAACTGGTTGCGGGCGTGGCTACCGGCTTAGAAAGGGGCTCTTCGAATCCGTAAGGAACCTTGGGGGCGCTGTCCTGTAAATCGTTGACCTTGTCTAGGCCTGCAATTTCGTCGCTAAGGTCTATTAGGGGCGATTTTGCCTCCATGTCCTTTGTAAACGTGTCGCGAAGGGCGTGGGATACCACCAGAAAGACCAAATTTTGGTTTGCAAAACGGACTTCGCGCTTGGCGGGGTGCACGTTTACGTCGAATTCCATATCGGGCATGTCTAGGAACAGTACCGAAACGGGTTTACATTGTGCTCCATAGGGCTCGTAGGCCTGTTGCACCGCCTTGCTAACCATCTTGCTTTCGATGGGGCGGTTACGGATGAACAAAAACTGGTGGTTGCGCTTGCCGTTTGTTTCGGTGGTAGGGGAGACATACCCCCAAACGTGGACACCTGCTTCGGTATAGTCTACCGGCAAAAGGACTTTGGCGATTTTAGAGCCAATGGCTTCGGCGATGCGGTTGCGCAGTTCCCCGGGAATTCCTGTAAACACCGTTTTATCGCCAACTTTGTAGTCAAAACGGATTTCGGGGTGGGCTATGGCCGTCTTTAGAACAACATCGAAAATACGCGTTCCTTCGGCAGTGTCGCTACTTAAAAAGGTGCGGCGTACGGGGGTGTTGTAAAACAGGTCTTCGACCAGGAAGGTGGTGCCTCTGCTAGCTTGTATGTCTTGCTTTCCAACAACGTTTCCGCCTTCCAATTTGATGCGACCGCTATCACCCTCGTCGGTGGCGCTGGTAATGGTTAATTTGGACACAGCGGCAATAGAGGCCACGGCTTCGCCTCTGAAACCATTTGTATGCAAATGGAATAAGTCGTCTGCACTAAAAAGCTTCGAGGTGGTGTGGCGTAAATAGCATAAATCCAAATCGGCGGCATTCATGCCTTTTCCGTTGTCAATAACTTGGATTTTTTTCTTGCCGCCTTCCTCAATGGCGACCTGTATACGGGTCGCTCCGGCATCAATTGCGTTTTCAATCAGCTCTTTTACAGCCGATGCTGGGCGCTCTATGACTTCGCCCGCAGCTATTTTATTGATGATTTCATCTGATAAAACGTGTATTTCAGCCGATTTCATGCCCCAAATATAGCCTTTTGGGGTTTAAATCGTATTTTTTTTGCTAAATTAATAGTACGAAAAGGCTGAGTGGCGTTTTTCAAAAATACCATTCAATAGAGTGAGGTAAAAGTGCTTTCTAACCTATTCCTACAGTTGACTCACATTGAGTTGCTCATCTCATATCCTGTCAAGGACATCTTGACCCTTATCAAGCGGGATCCTCGCTTCAATGTCAAGTTGCTAAACGATATCTACTTCGAAGATTCGTTCGTTGACGAGGGCGTTTACCGCTTTATGATGAACAACGTGGTGAATTGGCTCTACGAACGCGGCGAAAATCCAGATGCTTTCGTTCAGCGCATTATGGATCGTTGCGCAACCTTCGAAGCGATTCCTGCTCGTAGCGTGCTTCGCTCTTACCTCCCGTACGTCTCCCAGTTCTATGCTACTGAAGACGTCCGTCAGCTCTGCCTCGATATTATCCCGAAGCGTTACCCGCTTCTGACCAATGCAAAGTTCCTCCGCCGCGAATTGGCCGATGGCTTCCGCAAGGAATATTTCGCCTATCGCTTCGATTCTCCGGGTATGTTGGTTACGAACCCCATGCGCTGGTTCAACGGCTTGGTTCAGGTCGGTGCAATTCTTTTGAACACTCCTCCTTACGAAAAGATTGAATACAAGGCCAGCCAGACCTCCTTTGTGGAAGCTCTTGAAAACCGAGTTGCAGCCGAAGTTCGTGATGATGGTTGTGTTTACGTGAACGGCCGCCAGGTCGGTAAGTACATGACTTTTGGTGATTGCCTTGCCGAATATGGCCTAGAATGGGAATTTGAAGCCGAAAAGAAGATGGCCTGCATTCGCGCCACCGAAGATGTGGTAGACGATAAGGTGGGTGCTGTCCTGATTCACAAAGGTTGCTATTACGGTGCACCGGCTAGCGTGGTCTACTTTGATTATAAGGCCAATGTGGTGGCTCCGGAACCGTTCAACAAGCTCATGAGTGCTGTGGTTAAGCAGGAATTCGATTCTTGGGAACCCATCCAGAAGGCCCAGGAACAGCTCCTGGAAGCCATGAACGACTCCGTGACGATCATCTATTACAAGAGCGATGACTCTATCTCGGTGAACAACAAGCACTTGATGCGTAACGTGCCTGCTCGTATCCTCCGTAACTTGCTGCGTGAATACAGCGCCACTGGCCGTGAAGAATTTGAAAACCGCGAATTCAAGCGCGATCCGTCCATTTGCATGGATCCGCTCCGTCCGAACTTCGAAAGCCGTTTGAACCGCGTGATTGCTCATATCAACGGTTCTGATGATCCTGAACATCCGTCCGAAGGTGTGAAGAAGTTCTTCGAAATCGAACGTCACCGTCGCGGTGGATTCCGTTTTGTTCCGAAGTGCAAGATTATTTTCCACGAAGAGTAAACACCAGTTTACTAAATCCAAAATGTAATCGAAACGGATTTAGAAAATAAGCAAATTGGTAGTTCTCAAGGGCAAATAAAAGGGTATATTTGGAATCGTGAACGGTAGAAGGGTAAATCCTGAAACAACTCTATCATTGCTCCCCTCCTGGTAGGTTCAAGGTTCCACATACCGATTCATATTTTCTCCTTCTTAGGAAAGGGTTCCCGTAAGGGAGCCCTTTCTTTCATTTGGTTCTATAGAACCAAATGAAAGCTAACTCTTCGGCTCGGTCATGTACAAGCCTTTGGCTTGTCCGCGACTCTCGCCTTACGAGTTAGTCTTTTTCAAGAATCTAAAAAGGAACGGCTTGCGAACAAGTCTTTTTATAGCGGCTCGGAAATGGCAATGCAAGCATTGCCGCGGCTCGGTCTATTTTTGAGAGATAACTTCGACGGTTAATTTGTTGAAGGCGAGTTTGCCGCCGTCGCGGATCTCCAGAGCAGCACGGAAGGTGGTGTCGTTCTTCTTGAACGGCTCGAGGACTGGCGTTAGTTTGTTCTTTAGCAAACCTTCCACTTCTTCGTCAGTGAATTTCCGCTGGTAGAATACCTGCGGAATGCCAAAACCGCATTGCGGGTTCATGCACACGTACGCGGCGTGCGTAGCCTCATTGTAGCCCTGGCCCGATGTGCCGCTGCGGAATCGTAGCTGGTCTCCGCAAACGGGGCAGGGAAAGTTCCTGCGCATGAATTCAAAGACGGTGCGGCCCTTGTCGGCGCCTTCGCCCCATTTAAGGCGTGCGGCAAAATCGGAGCCCTTCTTACTTTTGAAATCTTGAATCAGAGGCGTTTCGCCGTTGGTAAAGAGCTCGCTTATTTCGGCGGCGGTGAGCGCATGGCCAGCGACGGTCTTGAATAGAGTGAATTTGCAATCAACTCCATCGGTTGTGCCGGTACAGAACAAGGCGTTCTTGTTTTCTTCAAGAACGGCTCCGCAGAGTGGACACTTGTATTCTGTCTTTTGCCCGTGGAATTTGCCATCGCTTTCGAATTCAAATTGAATGTTGAAATCTTTATCGATGGAGAGTTTCGCTGAAAATTCGGTGCCCTTCTTGCTTTTGAATCCAGAAACCGGTCCGACAGTTTCACCGGCAAGTAGCTTCTTGATTTCAGCGTGGGCAAGCATCTTGCCTGCCACGGTGTGCCCGAATCGGAATCCGCATTCGGCTTTGGGGCACACGTAGCCCCAAGGGGCTACTTCGAGCGCGCCTCCGCATTTGGGGCAGGGTATCGCCTCGGTCACGGTTTCGCGCTCGAACTGGCAGCCGTATCGCGCATGCAAATCGGCGAACAGCTGCTTCACGTATTCCACGATTCCGTCGCGGAATTCAGCGGGCGCGAGCACTCCTTTTTCCACTTGCGAAAGTTTGTATTCCCATTCGCCAGTCATTTCGGGCGACTTGACTTTTTCGTCCATGAGCGAAATAACTTCGCGCCCGCGCTCTGTGCTCACCAGGTAATTCTTTTGTGCTTCGATAAAGCCGCGTTTCTTGAGCGTTTCGATAATGCCTGCTTGCGTTGCCGGCGTGCCCAAGCCGCGGTCTTTCATGGCTTCGGCCAGTTCTTCGTTTTCAATCTGCTTGCCGGCGGTCTTCATGGCGGCAAGGAGCGTTGCCTCGGTATAGTATTTAGGCTTGCTCTTCTTTTTCTTTTGCAATTCTACGCTATCGAAGGGCGCGCTGTCGCCGACATTCCATTCGGGGAACGCTTCGACCAAATTCGTGATGTCGTCGCTGTCGCCTTTACCCTCGGCGTCCTTAGATTCGGCATCGCCTTTCTTGCCCTTCGCTTTTTTCTTGTCGTCTTTAGTCTCTTTGATGATTGCGCGGAAACCGAGATCCTCATTGCGCTTGAGTTTTAAACGGAATAAATCTGGATCCTTCGACTTCGCTGACGCTTCGCTCAGGATGACATTGCGTTGCAATGTCACTTCCATTTCGTCCCACACGTACGGCTTCAGCCACGCCTGCACAAAGCGTTCCTTGGCAAGGTCGTAAATCTTTTGCTCCATTTCGGGCAAATCGTTCGGGGCTTCGCCGGTGGGGATAATGGCAAAGTGGTCGGTCACCTTGCTGGAATTGATAAAGACGAAATTTTCCCCAGCACCGCGCATGATTTTTTTCTGCTCGGGGGTAGCTAGCCTTTGTGCCAGGGCGTAGGCCTCTTGCTGCATGGTGTCGGGCAGGTACTGGGAATCGGTACGGGGGTAAGTGAGTAGTTTCTTTTCGTACAGATTCTGGGCGCAGTCCAGAACTTGCTGGGCGCTGTATTTAAAACGCTTGTTGCCCTCTTTCTGTAATTCGGTCAGGTCGAAGGGCTTTTGCGGAAATTGCTTTTTCTGCTGGTTATCGATTTTAGCGATAGTCGCTTCGGCAGGAGGGGCGCAACGTGCTACAACCGAATTCGCTTCCGATTCTTTTTCAAAGACGGCAACTTTAAGGTTTGCTTCGCCCTTGGCGTCTTCTTCTCGTTTGACAAATTGAGCTTGGAATCCTTTCCATGTGCCCATGACGCTGTAATAAAACAGTTCCTTGAATTGCTCCACGATAGTGTCGCGTTCTACAATCAAGTTGAGTGTAGGCGTTTGCACTCGGCCCACTGAAATCATTTTGCCGCGCCCTGCCGTAAGCGTATAGGCGCGTGTCGCGTTCAGACCCACCATCCAGTCGGCTCGTTGTCTTAAACGGGCTGCATAGCTCAAATTCACGCGCTGGGTGGCGTCTTCCAGGTTTTTCCAGGCTTTGTCCAAGTCCTTGGCCACATAGCTGTTCACCCACAGGCGCTTAATGGTCTTCTGCTTAAAAGAAGGGGTGTAATCGAGAACCAGGTCAAAAATTAGGTTACCTTCACGGCCGGCATCCGCGCCATTCACGAGAACGTCGGCCTGCTCCATCATCTGGCGCACCACATTCAGTTGCTTCTTGGTGCTCTCGATTTCCATGAGCTTGAATTTTTCGGGCAACAGGGGCAGGTTCGAAAGTCGCCAACCGCCCTCGAATCCGGGGTAGGCGTCCAAGGGGGCAAGGGTAATCAGGTGACCCACGCACCAGGTAATGCAATGGTTCTTGCCGATAAGACATCCGTCGCCTTGGGTGAATTTTTCACCCTCCAGCCGTTCCAGCATGGGACGGTAGTGTTGGTTTGCGACAGACGGTTTTTCGGCGACAAGCAGGATCACGGTTCAATGTCCACTTGTAAAAGGTCTTTTTCCCAGGCTTCCTTGGTAGCGCGTAATTTTTTCAGTGATTCGTCGTCGGCGCCGCTTCTGTCCCGCAAGTCCATAAGGTCGCAGTATCCCTGGGCAATTTGTTTGGCTTTGGGGTAATCTTGAACTAGGGCCGCCAGTTCGCTTAAAATGGCTTTGTCTGAATAGAGCTTGGCGATTCCTTCCAGCGTGCGCAAAATATAGTCTTCATGCCGGTTTTCTTGCTTGGCCTGTTTGGCTTCTTCGAATTCCAGCGGCTTGATTTGGTCAATCCATTCTGCTTCGGCGGTAAAAAGCTCATTGTCTTCGGCAAGGGCGTCTTTGCGTCTAGAAAGTTCCAGTTGCTTTTTAAGGAAGGGGCGGTAGGACTCGACATCGAGGTTTATGCCTTTTTTTTCGGTAAAATCTTTTAAATTTTGCAAATTTGTGGTAGTGGGATTGTTCAAAAGGCATTCTTTCAAGACTGAAAGCTGGTCTTTGGCCGGGAGATTCTTGAAAGATTCGCTTTTCAAGCTCACGTCCTTGATTTTTAACCAAAAAATGCGTAAAAGCACGAGGGCTATCACTATGGTAAAGAGGGTCGAAAAAGTCATTCTATGCCACTATTTAGAAATTTAAGGGGTGCTATGGGAATTTTGTGAAGGAATGTTCCGCGGGGAAGCAAAAAATAAGTGCTCTGGGGCACGGACATTCTGCAAATGGCTTATTTAAAGGAATTTTCACAATAAAAAATATAATAAATGGGAAAAAAAGGGTTATATTTAGGGGGGAATATTCTAAACCTAATATTAGGTGTGGAGATTGGAAAATTATGAATCTGTTTGGAAAAAATGGTAAGGGCGTTATCGGAGTATTAATTGGTTGTACTTCGATGTTGTATGCTGCTGGTAATAATGCAGAACGAATTTTGGACGTTATCATTCGAGATTTTCAACCGACTCACTCGGATTTTGAAAATTTTTCTGAAGAATCTGTTAATCATCAGAATGACATTCGTGCAAAAAATATGTACGGATTCGATGATAATTGGGCTACGTTGCAACCTTATCACAATACTTGTGCCAATGGAACTTCTATAGCGTCGAATCCTAGCGTTGGTGTGCAAATTGGACAAGATGGATATCCTAAACAAGTCAACCCAATTCTGCCGTCTTATCTTCAGAAGGCTTCTGCGTATGAAGGATTGGAGTATGGTTTGTGCGCCGCCAAAAGTTCTCAGGGCTATAACCAGAGAGGATATAAAAAAGTTGGCATTGTTGGAAATGATACTTTGGTGAGAGGTTTTGTTTGCCCTGATGTTGCTGCTCATGATCCTAAAGAATGTGACTCGAAATATCAGGCCTCGTCCAATAACTGTTGGCAAAATCCGGTGTATTATACCCCTGGAATGGTTAAACCATATTTGTCTTTTTACGATGTGAATGGTGATGGCTCGTTTGACATGTTAGACGAAGTCTTTATTGACAAACTTGCCGAGAAATGCGATAACTCTCATTTTGAAGAGTGGTATCGAGATGTAGAAGGCGTTAATAAGCGTACTGAGGTTCCGCTGGTCTTGCCTGCTGTTACAGGAACAAAATATTATCAGATTGACTATAACTATAATAACGGTGGCTATTTCCCGCTAGATCAAATTGATGTGGCTTCCCAGAAGCGTGTTGGAATGACGGGCAATTGCGTTGAAGGACGTGCTTGCGACCAATTCGGTCCCCAAAGCTTATCTATCTTCTGTCCGCCTTATGATTATGAATATGCCGATGGTCAGTATGATTTCATGAAACAGCCTACGTATTCGTTGTGCATGAGTTGGTTGTCTAATGGAGGTCCTCGTAATCCTGGGGCTGCTGCCGCTGCTGCAGGACAAACTGATTTAGGACTGCAACATTTGCGTAACTACAACTTCACAATGATGGGTTATGCTAAGTTCAAGTATAAGGTTGCTAACCAGTCTCCGCTGCCCGAAGTCTTTGAGTTCACCGGTGACGATGACATGTGGATTTACGTGGATGGTGTTCTCGTGGTCGACCTTGGTGGAACCCATTTGGCTTCTCCCGGTAAGGTTGATATTCCGACTCTTGCTGCAAATAACCATGGTTGCGGTGTTGACCCTGCTTTGGCTGCTTACGGAAGGCCTCCTCTTGCAGATAGTTCTAACTGTACGCCGGGTGCAACTCAGTGGGCCGATAATACATGGCATCATTTGCACTTCTTCTATGCAGACCGTCAGACTGATGGTTCTAATATGTTCATTCGTACATCTCTGGCTGAACTTGCTCCTTCTCGCTATGGCCAGCCGGCCATTGCCAGTGCCCTTGTGACTGTTGATGAAAACGGAAATCAAAAGGTGAGCATGAACTTGAACACCTCGCTGGATGCTAATACTATCGAGATGTTGAAGAATTCTGGTCAACCTGCGATTATTATTGTTCGTACTGAAGAAGTGAATGGCGTGCCGACCCAGGTAGTTTATGGCTTCTATGTGACTGATGTCGTTGAAGGACAAAACCAGGGCGCTTCGGGTGTGCAGTATGACTTTGCGGGTGAGTTGCGTGATTTGCAGAACAATCGTGTTCCCTCGGGCATTGTTGCTAATGACAAGATTGCCTTTAACTACCCGTATGATGAAGAACTTTTTGGTGAAGGCAAATCTGATGATAACTATGCTGATGATGTGTGGATTCAGTTGGGTGCATGGAGTCGGCAGATGACCTATTATGTGACTTCTGCCTCTGGTAAGGGGGTGGTTGGTCCTCCTAACGGCTTGGATGAATGGGCTGTCACCCAGTTTATCCCGAATACCAAGATTGCGACGTTCTCGCTGGATAGCTTGATTGACCGTCCAGACTTTACGAATCAGTCCAATCGTTTGACTGAAATTGCCAAGAATAATGACGGTACGTTGCCTCTGAATGCTACTGCAGACCTGCAGATTACTCCTATTCCGCTTGATTGCGGCCTTGGACCGGGTTCTTGCGGCGTGGGTGGCAACCCGCTGGATTTGAAGAATGAATTCAAGAGAGACTTCTCTGCGGCCTATGTCAATGGAACCTCTCAGATATATGGTTCTACCCCCACGACTTTTGTTGGCGGTCAGAATAGCGGTTCTTCCGGATTGTGCTATGGTAATGGTGATGGTTCCAACGAAAGCTGCGTCAGTATTGCTTATCCGGTGGCTGGTCCGTTCCGTTTGAACATTCGCATATTTGACCATTTGGGTCACTTTGTGAACCAGTACCAGCAGGTTGTGACGATTGACATGCTGAGCGAAGCACTTGGTGGTCCTGCAAAGACGACTCATCCGAATAGTTGCCAGAACCCCTTGTATGGTGAAACTGGTGCTGCATGGATTACGGCTAAGGTTTACCCGGTTTCTCAGACTGGTCGCCTGCTTGCAACGGGTCCCTATATTTACCAGGTTACCTTCGTGCAAGAAGATTACGTTCCTTGCGTGATGGTGGGTTCGATGCCGCAGGATGGTACGATCTCGTACAGCCGCTCCAACGATACCTACAGGCTCGGTTACCGTCGTAACAAGAAGAAGTAATCGCTAAAAAAGGAATTTGCCCCTGCTGTAAAGCGGGGGCTTTTTCTTATGTTGCCGTAGGCGCCAGGATGATTCCAGGACTACGCCAGGATGATTCTTGAACTAGTTTATGGTTCCAATGAGGGCGAAGGGTTCGGCGTCCGTGATGGTGACGGTGAACCGTTCGCCCGGCTGTAGCGGTGCTTCGCTGCTGATTGCTACAGGGCGGTAGGCTGCGTTTCGGGCGATGTAGGTGCCCTTGCGGTAGCCGGGTTTTTCGATGACCACGGTTTCGGTGGTGCCTTTCCAGCGGGCGTTATTTTCGGTTGCGATGCGTTGGAAGGCTTCGGCAAGGGCGGCAGAGCGTACGTGCTTGACTTCGTCGGGAACGGCGCCGGCCATGTTATAGGCGGGCGTGTTCGGGCGTGCTACAAATCGCGTGATGTTGCAGACGGTAGGGCGGGTCTTTTCTAGAATGTCTAAGGTGCCTTGAAAGTCCCGCTCCGATTCGCCAGGGAATCCGACAATCAAATCGGTACTTAAGGTGAATAAAGGAAACTTGCTGTTGAATGCGTTTGCAAGCTCGATGTAGTCTTGCACGCTATGTTTGCGGTTCATCGCCTTAAGGACGGAATCGCTTCCGCTTTGCACGGGCAGGTGGATGAATTTGTAGACCCGTTCATCCTTAAAACATTCTAGTAGCGAATCGAGATAGCGTAACATGTGGCGTGGATTTCCCATGCCAAGACGCATCTTGTAGTCGCCAGGGACTTCGGCCAGGATTTGTTGTACCAGCTCGGCAAGATTCGTATCGGTGTCGAATCCGTAACAGCCGCAGTCTTGGCCCGTTAATTGGATTTCGACGCAGCCGTCGTTTACAAGGTTCTTTACTTGCTGTACGATGTCTTTAGCAGGGTAGCTGTGCAAACGGCCCTTGACAAGCCTTGTAGAGCAATAGGCGCAGGCATCGAGGCAACCTTCTTCGATGTTGACGATGCCTACTAGCGGCGATTCTCGTAAGACGGTTTCGGCGTTGCTTTCTCGCTGCAGATCCTTTAAACTCGTAAATACGACTTTGCTCGTTATCTTGGCGACTTCTTCGCGGAAATCTTTCGGCGCACAGCCCGTAATAAATAGCTTTGCTTCGGGGGCTCTGCTTAATGCTTCGCGTAGCAACTTTAATGCGCCCGCATTTCCCTTGACGGTGCAGACATTCAGCACGAAGGCTTCGGGCTTTTGTAATTCGGGCATTCCGAATAGAACTCGGTAATCTTCCGCGAAAGCCCTTGCGATTTTTTCACCGTCGCCAAAGTTGGCTGCGCAACCTTGGCTAATCACGGCTAAAAGCGGCTTGTTGTCGGCGGATTCCATCGCCTTACCGCTCAAACTTTTCCAGGGTGATTCCCGGGTAATAGTGGCTTAAAATTTCTTGGTAGTTTTGCCCGGCCTGGGCACGAGCCCGCACTCCCATTTGGCACATGCCCACGCCGTGCCCGAATCCGGTGCCCGTAAGCACCCATTCCTTGCCTTCCTTTTTAACGGTAAAGAATGAGGAGGGGAGAATTGTACCGGCCTTCTTGAACAGCCAACGCGTACGGTCGGTCTGTACGTCGAAATGTCCCTTGTCGGTTTCGACGCGGAGAGTCAAGATGCGCCCGCTCTTAAGCTTGTCTTTAATTTTGATGGATTTGACCTTCTTGAAATCGGCCCCTTTTGCATCGCTAAAAGTAGCCTTGGCTTCGCTCGCGTTCGATTTGAACAGCTTTGTGATTTCCTTGTCGGCGAATCGGCGTTCCCACTTGATGTAGCTGGATTCATCGCACCAGGGTTGGCCATTGGGGCGCTTGTCCGGTTTGCTTTGCAAGTAGGGTAGGTCGGGGCGGTTCCAGGTGGCAAGGGTTTCGGTAACGCCACCGCAAGTGGAATGGTAGTAGGCGATAATGAATTCGCCACCATAAGTCATCACGACGCCTGCGGTTGCCTTCACGGCTGCATCGGTCAAGGGTGTTGCCGATTCCAGTCCCTTATATACCTGGTCCTTGGTATCTGCGTAAACGTCAAAGCCCATGGATTCGCGGCTGTTAAAATGCTTGTAGGCGTAAGTGCGTGCGGCCACGGCCTGTGCCTTTAATGCTTCGATGCGGCTGGAATCCAATTTGCCGATTTCGTAGGGCACCACGCCGCGCAAGTAGTCTTCTACATCCACCGAGTTGATGGCGTCCAGCTTGCCGTTTATGTTACGGAACATGATGCTCCCGGGGTAGCAAGCCTTGCCGAGGCTTTTTTTATCGGGGGCGACAGATAGGCAACCGCCATCTTCGCTGTTGAATTCGTGGGCTATATCTTCAGTGGAATTGCCGTCGGCTTCGAATCGCACCATTTTGCCCCGCGGCGTAACGTGTACCGTTTCGCCTTGGTACAGCAGATAAAGTTCTTTTACTCCGGTATAAATCCCTACGCGAAGCGGACGATCCAAATCTTCTGGAATCTGGTGCGCCTTAAATGTTGCCGGCTTGTCCTCGTCGTTCTGAACTAGGTTCAGATTTTGCTTTTCGACAATCGCCTTAACAGATTTTTTGCTTTCTGTTTGAGAAACGGGCTGTTCGCTTGTAGTCGTCGCTTCAATCGGGGCGAAGTTGACGGGCCCTGCTTCAAGGTCTTCTACCTTAGGCACTTCCGCTTTTTGCACGTCGTCGGGCAAGTCGAAATCGTCGTCTGCAAATGCAGCCGAAATCCCGAGAGTAAATGCAAAAAATAGTGGAAGCTTAAAAAACATTACTTGTGCAATTATACAAATTATTCTTCGGTAGAAAAAGGAGATGCCCGCTCGCTGGCGGGCATGACATTGCTCAAAGGCCTTTGAACCTGCCTTAGCGCTTCTTCAACTTCGCTTGAGTTTCCTTGGCCATTTTCTTCAGCTTGGACTGGTTCATGGTACGGTCGGCTGTCGAAATCTTGTCGACGAATAGGTCGCCGTTCAAGTGGTCCGTTTCATGCTGGATGCAGCGGCCAAAGAGCCCGTCGCAGTCGTGCAATTCTTGCGGTTCGCCGTTGATATCGAAGAAACGGACGCACACCTTGTCGGGGCGCATCACATTGCAAAAGATATCCGGAACCGAAAGGCAACCTTCGTCGTAGGGAACCACCTTTGCATCGGGTTCAGCTTCCCATTCGGGATTGAACATGATGTAAGGGCGCGGTTCCTCTTCGCCAGGAACGGCAGTGTCGATTACGACCAAGCGGATGTTCTTGCCAATCTGCGGAGCGGCAAGGCCGCAACCCGGAGCGTCGTACATGGTTTCGAGCATGTCTTTGGCAAGCTGACGCAGTTCAGGCGTGATTTCGGTGATGGGCTCGCATTTTTTGCGGAGCACCGGGTCACCGTAAGTTCTAATGGGGAGAAGTGCCATTGGCTACTCCTTACTTCTTTTCTTCGGTCTTTGCAGCGGGTGCTGCGGTTTCAGCGCTCAGAACGCGGAGAATGGCAGACTTTTCGAATTCGATCAGCGTAGTAGAAGCGGTGCGAACGGTGATGCTCGTGCCGGTTTCGTCAATGTTGGTGACCGTGCCGATGATGCCGGCGGTGGTGATCACCTTGTCGCCCTTCTTAAGAGCCTTGCGCATTTCTTCCATCTTCTTCATTTCCTTGTTCTTCGGACGGATGAAGAACAGCCACATCACCACGAACAAGAGGATAAGCGGCAAGAAGCTGCCGATAGCGCTGGGCTGCTGTTCGGGGGCGGCTTCTTCGGCGAAGGCGGCGATGGAGGAAAGGGTGATAAGGAGTGCAGAGAGTTTCATAATTTTACCTGTTTGGGGTGAATTGATTTACGGGAGTAAATATAGAAAAAAGAGGGGTGGACTAATGTGTGGTGTGTAATGTGTGATGTGTAATTAGTCATTCCACATTTCACACCCCACACCCCACACCCCACACCCCACACCCCACACTCCACATTCCACATTGCGCCTACGGCGCTACACCAGTTTCTTGTCCAGAAGCGGGTAAATGCGGTTCAGTTCCATCAAGTCCAGGATGGTGTCAAAGTCGCCAGAGAACGACGGAATGGCTTCGATTTCGGGGAGCACATCGTCTTTACTCAATGGAATAGATGCTTTCAGTAGTTGACGCTCCAAAAGCGGGAGTATGGTGCGCGTGGTAAGGGTGGCTCCGAACATGGCCCGTTTTGCGACCTTCGTCAGGGATTCAGTCTTGATGGTGAATGCCCCGTTCTTGAGCAGTTCGTTGCTTTGATGCACCGTCTTTATTACGGCGTTCAGAACCATCTGTTCGGTCATCGAAAGAATCTGCGGGGGAGTCTTCTTGTAACGTGCCCGGTAGAGAATGGACTCGTACAAGAGATGCACGACATTTCTGTTCTTGACATGGACTTGCGTTCCCTGGATTTTCAGGATTTCAAGATCATCGAGAATTTGGAGCAATTCATTGATGCAGTCTTTTGAAATATTGAAGAGGTTGTGAACGCTGTTGAAAATTTCGTTGATCGAATGGTCCGAATCCAAAATATAGAGCAGGCTTGGAAGTGCCTTGATCTTGTCGCTTTTCCGCTTGTTCTCGCCGGCGATCTGCAGTCTGCCGGTGAGGAAGGAAATAATGGATTTAAACCAGGCCGGCTCCTGCTCCAAGGATTTGTCCAGCGCATCGGGGGTAATTTCGATTAGCTCGCAATCTTCCGTTGCCGTAATGGTTTCGGTGTATGGCTCGTGTTTAAGAAAAGCCAATTCGCCTATTAAAGCTCCGGGACCGTAGGTGTTGATTGCCGTGCCCAAGGTACTCTTGCCTTGCAGCTCCCCATCGCGAACCACATAAAGGTTTTCGCCGGGGTCCCCTTCGCGGAATAGAATCTGTCCTTCTTCCAGCGTCATAGCACCCCTCGAATGTTGGTTTCGTAGCGTAGCGCTTTCAAGAAATACTGGATTTTGATCTTGTTGATGCTGTACAAATCGCAGTCGGGATCGCTTGCGTCTTTTTTCGCAAACCATTCCATTTTTAACAAATTAATCCATTGCGATACGTCGGCATCGGGGAACTTTTCGTGAATGTATGCAATCCAGTCGGGGCAGGTCTTTTCGGGAGATTCCTCCAAGGTCGACAAAAAGACCAGAATCTTTTTTTGGACGATGCTTAATTTGTAAGGCGCAAATGCCGTATCGCGTTCTTGAGCCTGGATGTAGTCCGTAAAAATGTGCAACAGTTCCGGGTCGATAATCTTGCAGAATATGCGTTGACCTTTTTGCGAGAGCTTGATTAGGTGCCTACGCAAAAGAGACTTGAAATCTTCCTGGGCCGTGGCTGTCGAAATCTTGGTCAAGAAACAGAATTCGCGAATGAGTTCTGCCAGGTTGAATTCGGTGTCCTGGGGTTTGTGGCTCAGGTATTCGGCAAGGCTCTTGAGGGTATTCTGGACGCGGGTCTCTATGGCGGCGCGCTTTAGCAGGTGTGTCTTTGCAGAAAGGTTCCGGATCAAGGCCAATAGCCAGAGGGGAAGCCGCTTGAGTTCCGATTCCATGCATTCTTCGGTTACCATGGTAATGCGGGAATCCTTGCTTGCCGAAAGTTCGTACTTGAAGGGTTCGCGCTCCAACAAAGCGGCAACACCGACCAGGTCACCCGGTCGCATGGTAAAGACGATGGAATAGGGGGGAGTGGTTTCTCGGGCGATAAGTTCGCCTTCTTCGAGAAGGACGATACTCCTGTCTTCGCTCTTGGGCGAATAAACAACAAACCCCGCCTTCACGCTTTGGTGCGTGGGCGGGATTAATTGTTGACGCGAGGCCATGTTCCTCGAGTGCTAAGTTGATTAAGCCTGACGTTCGTCGATACGAGCAGCCTTACCGCGGAGGTCGCGCATGTAGTAGATGCGAGCCTGACGGACCTTACCCGGGCGATCGAGCACGATGGAATCGATGCGGGGAGAGTGGAGCGGGAAAATACGTTCCACGGCCACGCTGCCGGACATCTTGCGGACGGTAAGAGTTGCAGAAATACCGGAGTTCTTCTTCTGGATCACGACGCCCTTGAACGGCTGGATACGTTCCTTGGTGCCTTCGATCACCTTCACGTTCACGGTGACGGTATCGCCAGCGCGGAGTTCAGGAAGGTCGGTCTTCAAGTTTTCGTTGTGGATTGCTTCAATGTTCAGGGACATTTGTGTACCTCGTTTTTATTTGATGCCAAATTTAGTATCTTCTTCAAGATTTTTAAAGATGTCTGGGCGTCTTTCTTGCGTTCTTTTTAACGATTCTTGGC
>JAEEGJ010009658.1_pt1 | contig 25646 bp, 19 predicted proteins | sample 8958761 | NCBI WGS metagenome assembly JAEEGJ01 (sample SAMN16246546, study PRJNA631951) | gut metagenome | biome: gut microbiome; feature: rumen; material: RS-attached | host: Bos | place: Iran: Karaj | collected 2018-10 | reverse complement strand
ACGACACGCTTTGCCTGAACGGCCTCAACAAGAAGCAGGGCATCGCGAAGGTCATCGAATGGCTCGAAGCCAACAAGATCGGCAAGGCCACCGTGAACTACAAGCTCCGCGACTGGCTCTTCAGCCGTCAGCGCTACTGGGGCGAACCGTTCCCGGTCATCCACTGGGAAGACGGCGAAATCTCTACTGTCGATGATTCCGAACTGCCGGTGCTGTTGCCGGAACTCAAGGACTACAAGCCGGGTGACGGCGGTCAGTCTCCGCTCGCCAACGCTACCGAATGGCTCCAGGTCACAGACAAGAACGGCCGCAAGGGTATCCGTGAAACGAACACCATGCCGCAGTGGGCTGGTTCCTGCTGGTATTACCTCCGCTACATCGATGCCTGCAACGGCGACGCATTTGTGGCAAAGGAACTCGAAAAGTACTGGATGCCGGTGGACCTCTACGTGGGCGGTGCCGAACACGCCGTGCTCCACTTGCTCTACAGCCGCTTCTGGCACAAGGTCTTGTTCGATCTCGGCCTCGTCTCTACCGATGAACCGTTCCAGAAGCTCTTCAACCAGGGCATGATTCTTGCCTTCGCTTACGAAGATGCCGCTGGCTCCAAGGTCCCGACTGACGAAGTCGAAGAAAAGAACGGCAAGTACTTCAAGAAGGGAACCGACATCGAGCTCAAGCAGATTGTGGCGAAGATGAGTAAGTCCCTGAAGAACGTCGTGAACCCCGATGACGTCGTCCGCGACTACGGTGCCGATAGCCTTCGTTTGTACGAAATGTTCATGGGCCCGCTGGATGCCGTGAAGCCGTGGCAGACCAAGGGCATCGAAGGTATGAACCGCTTCCTCGGCCGCGCCTGGCGTTCTGTTGTCGGCGACAGCGATGAAGCCCCGGTCTTTGTGGATGAAACCGCTCCGGAAGCCATCGAGAAGGTGATGCACCAGACCGTCATCAAGGTCACGAGCGACATCGAGAACATGAGCTTCAATACCGCGATTAGCCAGCTGATGATCTTCAACAACGAAATGATGAAGATGGACAAGCGCTACCGCGAACCGTGCGAAACCTTCGTGAAGCTGTTGCACCCGTTTGCCCCGCACATCGCCGAAGAAATGTGGAGCATCCTCGGTCACAACGAATCGCTCACGAACGTCGCCTGGCCGGAAGCCGACCATTCCAAGGCCGTGGAAAACACCGTGGAAGTCGTGTTCCAGGTGAACGGCAAGGTCCGCGCGAAGGCATCTGTCGCCAAGGACATGGACAAGGCCGAACTTGAGAAGCTCGCACTTGACAACGAAAGAGTGAAGGAGTTTATGAAGGGAATGCAGGTCGTCAAGGCAATTGTTGTGCCTGGTAAGTTGGTCAACATCGTTGTCAAGCCGGCATAAAAATGAGCCTGCCCCGGACTTGTTCCGGGGTGAAATCCATCGTGGTCCCGGGCAAGCTCGTGAACATCGTGGTGAAGTAAAAGGTCCCTGAGTAAGGTTGGTGAGCCTGTCGAACCAGCCGAAGGGCCTTTGCATCAAAGTGTCATCCTGGAGCGTCCTAAGGACGCGATAGGATCCATAGAATTACAGACCGTAGCAAAAAAAATGCTGCGGTCTTTTTTACACGCCGCAGTCGAATCACTCAAACGCAAGACTGCTGGCGTCCCCAAGTCCATGGCCAGCAGCGTCAACCTCTCCGATGCCGAAAGCAAGACTCTGTACAACCTGCTGTACAAGATTCTGGAAAGGTTTGAGGGGTGATCTCAATCAAAATTCAATCTTGTCCAAAACAATCTGTTCTGAATCCTTCTGCAAGAACATGACCATGTAAATGGGCAGGTATGTCACTTTCCCTTTTTGGGAGACATTACAGTTTGCAAAGACGAAGCCTTCTTGCATCTGATATTCGGAATTTTCAAGGCAGTTGTTCATGGCGGAATGGATGGTGTAATCCTTGCCGCTTTTCACTTCGATGGGCAATGCGTGATTGTTGTATTCTATTACAAAATCTAACTCGCCTAGGCGATTTGAATTGTAATAGTAAAGCCGAAATCCCTTTGAATAGAGTTCCTGCGCAATGGCGTTTTCGTAAATTCCGCCCGCATTCAGATTCTGATTCCTTGTCAACAACATGGACTTCGTATTCATCCCATACTCTGAAGTGAGCATGCCGACGTCCGCAAGATAAAGTTTGAACAAACTGCTTTTCTCGTTCAATTTGAGTGGAATTCTCGGTTCAGTGCTGTTGAAAACAGAAAGTGCTACGCCAGCATTTTTTAACCAGAGAAAAGTGCTTTGCACGCGTTCAAAATGAAGACCTTTTTTCAAGTCCGTCACGATGTATCGACGGTTCTGCTTCAAGAGTTCTGCAGGAATCAGTTCATAGGCATTTGTCAGCAACAGACGCTTGTCTTCCGTTTCGTATTGTGTAAAATCGAGTTTGTATTGACTCAGGATGTCGCGATGGATTCGCATGACATCGTTCAGGTTGCTGTTGTCTGCGAAGTTGCTCACGGCCTCTGGCATGCCGCCCACAATAAGGTAGCGAGTGAATAGGTCCAGCATTTTCTGATTTACCGCGTCCATGACAGAGGTCCGGTTTTCGAAGGACGAACGCAAGCTAGAAATGATGTTGTCGTCGATGTTTGTGATTTGCAGGAATTCCTCAAAATCCAGCGGGAACATTTCTATCGTGGTCATGTAGCCCACCGGTGCAGAATCGAGATTCGTTAGTTCCACACCAAGGAGCGACCCGCTCAAGACATATCGGAAACTACCTTCTTCTACAAAGAACTTGATCTTTGTTATCATCTCCTTGTATTTCTGGACCTCATCAATGAAGATGATTGTCTTGCCTTTTTCCAGTTTCTGTGTGCTAAGAGCCGAAAAACCCAGAATAAGGTCATCGACTGTTTTCGCAGCGGCAAGAACATCAACCGCGGTAGGGGTCTCTATGAGGTTTATCTCAAAAAAATCCGCATGTTCGGCAGTTAGTACACGCCTGATGGCGTGGGTTTTCCCTACCTGGCGGGCCCCTTTTACAAGCAAGGCCTTCTTTTGGCTGTTTTTAAGCCATTCCCGAATGAATTTTTCGCTCTTGCGTTTCAAATCCATCATAAACCCCGTTTTTGACCTATTTTTGACGTTTTGTCAAAAATACAATGAAAATATACAACTTTTTGTCAAAAACACAAGCATTTTTCTTTAATTTCTGTCAAAAATTAGGAGACTTGAGGTGCAATTTGCGACGGTTGCCTCCTCGAATTTGAGGGGCTTAAAATTTTGTAATTGCTGATTGTAATCCGCAATTTTTGTTAAAAATGTGGATTATAATCTATAAAATTTGAAAAAGTTGTTGATTCTGTTCCTCAATTATGTTATATTTTGAGAAAAAAGAGGCCTGATATGGAGCTACTTTACGAAATTTTCATGGATCGCCTAGCCAGGACCGACACAAAGTTTGTCCGCTACCTGCATGACAATATTAATTGGAACTCCAGGCTGATCGTCATTACGGGGGCAAGGGGCGTTGGTAAAACGACCATGCTTCTCCAGCATATCAAGTTGAGCGAAGCCGAATCGAGCTCCTTATACATAAGTGCGGACAACATCTATTTTACAGGCAACAGCTTATATGATGTCGCGTCGAAATTTTATAAGCTAAACGGGAAATACCTTTACATCGACGAAGTCCATAAATACAGGAACTGGTCCACAGAAGTAAAGATGATGTACGATAACTTGCCTGACTTGCACATCGTCGTAATGGGATCATCGGTCTTGGACATAGCAAAAGGTGCGGAAGCCGATTTGAGCCGCCGCGCTATCGTATATAATTTGGAAGGAATGTCTTTCCGAGAGTATCTGAATTTCACATGTGGTACCGAAATAAAGCCGGTTTCGCTCCATGATATTGTGACGCATGCTTATGCATTGCCTGAAAATATTCCACATCCAATTCCTTTGTGGATGGATTACCTGAAAGTCGGTTATTTTCCTTTTTTCAAGGAAGACGATTTTTACACGCGGCTTGACAACGTGGTTAATCAGACGCTAGAAGTGGACATTCCGACTTATGCGAATATGAATATTTCGACATCAGCCAAGCTGAAAAGATTATTGTATATCATAGCGAGAAGCGTCCCCTTCAAGCCTAACATGACTGAAATTGCAAGGGCGATTGGGGCCGACCGCGGAAGCGTTGCGGATTATTTTGTCTATATGGAAAAGGCGGGGCTCATTTCCCGCTTGCGACATGCCGATGATAAAATGGCGCTTCTTGAAAAAATAGACAAGATATATCTTTCGAACCCGACTCTGTGTTGCGCCCAGTCGGGTGGCAAACCCGATATTGGCAACTTGCGGGAAACTGCTTTCCTTTCACTGATGCGCATAAACAACCGCGTGGCATCTTCGCCTGTTTCTGATTTCTTGATAGACGGCATGACCTTTGAGGTCGGCGGCAAGAACAAGAAGAAAAAGCAAATTGAATCCGTTGAAAACGGCTTTGTCGTCAAGGACGACATTGAGCATGGATTTCTCAACACGATTCCGCTGTGGGCGTTTGGATTGAACTATTAGGTTGCTCTTGCGGCCTTGATCTCGGCCTCGATTTCCTCTTCGCTCATCCCGGCGGTTCCGTTTTTGTAATCTCGTCAATAAAAGAATTCTGATACTCTAACGAGAAATTAAACTTTCCCCTTTGTAGGACTTCCCGATATTCCTCAATAATATTGCTGTCAATAATGGGAATATACTTCTTTTGGGCAATGCCTAGTATCAACGACTGCGTACACCATGTTTCTTTTTCCTCTCGGCTCTTGCGGCCTTGATTTCGGCTTCGATTTCCTCCTCGCTCATCCCGGCGGTTCCGTTCTTGTGGGCCTCGTCGTTGAGCGCATACAAGGCTTGCATCAGCCGACTGTTGTCTTGCGTGGTGGCAGAAGGGATTTCGTTCACGTTGAACGGAAGTCCCCTCTCGATGATAGCCCGCTTGAAGAAAATGCGGACTGCGGTCGGAATGTCCATCCCGAGCCTTTCGAACAGGTCGCTCACCTCGTTCTTGAGATTATCGTCTACACGGATTTGTAGAATTGACATCGCCATATGCGCCTCGCAGTTGATACAACTACAAAATATAATATAAACAACGTGTAAAAGCAACTGTTTTTCATTTTTGCAGCCCTTTCATGAACAACTTGTAAGTATCCCTTACAAGTTGATGTGCTCATCTTGGCTGCTGTTCCAGCTCAATCCGTTTTTCTTCCGACTTCTTTAGCGCCTCGTCCAGCGTGAAATCTTCTTTCGTGAAGAAGAACGTGGTCGTGCTCCAACAACCGCGCATCCTGCTCGAGCATTTTGGACTCCACGTTGGACAGGCGGTTGACCAGACCGCCGTTCCTGAGCAGAATATGTCGCATTTCGACGAACGCGTCCATGATTTGGAGCGAAACTCGAACAGCCGTTTCACTGCGCAATACAGATGCAAGCGTGGCGACCCCTTGTTCTGTGAATGCGAATGGGAGTTTTTCACGTTGCTTCCTCGCTTATTTCCACTAACGTTCAAAGTCACAATTTGTGACTTTGAAGGATTGGGTAATTCATCACGGGTTAATTGAAAGCAATTCCTTTCAGGGAAGCGTTCCTGATTTCGCTTAACCGCCTGGTTAAGCACCTTCGTTTCCACCCCGTAGAGCGTCGCCAAGTCGCGGTCCAACATAACCTGTTTATCTCGGATGACAAGAATTTGTCGGGTAATCGGCATGTCTTCGACAGTGGGTTCTAGCGGTTTTTCATCATTTTTCGCCATTTTCCTCCTTTTGGGCATAAAAAAAGGCTTTTCCGATTTTTCTCATACAATCGGCATTGAATTAACCCATATGTTCCAAAAAGGAACCTGTGCAATTTTTGCACAAGTTGCCCCCGTCCCAACTTGAAGTCACGTTTTGTGACTTCAAGATTTATGTTCAAAGTCGCAATTTGCGACAGTTACCCCCTCGAATTCGAGGGGGTTAAATTAGGCGGGGAACTTTTTCTTTTGAAGAGGCTTAATGAACTGTTTTCTCAATTCACGCTTGCTATGGAATATCAGTTGTTCCGATCTGGATAACTCGCCATGTTCGCATTTTAAATCAAGCAGTTCGAGAGTGCAAATCAAGTCCGCTACTTGGAACAATTTGTAGTTGATAGGTAAGACTTTTCTATACGAATAAGTCGATAGCTCCGTTGACATCGCAAAATTCAAGATACGGTTCAACTCCGTTTGCCCGTTATCATAATATAAAACAACGTCGTCAAATTTTTGGAAAAAAGCAAGATTGTCTCGAATGAACGAAGATAAAACCTTAGCCATTTGCCCTTCTAGCAAGAAGGCATCATCAAATAATTTCTTTTCAAAGACGAATGTCCTGTATTGAATCGGGCATCTCATCGCAAAAAAGAAGAGACTTGCAAAAAGGGCTCTCCTTTTATTTGGAGGTTCGTTTGCGTAAATTTCTTCTCGGCGAATCAGCGGAGCTGTGTGAATAGCAAATTTTTCACCATAACCCAAGGAACGAACCTTCGCATCTAGGTTGCGGACCTGCTCGGAGATGTCCATAGATTGGTCATGAAGGATCATCGTGATTATGTAATAGGGCGTGATATGGTTGTAGGCACCAAAATCTCCGCTTTCATCCACAAAAATGCTAAGGCTGTTGTTCACGAACGCTTCCAAATAAAAATGGCGGGTCAGTCTGCCCGCCTAGTTAGGTTGAACCTGGGTCTTTCGACCAGTTCATTGTTAATATACCTAATTTCGGCAAAGAAGTCAAGTGATTGCTAAAATTTTATCGAAAAATCATCATTTCCTCCAAAATTCAAGATTGGTAAACTTTTCACGTAATAATATACATAATCACCATGTCATTTTCTGTCACGGACATTATCTATCTTTCGGGGCGGAGGCACTATGGAAAACGACACGTTCGGCGGCGCGATACTCGCATGGGTCAAGAGCGCGAAAGCGTTCCTGAAAGTTCAGGCGGGCACGGGCGACAACCTGCTCGAAGAAGACATCCGCGAAGGGTTCACCGACTATTGCCTATGGTCCACGTTCCGGCCGGAATGCATCGACACCGACGGCGAGCTGGACATGGAATGCCTGGACAGCGGCATGGTCCTGTTCAGGGAAAACTGCACCCCCGGAGAGGCGCTGGAATCGAGCTACCGGCAAGCCTTCGGCACCACCTTCGACAAGGACGACATCACGGTACTGATGGAAGAATGACGCTGCCTTTTTACTTGGTGGGGGAAGAATCCCCCTGGCTCGCACTCCGTTGCTCACCACCCCCACTGTGGGGCCTCATACGCCGGCCCCGCAACGCCCCGCTTGACCGCAGACAATCAATAGAGTATTTTAAACAAAGTCGAACATTCTCCGGAGACCCGCCAAATGCAAGGTAAACCGTCTCACTACTTCGTCATCCGCTCGCCATACGCCCAGCTGGTGCTTACCGGCGTAAAGACATTTGAATGGCGGACAAACGCAAAAATGTTTGCGAACAAGCGCCTCGCCGTCGCAGTCTCCAAATCCCGCGCCCATGAAGACGACCTGCAAAACGACATCGCCAAGTGGGAAAAACTGTGGAGCAAATTCCTGAAGAAAGCAACCGCAAAAGACCGCGAAACCGCGCTCGAAAAACTCGAGAGAAACCGCGCCATGGCCGAAAAGCTGTTCGGCAAGACAAACGGATGCGGCATGATCATCGGCGAAATCGTGACGGGCGACGTCGCCACCTACGACGGGCTCCTGGGCGTCCCCGTACTGGAATTCAAACTCTGGCCGGAATCCGAGTGGATAAAATCTCCGGGCGGCCTCGGCGTGCGGCACATGCCGGAGAAGAAAGGGTAATTTTTTTTCTCCATTTTGTCATTTTGTGCCAATTTTATTTTTTATTTTTTAAAGCATGTTCAAATACCCGAAGCCTGCAAAAATTGTTGACCAGAATCTTTGTGAACCTATTGCCAAGTATTGTGCCAGTGCGGCTCAATGTAATCTTTTCAATAATGCTGTTCAGACGAAATCAAGCGATATTCGCGTCATTGAGCTTTTTGCCGGGGTTGGCGGTTTCCGCATAGGGCTTGAACACGCCTCACAAAGATACAAGACTGTCTGGAATAGCCAGTGGGAGCCTTCGACCAAGACACAGGATGCTTCTGCAATTTATCAGAAACGTTTCGGGGTTGAAGGGCATTCCAATGTTGACATCGCGACTGTTCCTGTTGAAGATATTAGGCCAGGCAATTTGCTTGTCGGCGGTTTCCCTTGTCAAGATTACTCTGTTGCATCGACTTTGAAGCGCTCGGGCGGCATTGAAGGTAAAAAGGGTGTTCTCTGGTGGCAAATCCACCGCATTCTTCGCGATAGCAAGAATCCGCCGAAATATCTCTTTCTCGAAAATGTTGATCGCCTTTTGAAATCGCCTGTCAAACAGCGCGGTCGCGATTTTGCAATTATTTTGGCTTCGCTTTCAGATCTTGGATATTCTGTGGAATGGCGTGTTGTCAATGCCGCCGATTACGGTATGCCGCAACGTCGTCGCAGAACATACATTGTCGCCTATAAGGAAGGTACGAAACTTGAAAAAGCGAGTTCAAAAGCTGCTGCCGAAGAATGGATTCTGAATGATGGAATTCTTGCTCAAGCACTAAAGTGCAAGCTCTCCGAAAAAGCGAAGAAAAATGAATTTGAAATTGAAGGCGACTTGGTTAAAGTCACGGAAGAATTCAATAAAGGTCAGAAAAACTCTCCGTTCTTCACCGCAGGCTTCATGAGTAATCGCAAGGTCTGCACTTTTGATGTTGTCGCAGACTATTCCGGGAAGAAACTGACTCTTGGCGAATTGCTTGTTGACGAAAAAGATGTTCCTGAAGAATTCTTTATTGACGAGAAAGAATTGCCCAAATGGGAATACCTGAAGGGCGGCAAATCCGAAAAGAGAAAGACCGCAGAAGGCTTCGAATACAATTATAGCGAAGGCCCGATGGCTTTCCCCGATTTTTTGGATAAACCTTCTCGCACGATTATCACTGGTGAAGGTGGCAAAGGGCCATCTCGCTTTAAGCATGTTATCAAGACGAAATCCGGACGCTATCGCAGACTCGTTCCTATTGAATTGGAACGCTTGAACATGTTCCCCGATAATCATACGCTGGGTGCTAGTAATTTGCGCCGCGCCTTCTTGATGGGAAATGCTCTTGTGACCGGTATTGTTGAAGATGTTGGCCGAGTTTTAGAAAAGTGGATTTAAAATAGATTTTTTGATGAGACCGCCATGTCATTGTCCTATAACTATGATAAACGAAACCAAAAAGATATCCTGCGCCATGCGAAAAAATTGGAGAAACATGTCGTTGGCGATGTGTATGCACTTGAACTTAATGGTGAAAAGCGTCAAGATTTATTGAAAAAATATGCTGAAAGAAATATAAAGGGATGGATTGATGAAAATGGCGTCGTACATAAAGGAGACAAAGGACTAATTGGTTTTCTTGTTCAAGATATCTATTTTGGCGAACCCAAAGACAATAAGTCTGAATCAGATTTGAAAGAAGCTGGGGTTGAGCTAAAAGTAAGTCCATTAATAAGAAAGCCAAGAGCAGGATTGAAAGTAAAAGAGCGGCTTGTTTTAGGGATGATAAAAAGGTTTAAAAAATTGCCGGAAAATTTTTACGATTCCCATATTTATGAAAAATGTAAATTAATGATGTTGGTGTATTATATAGATGAATCTAATCAGAATGTAACGCCATTTAAGTTTCCGTTTTACAAATCGGCATATGTAAAGATTCCAGAAGCGGATATGGCGATGATTGAACAAGATTACAGGTATATCAGAGATTGCGTAAATAATAAAAAATATGATGACTTGCATGAATGCAATGCGTATTATTTGTCGCCATGCCCTAAAAATAATAGACGTGCATTTTCGTTAAAATTGTCGTATATGAATCGGTTGTTTAGTGAATATATTGATAAAGATGTATTGCTATATGAACCCGAGAAAAAAAAGACAGTCTCCCCTCATTTGAAACCAATAATAAAAAATCCGAAACAATTAAAAAAAGAATCCTTTGAAACTATTGTCAAAAGGCGTTTTAATCGCTACAAGGGGAAAACAGTTGAGCAAATTAGACCAAAGTTCCATCATTTAGAAACAGGGGGTAAAAAAGTTGCTGTTGACAAAGCTGAATTTGCACGCGCAACAATGACCATGCTTGGTGTTGATACAGACCAAGCAGAAGAATTTGTGAAAGCGGGTGTATACGTCAAAACTTTGCGTGTCAACAAAAATGGAACAATGAATGAAAATATCTCATTTTCGGCATTTGACTTTTCTGATTTACTTGAAGAAAAATGGAAAGAATCAACTGTTTACAAGGAGATGGTAAATCGTAGATTTTTGTGGTCGGTTTTTAAAGAGAATGAAAAGGGAGAATATGTTTTTCATGGAGCTATTTTTTGGTCCATGCCTCAAGATGATGAAAAAATAATAAAGAAGGGTTGGGAAGACATAAGAGACATAATTCGAGCTGGAGTAAAATTTGTAAAAGATGTAAATGATGATGGTTCACCAATATTGACTACAAGGGGAAAGAATCGAATTTTAAATAATTTCCCCGATTCACGAAATACAGACAAGAATCGTAAAGAATATAGGTTGTGCCCATCTCCAAAACCTTACAACCGTATTATTTCCATTCGTCCTCATGCATCATTAGTGTATTATGATTTAAAATCTATTGGATATAAAGATACAGGCAATCCCCGGTGCAATGGATGTTGTTTGCCTAATGGTGATGTTATGACAAAGCAGTGCTTTTGGTTCAACAATGAATATATTTTAGAACAAATAAAAGAGATTCTTTAAAAGAAGAGCCTTTCTATTTTTATATGAACGAATCCATCTTGCCATACGATAAAAATTCCAAGGAGTCCATTCTTGAGCATGCTAGGAAAATGCTCGGAAAGACCTTGTGGGAAGTGTATGGCAATGCCCGGTTGGTTCAATCCGGAAAAGGCGGATTGGGAAATGCTGTCGAGAAATACCATTTCCAATATGAACCGAATTCTAAGTCGGAGCCGGATTTTAAGGAAGCGGGCGTCGAGCTAAAATGCACACCATTGAAAACAGCGTCTGACGGAAGCATGCTTTCGAAGGAGCGTCTCGTTCTCAACATGATTGATTATGTTGAGGAGGCCGCCAAGACTTTCTATACAAGCAGTTTCTGGAAAAAGAATGAATTGCTGTTGCTGATGTTCTATCTGCACGAAGAGGGCAAACTTCCGTTTGACGTAATCTTCAAGATTGTCCGCTATTGGAAATTTCCTGAAACGGACCTGAAAATCATCAAGGATGACTGGGCTATAATCCACAATAAAATTCTTGCCGGGAAGGCCCACGAAATCTCGGAAGGCGATACGCTTTACCTTGCCGCTTGCACAAAGGGATCAAGGGCTGGGGCCGAAATGCGCCAGCAGCCAAAATCCAAGGAATTGGCTCCCCAGCGTGCGTATTCAATCAAGTCAAGGTATGTCAACACGATTATCCTGGATTCGCTGAAACATCCGGAGATGTATCACGACCTTTTTGTAAGCGAACAGCAAAAGAAGAAAATCCTGAAGGCGCAAGAAACTGCCGAAAGCGTTGTTCGCAGCATTTCTGATTACCGCGAATCGGAAACCTTTGAGCAGCTGATTGAAAGGAAATTCTCTCCGTATTATGGCAAGACGATTGCGGAGATTGAAAAGATTTTGGGAGTAGAATTCGGCCAAAGCAAATCCATGGCTTACAATGTATGCCGCGCCATTCTCGGCATCAAGTCGAAGAAGATTGCTGAATTTGAAAAGGCTGAAATCGCCATCAAGACAATCCGGCTCGAAGCCAACGGCAACCTGAAAGAGGCGATGTCGTTCCCGAACGTGAATTACAAAGAAATCGTCCATGAACATTTCTGGGAAGATTCTGCTCTTTATGAAATGTTCACGCAGCGATTCATGTTCATCATTTTCAGAAAACCCGCCGTGAAAAATGACAAGCAGGTTCGCCTAGAGAAAGTGATGTTCTGGACGATGCCCTTTAAGGATTTGGAACAGGGAAAAATCCTCTGGGAAGACACTCGTGCCAAAGTTGCTGGCGGAAATTACGAAAAATTCGTAAAAGCCTCAGAAAATCCCGTCTGCCATATTCGCCCCAAAGCGCAGAATGCCGCTGACACCACCGAAGGTGCGCAGGGTTTCCAGGTGAAGAAGATGTGCTACTGGTTGAATCGGGAATATGTGCTGGGGCTGGTCAATCAGTAGAGTGTATTTGTATATTCTAGGATTCCACTTTCTGGCGATATCTGATTTTATAAATTTGCGGAATCATATCCCATTGGTAATTATTGCCAGTAAATATTGTGTCATATGGATTGCATATTTCTTTAATGGCTTTGGAAACTCTGTTGTACAAATAGAGATAATATCGGCAACCATATAACGAGGCCTTATTAATTTCGTTGGCCGAAACATAGAATTTGAATTCATTATCACAACTTTTTACTTCTATATATTTTTTGTCATTTTCAGCATCGGAAAAAAAAGAAAGAATGTCAAACCCTGCTGAAACATCTATTTGCGATACTTGAATAGGTTGTTTACAAATACCTTTTTCTGCCAACTTTTCCATTTCATATTTCATTACAATTTGTTCTGCTTCTTCACCGAACTTTTCTTCCAATTCTAAAATTCTATCAAGTTGTTTTTTTGAAATTGTCTTTTTTAAGATCTTTCTTGATAAAGAATTGCTTTCTGAAAAGTATATTTTATTATCGAGAACATCAACTATGTTCAAGTCTCCGAGAATCATTAACAAACCGAGATAACGGGATTTTATTTCATTTCGATACAAGAAAAAGCCGTTTGTTTCGTTATCAAAATGTTTTTTGCAGGCAAACATATCCTCAATAGATACGGCAAGCTTATTTTCCAACGCTTTTGCTAATTCGATTTCAAAAGATTTGTCTTCAATATTTTTTTTCTTTACGAAATAATCGTTCTGTATATCTATAAATTCGATTTCAACAAGCAAATTCAACGCATTTTTAAGCGCTGTTAAATCAAATCCGGAATTCTTAAGGTCTATTTTCGTGCGATAAACAGTTTCAATTTTTAAAAATAAATCCTTTGTTTGTTTTATGCTAAGTAACCGAGAATACTTTTTTTCTTCTTTCATAATATGCCCGTATTATAGCTTTTATGTCATCTTCAAAGTCTTGCTCATAATCTTCATTTAAAGAGATTAGGGGAATCTCCTCTTTTTCAATTATGTCAAGCATTCGTTGCTCTTTTTCCATGACGCGAGAGTAGACAACTTCCTCAACTGTTCCAGCAGACTGTAAATAATAATAGTTAATGACGTCATCAGGAGAAAGTCCAACGCGATGGATTCTATCTTTCGATTGCATATATACCCCTGCATTAAACCCCTGCTCATAATATAAAGCATTGTGGCATGCGGTGTGGAGGGAAATTGACTCACCAACAGCATGAGGATTTGCAATTACAACCTGATAATCAAAATTGTCCGGATTCTTGAATGTGGTTACAATTTTTTCACGCTCTTCTTGAGGTGTTTTGCCATATAAAATTTTGTTTGCGATACCATTGTCTGCAAAATACCGACTAAGCCTATCGCAAGTATCAATGAATTCACACCAAACGATAATTTTTTCGTTACTTACGATGATTCTTTTTACCAACTCAAAAGCAGCAATAAACTTATTCGGGATTTCTGTTATTGAGTATTTGTCGATAATAGTTAATAGAGTGTCTTTTATCTCAAGGTCATCGTCATAATTTGAGTTGTCTGCATATTCTAAATCAAGATTTTCTCTTATTGGTTTTGCGAGTAGTGCAGGATTGCTGGCCGCCTGTCGTAAACGAATGGCTATTGAACGTCTAGAAAAAATCGTTTGTTCATTTCCATCCAATCTGTTGACGGCAGTTTTTAGAAGTTCTTCATATATTCGATTTTGGATTGGGGACATCTCAACAGAAATTGGTTTGTAAAAACGCGGAGATGGTAAATGCAAATCGCTTTTCTTAATCCTGATAAAGAATGGAGAGATATTGTTTATTAAATCGTCAACTCTCGCATCATGTCGATTGCCTGACATGTTGTTTAATTGGGAAATAGAAAAACCGATAATGTTTTTTGAAGGCCAAATAAAATTGAAGAGATTGTATATGTCTACGTAGCTATTTGGAGCTGGAGTTCCCGTCAATACAACTCGAGATTTTGCCAATGGAGCAAGCTGCATAATGCTATCGCTCCAAGAACCTTCGCCATGTTCGACATTTTTTATTCTGTGGGCTTCATCGAGAACGAGCATGCATCTGTTGTTATTTAGCAACATTTTGACATCATCCAAGTGGCCGGGGACGCTGCCGTAACTTATCAAAATTAAATCTACGTTGATTTTGCTAACTCTAAATGATCTATCGTTGTAACTTTTGTCTCCGCCTCCTAAAGCTATATAACTGGGTTCGTGACCAAAACACTCTTTAAAGTCGCTTTTCCATGCTAAGAATGCCGCCAACGGTCCAACAACAACTAACGCGTCAACATGTTTGTTGTCTGCGGTACAATTCTTTAAATAGTGAAAAGCTGCTAAAACTGTTGATGTTTTTCCTGCTCCGGGAACAGAAAAGTTGCATGCGTTTTGCGAAAATGCTAAATGGTATGCAGAAAGCAATTGATGTGATTTTAATGTTCTAACAAAATCATTTCTAGTTAATTTATCACAGAAGAGTTGTAATTCGGCTGGATTTATCTGGTTGTTTCTGATTAATCGAGCTTTGTTTGAAAAATCGGCGAAATTCTGCGCTTCATTTCGTCCGTCTGATAATAAAAAATCAACCTCATCAGAAAAAGATAATTGGATGTTAAGTTTTTTTACAAAGATCTTTTCGAGTTTTGAGTATAAATCTACTATCCCTTTGTTTCCGATAGGAATGATGATTTCCTCATTTATGATTTGCCCATTGATTGTTTTTATGTACCCCAAAAGTGACTTGACTTGTGAAAGCGCAAAGTCTTTTGGTCGAGCCATTATATTTTTTTTGTCGTCAGATAAGTAAAATTCGACAATCATTGTCTATTACAACCTTTTGAGTTTTTTCTCAAAATCAAATACGATTTTCTTTACATCGTTAAATCGATTTCTGAAATCAGAAGAAGTAAAGGTGTCCGAATTTGGGACTGCATCTATTTGGGATTGAAGATTACTTAGCTTGGCAAGAACGGCATCAATAGCTTTTAATGGCGTTTCTTCTTGTTCCTTTGCTGTAATAAAGGCTCTTTCATCGCCAAATAATTTATCGAGTTTTTTTCCAATAGCATTAGAGTAGTCATTTTGTCTTATTTCTGAAATTTGAGATTCTGTTAATTCAGTATGTTCTTCTCTATATTCGTCGAGAGATTTTATCTCAGAAGATGATACTGCATCGGTAACATTACCGTTGAAACTCGCCCATCTTGTTTTATCTGAGAAAATCTTAATTAGCAATCTGAAATCATGTGTAGATTTTCCCATTCTGATGTAGTCGAAATATCGCTGCTTTAAATCAACTAAATCAAGTTCGTCAAAAGCCCAAATTTCTTTTCCTTTTTTTCCTTTCCTTAAACTTTTTTCTGTTTCATAAAGGTTTAAAAAAGCTTCTTCACGATTAGCAAGAGCTGTGAAAATTCCGTCTTCATCAATATATTCGAGATATTCTGTCATTAAGGCAAATACATCAAGCCATTTCTGAACAGTTTTTGCCTTGCCCGCAGTTATTGATAAAAAGTTGTTAGCAATGTCTTGTAATTCAAATCCGAGTTCCTGTTGCTCGTATGCGGCAAGGTATTTTTGAATAGGGTCATATTCAACTTTATCTTCATTTCCGTATTGATAAAAAGATTCGTAAGCTCTTATTTGTTTGTCATTAAGTTTCTCGGTTAAAATCGCCGCTTCAAAATACTGTAGGCCTTCCAAACTATGTTCTTTATACTTAGAATGATTTCGGCTAATATGGTTTAATAGCCTGAACCTTCTATTTCCAGAGAGAACTATTCCGTCGTTTGTAACCACGCCCGGTTGCAGCTGTCCCTCCTTAATCAGCGAGTCTATTGTATTCTCATTCTTGTCTTCTTTAAGCTTCCACAAAAAATCCTCAATTTGAGCAACATCTTCGGGTCGCTCGTCACTCAATGGACGTCCAAGTCTTTTTTCGAGGGTTTTGGCTTGAGCAAGAAATCTCGTATTATATGGATTGTAAGAAAGATACTCTAACGGAATTCTATAAACATTCACGCGACCATGTCCAGGCACTTTAACGGTGCCAACAATATTATTCTCTTCAACTACAACTTTTAGTTGGGCCTTTCTTGCTTCTCGTGTTAACGGGAAATTTTCACCAATAATTGCCATAAATAACCTCTGAATTGAATTTCAGGCGTTTATGATTAATCCTTTTTCGTTATATAATAATACATTTTAACTTTTAAAAAAAACTCCAAAAGCCTCTTTCTTTTAGTGAATTTGTCATTAGAATATGCTGGGCATGACGTTAAATGCAGGATAATTGGATAAAAAACGCTGTTTTGAGTAGTAAGTGCGCGAGAAAGAGAAACTTATGTAAAGTGTAGATCGAGCACTATGGGGCGTGGCTAAAAATGCCGCTAAATGTATGTTTGGGGTATAAACTTCAAACATTTTTAGTCTATGGCTTTACAGAAGAATATCGGCAAGGCTTTGCGTGCCCTAAGGTCGCAAAAGGGCGTCTCGCAAGAAAAATTAGCCCTGGAGACCGGGATTGGCCGCCGTTACATGAGCGACATCGAAAATGGTCGAAGGAATGTTTCTCTTGAAATTATTGAAAAACTGGCAGATTTCTTTGAAATGAGTGCTAGCGACTTGGTGAAAGAAATCGAAAATGCCGCATTCCCTCCTGTAACGCAGAAATCGCTCAAGCGGTGGTTAGTGGAGCACGATTACAATGATTCTGTTGTTTTTCAAAATCCAGATTATGTGAGTGCTGTTGTTGGTGTGAGTGAAGATGGCCGCGTTATCTATTCTTATGAAAAGATGGTGCGGACTTTAATGATGACAGATGGCATGGATTACGAGGAGGCTGTTGAGTTTGTTGATTTCAATACCATAGGAGCACTTCCGACAATGGGTGAGAATGCGCCAATTATAATGTATGAGGTGGAAGGATGAAAAATAAAGACTTTGCACAATCGTTCTTTTCTTTTTTTCAGAATAACAAGTCTTTCTTAACAAAAGAGGATGTCGAATATCTCGCTTCATCACATGATTTTGGCAATTATACGGTTTTAAAGGAATCTCATGGTTCACCTGATGAAGAGTACAAAGAAGATGGATATCAGAGATACTATAAAGAATTTCTATTGGATCTTTACGGAAAAAAGTTTCTTGTAAGTCAGCAATGGTACAGCAGGCAAAGCCCATATAATCTTCAAAAATTTGCAGAATGGTTGATAAAAAAGGCGAAAGAAAAAAATTTCCCAAAGGATAAAATCCCATCAGAATTTTTTGAGGGAATGAATTTGCCTAAAGGAGAGGCTGTGGAACGAGATAATGACAACGAAAATGTGATTAATGAATCTCAAAATGGCAATTCTCAAAGCAAAGTTCATCAAAAAATTTTCTTCGGTGCTCCCGGCACGGGAAAATCTTGGACATTAAACAAATGTGCCATTGGCATATTTGAATCGACAAGCAATCAAACTAATGCGGATGACGACTCTAGGATAAAGGAATCTATCCAGAATGCTGGCTCTGATAATGCTGCTCGAATTGCTGTTGGATTGAAATATAGTTCAGTTCTTGCGGAATTAGCACCCAAAAGCATCCATGAAAATTATTCCTGTAGTCTTGATGCTGCTTATGGTGTATTTCAGGGGACGAAAATAGAATCTATTGCTAAATCTTTTTCTAATTATGAAGAAAAAGATTTAGATGCGGAAAAAATAAAAGCGGAACTTGAAAAAATAAAAAAAGATCGGCAGGCGTCATGGGCTGCAATTGGCTATAAATATTCATCGTATCTATCACAAAAATCGACTGGAAATATTCAGGAAGAGTTAGGTCTCTCTAAAACATCTTCTACTGCATCGTGGATTGTGTCTGGTGCAAATGCGAAAGATTTTTTGAAGGACAATCTTCTTGAAGAAGAAGTAAAGCGCATTGAACGAGTTACATTTCATCCAAATTACAACTATGCACAGTTTGTTGGAACATATAAGCCTGTTCAAGATGAAGAAGACGATAAACAAATTGTTTACAAGTATGTTCCAGGTCCCTTTATGAGGGTGTACTGCAATGCTAAAAGGAATCCTAACAACAAGTTCCTGCTTCTAATAGAAGAAATTAACCGAGCCAACGTTGCAGCAGTTTTTGGCGATGTTTTCCAACTTCTTGACCGTAAAAACGGTGTAAGCGAATATCCTATTGCCGCAAGCGAAGATGTTCGAAATTATCTTGCAGATAACGGCATAAACGATAAGGAACTTTGCATTCCCAACAATATGTACATCTGGGCGACAATGAACAGCGCCGACCAGGGCGTATTCCCGATGGATACGGCTTTCAAGCGTCGTTGGGAATTTGAATACATCGGAATTGATGAAAATGAAGATGGAATTAAGGATTATGACATTCCACTGCAAAAGAAAGCAGATGGTTCTCATGAATGGATAAAGTGGAATAATCTTCGCCATTCTATCAACGACAAGTTGACAGAAATGAAAATCAACGAAGACAAGTTGCTTGGTCCTTATTTTATTTCCGAAGAAAAACTAAAGTTGGTCGAGGGCAAGAAAGAAGATAATGCCGACGAATTTGTCAAATCCTTCAAGAGCAAGGTGCTGATGTATCTCTTTGAAGATGCCGTAAAAATGCGTCCTGGTGACCTTTTTGATGAAAATGCCGTTGGCAAGTTGCGTTTTTCGGATATATGCAAAAAATTTGACGAAATCGGCCAAGGCATTTTTAACTTCAAGAAATGACAGAAGTAAAACCATCCCTATTTCAAGAATTGAAGCGGTACTCCCTAAATGAGATTAGGGAGTGTCTGGGGTGTACCTCTGAAAATGTTAAAGCCTACATAAATACGCTCCGTAAATACGGGATTGTAAAAATTGTTAAGAAAGATAGTCTCGATTTTGCGGACTTGACCAACGATGACCTTGTCATAGCGGATTCTGCAGAAGAGGTGTCGGGAGCATGCTACAAGTTTGATTTTGTTGGCATTGTCGCCGTAAAAGACAAAGTGGTCTTCTGCTACCCAAAATACACTACATATTCCGACAAAGAAAAGATTCTCGAAGAATTAAAGTTGGCAATTAAGGCCATCCGCAAATACGATTCCAAGGGTGAGTTGGTTCATTTGCACAATAGGGACGATAAAGGCGAGTATAACAAATTGGCTTTGTCGCTGCACATTTTGCAGGATTACTTCGAGAACGGTGTCTATACAAACATTCAAGAAATCATAGAAACCAACGGTGATGGCGAAATCGATTGGGACCGAACAATTAACGAGACTTTCGCCTATATAAAAGACAATCGCCCTTATTATCTGGAACTGAAAACACGATCTTCGCAAAATGACGATTTTGATTATTTCAAGCGCCTTCATGAATGCATCGTTACTCAATGCTCCAAATATCTTAAGGAATTGACGATATTGGATTTCTTTGATATGCCGGAGGTCCTTCTAAGCGAATTAGATTTGAAGGACTTTGGCGAAACGGATTACATCCTCTACCGCTTGGAACGAGAAATCGCAAACCAATTTATCACAAGAAAGCAGAATCTTTTAAAAACGCTTTATACATTTGTCGCCACATCCGGAACAAGTTCGCAGGAGAACTCTTATAGTCTCTATGGGACAAACTGCATGAACCTGGTTTGGGAAAAGGCTTGCGGGCAGATATTTGGAAACATTCACGATGACGTTGAATCAGAAATAAAGAAGCCACAATGGTATCTAAATGGCGGACATTACGAAACCCGTTCGCTTATTCCTGATATTATTACGGAATGCTCAATAGATTATCGCAATATCTTCTGTATTCTAGATGGTAAATACTATTTGGTCAAAACCGATGGTGATATTTCTGGAAATCCGGGCGTTCAAGATGTCGTAAAACAATTTGCTTATCACGAATCTTTTCTAGAATATCTCCAGAATCATCATTGTGAAAGTGTTTTCAATGCTTTTCTTTTCCCGCTTTCTGCGGAAAATGCCCTTTGTCAAAACGAAATTCTCATTCGTGGTTTTGTGACTATGCTAAAATGGGGTGTTGAACAATTAGTCCCAATATATTTGGTATTCCTGAAACCATCTTTTGTGTGGGAGTGCTATCTCAAAGGTACTGTTTCCAAAAACAAACTAGTTGAAGCAATGCGAAAGATTCGTCTGGAAGATGTTTTTAGAAATGTGTTGAAATATCCAGACACGTTGCAATATATGGAATAGTAACGGCTAGAAATATGCTATATCCATCTTGCGTAGATTTAGAACAAGCGGTGCCAATAGAAGGTGGTAAGTATTTATTTCATTATACTTCGTATTCGTCGGCGTTAGGAATATTACTTAGTCAGCAAATGCGATTAAGTTCGCTTGTCAATATGAATGATCCGTTGGAATTTCAAGACCACCATAATGATGGTGTTGTTTCTAACGACAATCCCACAAACGAGGAATGTGCAGCACGGCTCTTCATGTTCTTAAACGCCGTAACAGAAAAGGAAAATTCTGTACGATTGGCCTGTTTTTCAATGGATACTCCTTTTCCAGATAAATCGGAGCGTGGTCAGACAAATTATTATAATAATTTGTCAAAAGGGTGGGCTCGTTCAAGGATGTGGGCTCAATATGCGGATAATCATAAAGGAGTCTGTTTAATATTTGACAAGTTGTGTTTAGAAAAAGAATTTAAGGATTCTTTTGAAAAAAGTTCTTGCGAAACCTTTTGTGATGTAGTCAATTACACAAATAATCTTAACCCGATAAGAAATGCTTTTGATCAATCTTGCGAATCATTTTTAACTCCAGATCGAATAAAATTTTTGTATCAAAAATGCGAAGATTTTAGAGATGAACAAGAATATCGGCTACTACTTATAAACAAAGCGTTAAAGAGTACCGGTGAACTCGTTTCGTTCTCCGTGGCAAATTCCTTATGCGGCGTTATTACCGGAGCGAGATTTCCCAAAGAAAATAAATTGCCTTTGGAAAAGGCGATGGATTGCTGCAATCCTAAAATGAAACGCTTTTCAATTTGGTGGAATTATGGCGAGCCAAACTTAAATGATCCTGCTTATTGGAAGTCACTAATGCCTGAAGATGCGGCGGATGAGAACAACTTTTCGCGTTAGGGATAGTGACCCGTTGTAATGAGGGTGTGCCTAGCGTGGCACCACTGAAAAAGCCCTTCTTTGAAGAAGGGCATGATATGATTCCAATTTGTAAAGTTTAAAAAACTAGTTTGCTGCTTTATTTACAGAACGAGAACCTGCTTTTTGGGGCACTCTGTTTTGGGGGGATTTATTTGCTTCTTTTGATTGTAATGGTGATTTGATGATTACAGAATCATTTTGGTGAAGCCTTATGTCTTGAGAATAGTTTTTTATATCTTTTATTTCTTGATTTATCGAATCTTTTGCGAAAAGATTAAGCGATGAATCTATTACACTTATCGGTTTTTTGAAAATTTCCTGTTCGGGATCAAGAGTGACATCGCAAGAACTTAATATAGTTGTGACAATTCCAGTGATTAAGGTCAGAATAATTACGCCCACGCTGATTTTTGTTTGGCATTTAGCTTCTTTAGATTGTCTTGAAGCTTCAATGGACTGTTTCTTTGCTTCGCGAGATTGACTTTTCAGTTCTTCAGACTGACTTTTTGCTTCGTTTGATTGTATTTCCAATTGGTCAGATTGATTTTTTGCCTCTTTTGATTGGGTCTTCAATTCATTTGATTGTTTTCTTATTTCCTTTGCCAGTTCTTCCAACTTCAGTGATTGTTGTTTCAGTTCTTCTAAAGCCAATTCATCAAACGATTTGAAATCACATTCTATTAAGTCTGTCAGTCGTTTTGTGGCATGAGTATATTTAAATAATAATTCAAAATTATTGTAGAATTGGTCGGGAACCATATAACATTGCATGATGAGTTTCCCGCCCTCATATATTTGCCCTTTGGACCATGTATATTTATCGGCTATAATGATATTGTTGTCGATAACTTTGTAATTTGGTGACGAGGCTCTGTTCCAAACACATTTTAATTGGCTTTGCTTGTCACCATCGAAGGGTACTGAGGCTGTAAAAGAATTTTCATCAAGATATCGAAATAAGGTGAATAAATCCCACAATCTTGCAATTTCTTTTTTTGCATTTTTATTTTCAACGGGTATTGCTAAGGCGATTTTCCTTTCCTTAGGATTGTATAAAAGAGCATTGTCTACAAAGAAATTGTCTTTTAAAAAATCCAAAACACATACAGGTTCGGAGGAACACTTTTCAGCAATAAGTTTAATGATATCTTTTTCTTCTGACGAAAAGAAACTGCTTTTAATCATATTTTACCTTTGAAAAGGAAGTTTATCTGTTTATAATTTGTCTGTGAATATAAATTAAGTTTATGAACGAAGAAATTATTTTTTTCTTCCTTTTGCGTTAGGGATAGTGACCCCTTGGGGCGGAGACGCGCTTGCGCGGCTCCGTTGCAAGAGCGGCGCGGGGGAGCCGCAGGCGCGCACGGGGCGCCTTGCGATATAGCCCGACCCGGCCTGCTCCTTCGAACCTAACTCTACTAAGGCAACAAGTTGCCAAGTATCATATATCGGCAAGCTCAGGGACCTTGGCCGGGGAACGCCCTGTAAAATTTTCTTTCACCCGTTGCGCAAGCGCCAAATGCTAGGCTCGGTCATATCCATGCAAGCATGGCTGCGACTCTCGCCTTACGCATTTGTGCCAATTTTTTGAATATTAGGTACATTAATGCCCGACGTGGTTCTCTGTCAAATGGAGAATCGCGTTTTTTTTATTCCGATTTTATCAAGGTCAAAATTTTTGACCTTGGTGCAGGAATAAGGGGACGCCTCTAACATCAACCAGCCGCGAACGCGGCTACATGGAGGCTAAAATGGCAAAAAAGAATGATATGGCGGTTGCGCCAGTCAAATCGGAGTTCCCGCTTATCGATGAATCTCTGCTCAAATCGCGGATATATACCATCCGCGGGGTCAAGGTAATGCTCGATGCCGACCTGGCCGAGATTTACGGGTATACGACAAAGAGATTTAACGAACAGGTGAAAAATAATATCGAAAAATTTGATGAAGATTTTCGTTTCCAATTAACTTTAAAGGAGGCGGAAACATGTTCAAGGTCGAAAATTTCGTCCTTGAACAATAGTCGACGAGGGACTAACATAAAATATGCACCCTACGCATTCACCGAACAGGGTATCTACATGCTCATGACGGTGCTCAAGGGCGAACGGGCGACTGCTCAAAGCAAGGCATTGATTCGCCTTTTCAAGCAGATGAAGGACTATATCGTTGCTGAAAACCATCAATTGCTCGGGACTGCGGGAATTGCCCAGATTGCAGCACAGACTGTTCAAAACACGCGCGAAATCGCAACGGTTTCCGCTGAAGTAAAGGAGCTTTCCGGCGAAGTTCGCGATATTCGGAGCGATCTGGGAAAAATCAATGTGGACCTCCAGATGGTCATGGAAAATTTCGTCGATCCCTCGACATACGAGCATTTCTTGATTCTGAACGGGCACAAGCTGGAGGCAGATGTCGCCTATGCGCAAATTTACGGTATGGCGAAAAAGTCGCTGTTGATTGTTGATAATTATGTGGATGTCAAGACGCTGAATTTGCTCCGGAACGTGCGCAAGGGAGTCTCTATACTGATTGCGAGTGACCGGTACACCCGCTTGACAGACGATATGCTCAACGATTTTCGGGCCGCGATGCCGGGCGTTTCGATTGACAAGGTTTCTGCTGCGCACAAGTTCCACGACCGCTACATTCTTATAGACTTTAAGACCAAAAGCGAAAAGCTGTACCATTGCGGAGCTTCATGCATAAAATACGAAGACCGAGAGCAGCGACTATGCTTGCATAGGCATTGCCGAGGTCAAGTATTTTGGCTCGTAGAACAACGATGCCGGTAACAAGATTACGACCATCGTCCGGCTCGACGATATTGATGCATACCGGAACATGTTTGAGGAAGTGTCGGAGCAACCAAGAGGGTAAAATGGCTCATCAAATTTGACAGACACTGTCTATCAAATTGGGGCAAAAGTGTTGCCCAAAATTTCTAGTTACAAATGAAGGTCGCAAATGGGGATGCGGCCTCCAATGCGGACATCGTTCTATTTTGATGGGCGGCAGCGGTTGGGCGATAGGTTGGATAAAAGGTTGGGTGATAGGTTGGGTGACTGTAAAATTTTCTTGCTCCCCTAGCCAAGATTCTTAATATTAGGTACATTAATGCCCGACGTGTTTCTCCGTCTAATGGAGAAATGCGTCTTTTTTTATTCCGGGATTTCGGGATAAAGGGGACGCCTCTAACATCAACCGGTCACAAATTGTGACCACATGGAGGCTATATGACTAAAAATAAAGAGAACGTCCCTGCAAAAGCGGTGGAATCACTGTTCAATAAGATATCTCCCCTTATTACACAATCCCGAAAAATGGTTGCATCGACCATCAATGCTGCCGAAGTCTGCACCAAATTCAAGATAGGGCAGTATATAGTCGAAGATGAACAGAAGGGCAAGAACCGAGCAGCATATGGAAAACAAGTGCTCATCCACCTGTCAGCCAGACTGATAGAAAAACATGGGGAGGGCTGGTCTGTTGAAACATTGACTCTCTGTAGAAAATTTTTCAATGTGTACTCGAATTTCGTAAACAGTGTTTACGAAATTGAGGGCGAATATAAATTCACCCTTTCGTGGTCCCATTACCTGGTGCTCATGCGTATCAAGAATGCCGACGAACGCCGTTTTTACGAGATAGAGGCCACTTCCGGGAACTGGTCTTTTCGCGAGTTGCAGCGGCAGTATGGTTCAAGCCTGTATGAGCGTCTTGCGCTGAGCCGGGACAAGGAGCAGGTTGCCCGTTTGGCACGGGTTGGCAACGTGGTGGAAAAGCCGGAGGATATCATCAAGAATCCGGTGACGCTGGAGTTTGTTGGCTTGAAGCCAGATGCTTCATATTCGGAATCAAAACTGGAATCTGCAATTATTAGCAAACTGCAGGAGTTCCTGCTTGAATTGGGGAAAGGATTCCTGTTCGAAGCGCGTCAGAAGCGTTTCTCCTTTGACGAGGACAACTACTATGTGGACTTGGTCTTGTACAATCGTCTGCTGCAGTGCTATGTGCTCGTTGACTTGAAGGTCGATAAGTTGACGCACCAGGATCTCGGCCAGATGCAGATGTACGTAAACTATTACGACCGCTATGTAAAGCAGGATTTTGAAAAGCCGACTATCGGCATTCTGCTTTGCAAGGAGAAGAAGGATACCCTTG
>JAEEGJ010009654.1_pt1 | contig 25654 bp, 25 predicted proteins | sample 8958761 | NCBI WGS metagenome assembly JAEEGJ01 (sample SAMN16246546, study PRJNA631951) | gut metagenome | biome: gut microbiome; feature: rumen; material: RS-attached | host: Bos | place: Iran: Karaj | collected 2018-10 | reverse complement strand
TACGGATCATACAGAGTTATACGGGAGTGGTGGATAAGATGGTGTGGAGGAAGTTTTAGATAATCATACATAAACACATCACACTGACAAGAATGAAAAAAGTACTTACTTTCGGCGTCTTCGACATGCTCCATATCGGGCACATGCTGTTGTTCAAGCGGGCGAAGGCGCTGGGAGATTATTTGATTGTGGCGGTACAGGACGGGGATTGTATCCTCAAGTACAAACCCGGAACGGAAATGATCTATTCGACCGATGAGCGCCTGTATATGGTCAGCGCCATCCGTTATGTCGATGAGGTCGTGACCTACAAGGATGTCGATGTGGACATCCAGAACATCGACTTCGACGTGTTCGTCAAAGGCCCGGACCAATGTCACGCCGGCTTCCAGCGCGCCGTCAAATGGTGCCAGGAACATGGAAAAGAAGTCATCGAGCTGGCAAGGACAGAAGGGATTTCCTCGACGATGTTGAGGGAGTATTCTAAGACCAAATAAGGTGATTTTAAACGGCGGTAAAGTGGGTATCATTCTGGCACGGACGTTCATGTCCGGAATCCTGATAGTGTCCATATTCACCGCCTGCAATAAGAAAAACTCGGAGCCGGAGATTGTCGATAGCCCTCAGGAGGCCGTTTGGAAGCTGAATAAGAACGTGGAAGGCCTCAAGAGTATCGCCGCCGGCTGCGCCGCTGCAGACAGCGTCGCCATCTTCTCCATCCAGTACAATGAAGACGGAAGCGTCCTGTATCGGCTGAACCTGAAGGAAAGCGGTGATGTCGACCTGTACAGCGAAATCGTGACCCGCAAGATTGTCATCCCGGAGCTGTCGATGGATCAGGCCGAGAATGACTTCTATTGGACTGTCAATGGCACCTTCCTCACGGACCAGAGCGGAAACCGGATCGCCGTCGCGGATGATTCAATGCCGATATCGTTTTCTCTTCAGGATGAGACGATCTTCTGTAAGATTCGGGAATCGATCATCGGCGAGTATCCTATGACGAAGGCGGATTATCTTGCGAGGGATGTGGCGTTGGATTACGATATCGACGAGGATCTGTTCAAGCTGCGGCTTTCTTCGGGGTACAATACTCTATTGCCCACGATTGAAGGTTTTCAACTGGTGAAGGAGAATGTGCCGAACCGGTCGTATTATAAGGATGTTTTCTTGGATGCGGGGGTAGGTTTGACGTCACGGAAATCGTTGGCCGCGACAAAGTTTCTGGGGTTGTCATTGGAAGGGATCAGTTTCTCCCGGGCCGGTGGTAATTCGGAAGAAAGAGCATTGCAGAACTCTATTGTCTCTGGCAGCCTTGAAGATGTTAATGGCCGTCTGTTATATCCTGATGGACAACCGAGATATAAAGTACTCTTTGTAAACGGAGGCAGTTCTAGAACTCATGGACAGTCGATTGACGAGAAAGGCTTGGAGAATATGCGTCTGTTTGTGGAGAACGGAGGAAGTTATGTCGGAACTTGTGCCGGGGCTTTTTTTGCTTCCAATGGATATGACGGCAAGGCGAACTATCCTTATTATCTCTCAATCTGGCCTGGAATGATGGAGCATACGGGATTGCAGGGAGTCTATTCCGGGATGTTCATTGAGAAGAATTCTCCTTTGTTACGCTATTATGGTTTTGGCGGAGATCATTATGTGGACAGTGTCCGTCATAATCTGGGAGGATATCCAGTCGATTTGCCGGCAGGAACCGAAGTACTTGCCAGATTTGATTATCCGACAAAGTCCAATGTCCATATGGCCCCGGCCATTTGGGCATACAAGAAGAATCAAGCCACGGGAAGAATTGTTCAAACAGGGTCCCATCCTGAGGAAGTCTCAAGTGGTGAGAGGAGAGATTTGACGGCCGCGATGGTCAGATATGCTTTGGATGGAAGGGCACCGGTATCGCTGAAAGGTTATTTGCGGAACGGGGATGTTCGAATCATGGATAAAATGACTTCGGACAATGATCCGGCTTTAACTCGAATCGGCGATCTTCAAACTCATCATTTCGCCGCGTATATACCTTCGGATGCCAGGAACATCTCCGTTGATGTCAGCAGTTCCAGCAATAGCAATCTGGCTCTGATGATGAGCCAAGACTCTTTTGCTTTTTCAGACACAGCGGAGTATCTCGCCTCAGAGCCTGGAGCAAAGCAACGTCTAGTTTTCCCCACCATTCGAGAAGGCCTTTGGTATATTGCCGTTCAGTGTCTGACCACCGTTTCTGTCGAGGATACGGAGTATGGCCAAAGCTATATCGGAAATCTAAGTGTGTTGAATGGGGTTCCATACACGATAAGTATTAACTGGAATTAGCTATTTTGGAGGACACAATATGAAAAAGATCATTAGAGCCGAATTCCTGATGATGGTATTCTGTTTGTTTTTTGTTCTCTCCTCACTTTCTGCGCAGCCAGTCCGCAATTACGCAGAGGCCGAAGCCCAAGGTGCTGTAATGCTGAAAGAACTGAAGTCCGAAAATATCGCGCGCCCCATGCACTATGAAATACTTAAGGGCGCAGATTCGTTCAAAGACCAGGTTCGAGAACCCAATACGATTTATGAGATAAAGAATGTCTTTGATTTGCATTCCGAAACAGTCGTTATTCCGGAGCATTGCATACTTATTTTCAATGGTGGCTCCCTGAAAAACGGGAAAGTGGCGGGTAATGGGACAAAGTATTGCTCGAACAATGGTGCCGGAGGGCTTTTTCAGTCGGAATCGGCGGATGAGTTTGAAAGGATTGAGTATATCGTTAAAGCCAGCGCCGAGGGGCTTGTCAAGAATAACACTAGGCAGGCAGATGGCAATTATCTGAAACTGAAGAGGATTATCCAGCAAGGAAAGAATGTGTATCTGGATGGAAAGTATTATGTGAGGTTTTCCAGTCCATTGATACTGAACAGAGTATTCCGTTTTTATGGTGGAGAAATCGTCTATGAGAAGAACGCGTTCCATTTCTCGAACAATGGAGGATTGATTGCGGAGGGAACAGCAATCACAGCTTCTGATAGATCAAGAAGTTCATTCTTCTGTGGTTCTAGTGAACTGCTAGGGAGCATTCTCGTGAAAGAGGTCTCTTTCTTAAGAAGTACGATTGATTGTGGATACCTGGTTAATATCTTGTACAGGGATATGAACTCGGATCAAGTATCCTTTGGCGTTAATAGGATTGAGGTTGACCATTGTGTTTTTAAGGAGACCGGCCGTTTTCGCGTTATGGATGCGGTGATTTCTGAAAAGTGTTCCTTTACGAATAATGATTATCAGAAATTCACGACAACTCCTATTTACATTTGCTGCCAGCATTCCGTTCAGAACAGTCCAAATGATAAATCGGCCTATCGGTATGTTTCGCAGAACCTTTTAAAGGGGTGTCCCATAAAGATTGATCATAATATCTTTAAGGGGGAACCGGTATCCCTTAACTACTATTATTGTGCTGCTCTGATTAAATCTGTCAATTGCATTTTTACGAATAATTATCTGCAAGACATCATTAACTATTGTGACGGGAAGGATAAGAAAGATAACTCGAGTGCTACGGCTTATGATGCTTATCTCTCATGCGTCAATGTGGACTATGAGAATAACTTCGTCAAAGACATGATGTCTTTTTCGAAAAACGGTGGTACAAAACCTCAATGCCAGATTGGAAAGAGTAAGTCGAATCCACTTGATTATGTGGGGATGGATGCCAGACGCATATACAGGAATAACACTTTTATTGTCGATGGATCAAAGTTCCTGAAGATGGGTGCTGAGCCGTCATCGCTTTACACGGATGTTTTTGGGAACGCCTCATATATCAAAGAGTATGTGTGGGAGAGAAACTTTTTGATTTATAAAAAGGCGAATTTGAAAACGGCGACTGCTGGAAAGAGCTATGGCGTGTTCAGGCTTGAGAACAATGTGTTTGTAGCAGACGAAGTGACGGGCACCGGACTAATCACCCTTCGCTCAAACGAAAAAATGGATCAAGTAGTAATCAAGAATAATCGTTTTAGGGTGGAGAAGAGTCAATTGTATCCTTTGCTGAATCAACGATACAAAGAAGGTTATAAACGAGAGAATCAAAAGAGCATCGTCATTTCAGACAACGTATTTGAGAATTCGTCCCCGAAGCTTTATTTTTACACAGGAGAGGACATTGTCATCAAGAATAATAAATCCGGGAAGAGCGACATCTCGGGTAATATGTACTTAACTAATTATTCCGGTTCAGGGACTTTTCTTGACGTAAAAAGAATGGACGCGGAAATTGGATTTAGCAAGGAATCAAAGAATACTGGAGGATTGATGCAGTACTTCTCTTCCAATAGTAAGGGAAAGTATTCTATTGATTTTGATGGGGTATCGGACCGAGGGGTGAGTTATTTTTACGCTCTTGACCAGAATCATGATTTCTCCATTACGCTCTCGGTAAATAATGGATCGTCGGTCAGGACGATTAAGATTCCATTCCATTACAAAAGAGGAAATCTTACTTATGAGTGGGAAGGGAAAACCGTCAGGGTTTCAAATAATACTGATTCAAAAGTTTGGTATAAAGGTGAAGGGATTCAGATGAAGACGTCCTTTTATCCCTCTGGCAAAAAGCAAGTTGTGACAAGGATTCTTCCTTCGGGGAGTTCAAAGGGGGCGAAGTTTAAACTTACGTACGAATCTGAATAAGAAGAAAGATTTTAGATGGCGAAGAAAAGCCTGAAACAAAAAGCAGCGTCCGGCATGGTCTGGACGGCATTGCAGAAATACTCGCAGATGATTATTCAGTTCATCTCGGGTATTATCTTAGCGCGTTTGCTGACGCCATACGATTATGGCTGTATTGGGATGCTCTCCATTTTTATGGTGCTTGCCGAGGCTTTTATAGATGGTGGATTTGGTTCTGCTCTGATACAGAAAAAGAATCCAACGCAAGTGGATTATTCCACGGTTTTCTGGTGGAATCTTGCAATGGCTTTCTTGATGTATTTTGTGTTGTATATAAGCGCTCCTGCCATTTCTCGTTTTTATGAGATTCCATTATTGTGCGATGTTTTGAGGGTGGAAGGATTGGTCTTGTTTATATATTCCCTGAATATTATTCAACGTAATCAATTAAAGAAAAAGCTGAATTTCAAACTGCTGTCCATTATTTCCGTCTCTACCTCCATTATTGCTTTGTGTGTGACAATAGTCATGGCATACAAGGGGATGGGCGTATGGGCATTGGTGGCTCAGAATCTGATCATTGCTGCTATCCCGTCCTTAGTGTTTTGGTTCTATGTGAAATGGCGTCCGAAGTTGGTTTTCTCTTGGCAATCATTCAAGGAATTGTTCGGTTTCGGCGTTTATATGTTTTTGACGAATTTAATAAGCAAATTCACGAAGCAAATCCAAGGATTATTAATTGGTAAGGTATATAACCCATCCACGATGGGCTATTATTCGAAGGCACTTGGAACCGAAAAACTAGCTTCGACAAGTATTTCACAGATTATGACTCAGGTAACATATCCATTGTATGCTGAAGCGCAAGATGATTTGGTTGCCATGAGAAATATGATCAAGCGCTTGACAACGACTATAGCGTACATTACGTTTCCTTTAATGTTTATCCTTTTGCTGTGTGCCAAACCTATTTTTGTATTGCTATATTCAGAGCGCTGGCTAGCGAGTATTCCGTTTTTCCAAGTGTTGTGTATAGCGGGATTGGCAACATGTTTGCAATCAGTCAACCTACAGACGATTTCTGCAATTGGGAAGAGCAGAGTCATGTTTTGGTGGTCGGTTATTAAGCAGATCGTCATCATTGTTTTAATTGTTGGTGGACTGTATTTGTACGGAATGAAAGGACTACTGGTTGGGTATGTGATGGGTTCTTGGTTTGTTTTGTTTGTAAACATTAGCCTTGTGTCGAAGTACATTGGCTATAAGTGGTGGAGACAATTACTTGACATTCTTCCGGTATTAGTGACTTCGGTAATTGCGGCATTGATTAGCTACGGATGTAGTCATCTGTTAGGACTAAAGATGTATCCCGATGGCATTGTTAGATTCTTAGTCTTTCTAGCTGTATATCTTGGCTGGTCATTCATCTTTAAACCAGAGGCCTTTACATATACCCTCTCAATCCTTCCCATGAAGAGACTCAAAAGGAAAGAAAAAGATAAGTAACACGAATAATTGATAATAGCATTATGAAAACGATTGAAGAATTTGTGGAATTGTTTGCCGAGCAGTTTGACGAAACAGATGCAGGAGAGTTCACTCCGGAAACGGTTTTTCGTGATTTAGACGAATGGTCGTCCATTATTAGCCTTTCTATTATAGCCATGGTGGACGAAGAGTTTGATATAGCATTGAAGGCAAACGATTTTAGGGGTGTTGAGACGATCGCAGACTTGTATAAAGTGATCGTCGCTAAGATTGGCTAGCCATTGTCTTGACGATGAAAGACTACAATCCTTTTTCCTTAATCGGTAAAACGATATTGATTACAGGAGCGTCGTCGGGAATAGGCCAAGAGACAGCCCTACAGTGTTCGGCATTAGGGGCCCAAGTGATTCTCACGGCTCGGAACGAGGAGCGCCTTAAGGAGACTCTCTCCCGAATGGACGGTTCTGGGCATGAGGTAGTGACAGCGGATCTTACGAATCCGGAAGAATTGACGAATCTGGTCGACAGGATTACTGAGATTAATGGGTTGGTGCTTTGTGCCGGGCAAGGAATGACATCACCTTTCCCTTTCTCTACTCGCGAAAAGTATGAATCAGTTTTTAATGTTAATTTCTTTGCGCCTACGGAATTGTTGAGGCTCCTAGTAAAAAAGAAAAAGCTTCTCAAGGAATCTTCTGTCGTTTTTGTTTCGTCTATTGGAGGAGTAGAATCATTTCAAGTAGGTAATTGTGCCTATGGCGCTTCGAAAGCAGCTTTAAACTCGACTATGAAGTTTTGTGCAAAGGAGTTGGCTTTAAAAAAGATTAGGGTGAATAGCGTTAATCCGGGTATGGTCAATACCAAACTGATCCAAGGAGGTGCGATTTCCGAGGAGCAGCATAAACTTGATATGGAGAGGTATCCATTGAAACGCTATGGTGAACCTGTTGATATTGCCTATGGAATCATTTATCTCCTTTCAGACGCTTCTTCTTGGGTAACAGGCCATTCATTGGTTATCGATGGGGGAATAACAATTTAAGTGAGATGAAATTATTAGAGAATAAAGTAACCATTATCACCGGTGCAGGCCGCGGCATTGGCCGGGTGATTGCCGAACAGTTTATTGCTGACGGGGCAATTGTCTATGTTAACGATCTAAATGTTTTTGAAATTCCCGGAGCCAAGACCATCTGCTTTGATGTTACTGACTCCAATGCCCTCAAAGCTGGTTTGATGCAGGTGTATAAGGCCGAAGGCCGTATAGACTGTGTGGTGAATAATGCAGCTATCATTCAGAATCAGAAACTGGGCATGGTTACTAAACCACTTTTGGAGAAGATGTATGCCGTGAATGTTTTCGCGGTGATAGACATGATCCAGATTGCATCACGCCTGATGGCTCGCAACGGCGGGGGATGTTTTGTGAACATGGCATCTGTAACCGGAGTGGTTGGCTCTCCGGGACAGGTAGCATATTCTGCTTCCAAAGGTGCTGTCATTTCTATTACTAAATCCGCCGCCAAGGAGCTGGCTCCGATGAACATCCGAGTGAACGCTGTGGCTCCTGGTATCGTGAAGACCGAACGCTTTGAAGAACTCTATGAGGCGACGGGAGACAAAATTAATGAGCGTATTGGACGTATCGCTCTTGGTCGTTTAGGCACGCCCCAGGATATTGCCAATGCCGTTGCATTCCTTGCTTCCGACCGTGCCTCTTACATAAGCGGTCAGATACTCGGCGTTGATGGCTGCGCTACCATCTAATTGAAGATAATGTTCCTAGACTTAAATAAAAAAGAACGACAACATATTGCCGCCATCGACGACAGCGGGCAGAGTATCACCTATGGTGATATATGCGATTTCTCTGTAGAATTCGCAAAGTATTTGCCCGAGCGAGCGCTGATATTCATCCTTTCTGAGAACCGGATTGGATCTTTGCTGGGGTATACCTCGGCGTTGAGTAATCGTATAGTGCCGTTGATTATCAGTGCGGGTACAGAAGAGAACCTGTACTATCACCTTTATGATCTGTATCAACCCGAATACCTGTGGATGCCGCAAGCTAAAGCAGAGGGCAAGGAGGTATTGTTTTCCGCCTGGGATTATTCTTTGGTGAAAACGGGGAATCAACATACCCCGATGTTTGAGGAACTTTCACTGCTACTGCCTACAAGCGGCTCAACCGGCAGTCCTAAGCTGGTTCGTCATAGCTATCGAAACATTGAGGCTAATGCCGATAATGTGCGGCGTCTGTTTAAGCTTGACGGTAGCGAGAAAGCGATGGCCATTCTGCCCATGCATTATACGATGGGTTTGTCTGTGATTGCCTCTCATCTTTTGGCTGGTTCAACGCTTTTGTTAAGCAACAGGTCTCTTCTTGATAAAGGCTTTTGGGCGACCCTGAAGGAGGCAACAAGTTTCACAGGCGTTCCTTATAGCTATGAGATTCTGACAAAATTGCGTTTCACTCGCATGGATTTGCCGAACCTGAAGGTAATTACCCAGGGTGGCGGAAAGTTGACCGAATCTCTCTGGAACACTCTTGCTCAGTATGCTCACGAGAAAGGGAAGCAATTCATAGCTACATACGGTCAGTCTGAGTGTACCGCTCGCATGGCCTATCTCCCAGCTGAGAAAGCTTTGGAAAAGGTCTGTAGCATAGGTGTCGCTGAGCCGGGAGGAAAACTCTCGATCGTTGATGATAACGGGAATGAAACCTTTGAGGGTGAAGCGCAGGGCGAGATGGTTTATCGGGGCGAGAATGTGACTCTAGGATATGCTACTTGCCGTGAGGATTTGCTGAAAGGCGATGAGAATCATGGTGTTATGCACACGGGTGACCTTGCCCGAAGGGATGCCGATGGCTGTTATTTTATTATCGGCAGACTAAAGCGGTTCTTGAAAATCTTCGGTCTTAGGATTGGGCTTGATGAGGTAGAGCGGATGATCAAGACTGAATACAAAACCGATTGCTATTGCAAAGGAGATGATGAGAAACTGGTTGTTCTTGTCACAGACGCCAAGTTGCAGGATGTGTTACCCTCGTTTATCGAAGAAAAGACCCACCTCTTTCATCAGAGAATAGAGGTTCAAGTCGTGAAAGAGATCCTGAGAAACGAGGCAGGAAAAGTAATTAATCAATAATATCATATCATTATGACTAATCTGGAAAAGCTCAACAAGATTTTCTGCGAGGTGTTCTCCGTCGAAGAGGTCGCTTTGAACAGTGAGTTTAATAAGGATAATGTCGAAGGGTGGGATTCTGTGCGTCAGCTTAGTCTCACCGCATCGGTTGAGGATGAGTTCGATATCATGCTCGATGCCGAAGACATTCTGGAATTCACCTCATATGATAACGCCAAGCAGGTATTGGCAAAATACGAGATCGAACTCTGATGGCATACTGGAGTATTAAAAATGTCGCTCTTCGCGGTGTGACGGGAACTGTTCCGAATCATCCTGTCAAGACGGCCGATTTGCCATACTTTACCCAAAGTGAGGCAGATACTTTTGATGCGACAGTCGGTATCAAGAACCGCTATATCGCGTCAGAAGATGTCTGTGCTTCTGATCTTTGCCAGGATGCCGGAGAACGTTTACTTGAAGGACTCGGCTGGGAAAAGGAGAGCGTGGACGTGTTGTTATTTTCATCCGTAACGGGAGATTACAAGACTCCGCCAACATCCGCATTATTACAGGATAGGATGGGGCTGCCGTCCTCCACTTTTGTCCTCGATATTCCGATGGGCTGTTGTGGCTGCATGTACAGTATTAATGTGGCAGGAAACATGCTTTCTGCCGGAACGGCCAAACGTGCTCTTATTTTGGTGGGTGATACTGCCATGCGAATGGGAAATCCCAATGATAAGAGCCGTGGACCTTTATTCGGTGATTGCGGAACAGCGTTAGCTTTGGAATATGATCCGACGGCTAATGACATCATCATTGATTTCAACACTTTGGGGGCGGGAGCATCTGCTTTGATGACTCCGCATGGAGGATACCGACATCCCATTACAAAAGACTCCTTCATCGAAGAAGATTTTGGCAATGGTATTATCCGAGCCCCGAAGGATGCGCTTATCAATGGAATGGATGTCTTTTCCTTTGCCATCACCAAGCCGCCAATCAGTGTGAAGAAAATGCTGGTTGAGCAAGGCCTTGACAAGGATAATGATGTGGACTTTTTCCTTGTCCATCAGGCAAATAAGCTCATTGTGGATAGACTGGTTAAGAAGCTGAAGCTTCCAGTCGAGAAAGTTCCTTATAATCTTCAGGAGTTTGGCAACTTGGGAGGGGCTTCGATTTTGATGTTGATGACATCTGAACTTGGAGAAGAATTGTCTTCTCGACCTCTTACCCTTTTATGCTCTTCCTTTGGCCTGGGGCTCACATGGGGAACGATGTTGTTGAGAACTAAACCGATGCTGGTCATCCCTGTCTCCAAAATGTAATGAAGGATAGTCTCTTATGAATCTCAAGTATTTAATAAAATTTACTCTGTTAGCTCGAAATTACTCTTCAAGGAGTAAGAAAGATGGAGACAAGCGATCTACAATTGCTATCATTAAAGACATGCTTGGTGTATATCGTAGATATAACGTAGATGCTAACAAGTATTTATCTTATAAACTCGGGGTGCTGCCAAAACAAGAGAGGGATGCTCTTTTGCACAATTTTTCGACGAAGGAATCTTTCATGAAGGCTTACGACGAAAACTGGAGCTTCCTGGTCAAATATTCCGGTTTTGAATGGCAGCGTTCCCGAAAAAAGAGAAAACAACGCAAAGACGCATACATAAAGCATTACAATATGGGGAAGCACTGTAAGATTCAATATGGAGTAATGTTTATTGCAGAGCACTTCCACATCGGGAATCTTAAAGTGGGAGATCATGTGTTGTTTGCAAGAGATGTCGATATTGATATTACTGGAGATTTGATTATCAATGATGGGGTTGCTATCTCTGAAGGAGCGAAAATACTAACTCATGCACATGATACGTTTAACGCCAAAGATGATGCTGAGTTAATACCTATGTCAAACAGGGCGTATGTTACTCCTTTGGAAATTGGCCGTAATGCTAGGATCGGAGCGCGCGCAATCATATTGCCTGGAGTGAATAGCATAGGGGAGAACTCTGTGATTGCTGCAGGCGCCGTTGTGACAAAAAGTGTTCCTGAAAGAGTAGTTGTATCAGGTAACCCTGCGCAAGTTGTGGTGAAAATACCTAAGAAAGTCGTCATGGTGGATCGTAACGAATAATAATGATTAAAAAACTATAATGTCATGATTGAAGATTTTATCGAGAAATTTGCGGAAGCAATTGAACTTGAAGATGCCTCCATCCTGAGCGCTGATACCGAGTTCAGAAATCTTGACGAATGGAATTCTCTTGCCTATCTATCGGTGATTGCTCTTCTTGATGAAGAGTTTGATGTACAGATTGAGATGGCAGATTTCAAAAAACTGAAGACAGTCCAGGGAGTTTACGACGCTTGTACAAAGAAATAGGCGAATGGCAATATTACAGTACAGCGGCGTAGGCATCACCGCAATGTCCGCAGCTGTCCCTCGCAGAATAGTCAAAGGGAGAGATTACACGGAGGTCTTCTCAAAAGAGGAGGCCAATGAGATTGTTGATAAAACAGGTATTGAAGAACGTCGTTTCGCCGATGAAGAAACATGTTCCTCGGATCTGTGTTTTGCCGCAGCGGAGAAACTGATAGCCGACAACAATGTTAACAAGGAGGAGATAGATCTTTTAGTCTTTATTTCGCAGACTCCGGACTATCGTATGCCGGCTACTTCGGTAACTCTGCAGCACCGTCTTGGACTTCCTAATAGCACCATCGCTTTTGATATAGTACTTGGATGCTCTGCCTTTATGTACGGCCTCTCTGTAGTCTACGGTATGATGCAGAGCGGCGGAATCCGTAAAGCCCTTTTACTTGATGGCGAGACACGTTCAAAAGTCTATTCCCCACGCGACAGGCGTAGTGCTTTTCTATTTGGAGACGGCGGTATAGCTGCCCTGATAGAACGTAACTCCAAGTTTGGAACCAGTACTTTCTCGCTCAACAGCGATGGCTCACGTGCGGATCTCATTATGATTCCCGCCGGTGGTTACCGAAAGATGAGTTCTGCTGAAACCGTCGTTGAAAAGGTGGTTGACGAGTATGGAAACATGCGTAGCGAAGAACAGGGCTATATGCGCGGAGGCGATGTGTTCAATTTCGTAATCCGAGAAGTGCCCAGGGACATCAAGAATACCCTTGCTTTCGTGGGCAAAACAGCGGACGATTTTGACTACGTGATCTTTCATCAGGCCAACAACTTCATTAACTCTTACATCGCCAAAAAGATGAAGCTGAACCCTGAACGTATCCCTTCCACGATTGCAAAATTCGGCAACACTTCTTCGGTTTCCGTTCCCCTTACCATTGTTAGTGAACTGCGTGGTAAGTTAAACGGACACAAGGATGTGCTCCTGAGTGCATTCGGCGTGGGAATGACATGGGCAACAGGAATCATCGCATTTGATAATTGTAATATCAGCGAAATCGTAGAAGTTGAGCATGGAAAAGCCATTTAATCCGTTCTCCTTAGAAGGAAAGAACATTATTGTGACTGGTGCATCCTCTGGCATTGGCCGTCAGTGCGCAATTGACTGCTCCAAGGCGGGGGCTCGGGTGATAGCGATTGCCAGAAACAAAGAGCGGCTTGAAGAGACCCTTTCAATGATGGATGGCGAAGGGCACCACTATTATTCCTATGATTTATCAGATAGTCAAGGTATAGCAGACTTGGTGTCAACAATAGTGGCCGAGTGTGGAAAAATAGGGGGAATGATTTATGCCGCCGGTATCGAAAAGACGCAGCCCTTCAAGTTATTGAAACCCGAAGACTACTCTGAGTTGTTTAATGTGAATACGATAAGTGCACTTGAAATGGCAAAGAGTGTGTCCAGTGTTAAGAATTTCAGCAAGTCTGAAACGGGAGGTGGTATCGTATTAATCGCATCAATTACAGCCTCTATTGCACGTAATGGAACAGCTGCTTATACTGCTTCGAAAGGAGCTATGGTGAGTGCCAGTCGCGTATTAGCTTCTGAGTTGGCGGCACGGAAAATTAGAGTAAACTGTATCTCACCGGGTACGATCTTAACCCCTCTGATGCAAAACTATTTGGACCAATTATCAGAAGAGGATTATAAGAAACGTATAGGTGGATTCCCTCTCGGATTAGGAGAGACCACCGATGTTTCAAATGCTTGTATCTTCTTGCTCAGTGATGCTTCACGTTGGATTACTGGGCAGAATATCATCATTGACGGGGGATTCACGATACAATAGTGTTTGTTGCGGTATTAGGTAAAGACTATTGAACGAAATGGAAGAGATCAAAGTTATGGTGAAACCCGACTGGGTTTCGTGGGACGACATACATGAGTTGTTGCTTGCCGCTCATAAAAAGAATATTGAGAAAGGCGTGGTTATGAATACCACAACTATGACTGGAGAGGGAATCAAAAACTATTTGGGCGAAAGCGGTCGTTGTTTTGTGGCATTGTGTGGGGATAAACTAATAGGCACCACATCTGTAAAAATCGCAGTTGGAAAGAACTGGTTTGACAAAGGGAAAACCGTAGCAAAGGGAACAATGTCCGCTATCTTGAAGCAGTATCAGGGTTTGGGAATCCTTGAAGAAATGAATGAATTAAGGGACCAATACATAGCAGATAATAGTGTACGGTTGCTTGAAGCGGATACTGCAGAAGAAAATGTAATGGTGAGAAAAATCCTGGCTAAGAAGGGTTTCAAGGAAGTCCGTTTCTTCCCGGCAAAGAATCAGAATCACTTTTCGGTCTATTTCGTGAAATGGTTGGAGGGATGTCCTTTTTCTGATAAGTTTATTCAGAGGAAGTTTAATCTTTCCAAGGTGCTGACAAAAATCCAGTATGGCCCAGGGAAGGTGGAACGCTCTCGCTTTTTATCCCGCATTTGCCAGTGCATTAAAAAGCTAATAAACGTATGACGGGGAATGGAAAGATCATTATTGTTGGTGATTTGTTCCCCACCAATAATAATGTGTCATATTTCGTGCAAGGAGAGATAAACTCTCTTTTTGGCGAGGAGGTCGTTCAGCTATTTGCAAAGGCTGATTTAGTTGTTTGTAATCTTGAAGGAGCATTGTCCGATCATGCGGAAAAATGCGCCAAAACCGGTCCTGTTAAGGTCGCCACTACAAGCGCAATCGAAGCGTATAAAAAGCTAGGGATAGATTTATGTCTTCTGGCGAACAATCATGTGACGGACGGGGGTAACCAGGGCGTGTTGGAGACAATGAAGACGCTGGATGATTCGGCGATTAGATACATTGGAGCTGGGCGTAATAAGGATTCAATTGAAAAGTCTTTTGTTCAGACTGTTGGCGAGAAGAAGATCGGGTTATACAATGTCGGTGAGACCATGTATAATAAGCCTACCAATGAATTGGCAGGGGTATGGCTTTATGATGAATACGTGGTTTGCCAAGAGATTAAAGAGCTGAAGGCGAAATGCGATTTTGTTGTCGTGCTCTATCATGGTGGAATCGAGAAGTTCCCGTATCCTTCTCCGGAATTACGAAAACGCTTTCATCGGATGGCCGACAACGGGGCGGATGTCGTAATAGCCCAACATACGCATTGTGTGGGAAGCGAGGAGTATTATAATGGCTCTTATCTTCTGTATGGACAGGGGGATTTCCTTCTGAACAATTTCGCGCCCGGATTAACCGATACTGGATTGATTGTTGAACTGGATTGTTCTGATAATCAAATCAATATCAAGAAGCATCTCGTCAGGTCTAAAGACAATATGTTTGTCCGGTATGATGATAAACAGGATCTGTCTTCCTTCTATGAACGGTCGAAGATGGTCTCTGATGAGGAGTATGTTTGGAAACAGTTGCAGGCTTTTTGTGACAAAGAACTGCGGCTGTATTTAACGGCGTTTAAAAGCCCTTCTAAACTCCGATTGCTACAAAAGCGGTACTTCCCCAAGTCGTATAAGAAGTGGCTGTTTGCATATCGGAAAAGGGACTTGCTGTTCACCCTTCATACGTTGCGTTCAGAACAGAATCGCGAAACGGCGATTGTTGGACTTGAGAACCTGCTGAGTAAAAAGCAATTCAATTAGGCGGATGTCTGCACAAAAGGTTGTCATCATCGGGCATAGTTATTCTTCTCGGTTGGGGCTCATCCGATCCTCTGCCATGGCTGGATGTGAGGTTTCGGTAGTTGTGATGGTGGGAGGGGGAAAGAAGCGTTCCCGCCCGATTGATTGTTTTAGCCAGTACGTCAAGCATTATTATTTCTGTCGGCGAAAAAAGGATGATGAATTAATCCGCCTTTTGCTGGAGAAATGCAAGGACGATGACCAGAAGGTCATCTTGATTCCGGATAGCGATGAAACAGCTGCGGCGATTGACTCCAATCGAGATGTATTAAAAGAGCATTTTCTCTTTCCTCATATCGTCGAAAGAAAGGGTACCGTCCGTGATTGGATGGATAAATCTCGTCAAAAGCAGTTGGCCGAGGAAGTTGGACTGAATGTAGCGTCTGCATCAATTGTCGAGATAAAAGAAGGACGGTATACGATCCCGTCCAACATATCTTATCCCTGTTTTACAAAACCCCTTTTGACCTTGAATGGAGGAAAAGGTGGAATGAGGCGGTGCGATAATGAAACGGAGTTGTGTTCTGCTTTAGACTATATTGTAAAGTATCGGTCTGGTGATGAAAAAGTCCTTGTTGAGGACTATCTGGAAATCGAAAAGGAGTTTGCCTTAGTTGGCTTTTCAGATGGAGAAAACGTGGCGATTCCCGGTTTGTTCCAATTATTGGTTATCTCAAAAAACAGTCCTGGAATTGCATTACAAGGACGAGTATTGCCGATAGATGGAGATGAGATTATTGGTTTATTCAAGGATTTTGTGCGAAAGATGGGGTTTGTGGGATTGTTTGACATAGATTTCTTTTTCTGCAAGGGTAAGTTCTTCTTCGGTGAGATGAACCTTAGGTTTGGCGGGTCTGGATATGCGATTACGAAGATGGGCGTGAATCTCCCGCAGATGATGATTGAATCCTTTAATGGGGGGCACAACGGTTTGCTGGATAATAGGATTGAAGGGACGGCTCTGTACACGAATGACAGGATGTGTTTAGATGATTGGAAAGCCGGTCATTTTTCATATAAGGCATTTCGCGGTTATTTGAATACTTCGGATTTTCGGTTCGTCCCTGATAAGATTGATAAACGGCCAGAGAGAGCGTTTGAGATAGAAATCTTCAAACAGCGGGTTATAAGAATTGTGAAAAGATTTCTGCGTTAAACGGTAAAATGGTAATGACACCAAAGGTTATAATTATCGGACATGGCTTTTCTTCCCGTCTAGGAATGATTCGAACATTCGGAAAGATGGGTTGTAAGGTGGATGTCATTGTCGTCTGTAATCGGGGTAAGCGAATCCGAAGGATAAAGCCTGTAGATTGTTTCAGTAAATATGTCAATCGGGTATTGTATTCAGACAGGAATGGTCGGGAAGGCCTGGTAGAATTGCTTTTGAACGAGTGTGTCGATGCAACCCAGAAACCGGTTTTGATTCCGGACAGTGATTTCGCGGCATCTGCGATCGATCTGAATTTGGAGCGATTGAAGGATTTCTTTCTATTCCCGAATATTGATCTCAAGGAAGGCCGGATTGTTCATTGGATGGACAAATTGAACCAAAAAGACTTGGCGAAAAGAATCGGGATGAATGTTGCAAAAGGGTGTGTTGTCCGAATTGAGAACGGTGTGTATGATCTGCCCTCCGATATTCATTATCCTTGTTTCCCTAAGCCATTAGCTTCGGCCTATGGTGGGAAACGCGGTATGCGTAAGTGCAATAACGAGAGAGAGTTGCGTGATGTCCTGGACGGTTGGGGGGTAAAAGATGTTGATGTATTAGTTGAAGAGTTTATCCCCATATCTAAAGAGTATGCCGTAGTCGGTTTTGCCAACCAGAAACAAGTAATAATTCCCGCAGTCATCGTTCTTTCTCAAAAAGGGGAAGGGGGGCATGTTGGTGTGGCAAAAATAGGAGAGCTTATTCCTGTGAACGGATTTGAATCCATAGTCCCTCGATTTATGGAATTTGCTCAAACAGTCGGTTTAACAGGCTTGTTCGACATAGATTTTTATGAATCTGATGGCGTGTTTTATTTCGGCGAAATGAATATGCGCTATGGCGCTTCGGGATATGCATTGTTTAAGAATGGAATCAATTTACCCGGATTGCTTTTGAATGAATTGTTGGGAGGTATAGTGGAATCGTTGCCGATACAGACTTATTCCGGCCATTCTGTTTTTATGAATGAGCGAGTTTGTATAGATGATTGGTTCTCCGGGAAGAATACTCTTCTCCAATTGCATAGAGAACTGAAGAATCGTGAGCAGGGTTTTGTATTTGATCCGGATGACCAGGAGCCATATCGTCAAATGAAAAAGACAATATGGAGGATGATTCCGAAAAGAGAGTTATTAAAGGTTATCAGACGTTTTAGACACAGTTGATATATGGAAGAGAGGCATCGGATTTCACTTGAAGAAGTTCGTAAAACGCAGTTGATAATGTTGGACGAAATGGATACCTTTTGTCGCAAGAACGGTATCCGGTATTCGTTAGCTAGTGGAACTTTGCTTGGTGCTATAAGACATAAGGGTTATATCCCATGGGACGATGACATGGATATTGTCATGCCGGAACCGGATTATCTAAGATTTGCAGCATCGTTCAAATCCAAGTGGATAAAGTGTATCGATGTCAGAAATGATAAATCATTCCGTTTCCCGTGGGCAAATCTGGTAGACACTAATTCCTACTCTCTTTCCGGAGGGTCGGTAATTGGCCAGGGAATCTCTATAGATTTATACATTATTCACGGATTGCCATCGAACGATCAGGATATTGAAAGGTACTATAGCAGGATGAACAGAGTCTGCTCGACCAGATTGTTCCTTATGAAATGGGAGAAGAGAATACACCGAAGATTCCCTTCTGTAAGAATTCCATTCTTGTCCCATGTCTGTAAGAAATATAGAGATCTTGCATTTTCAAACCAATATGATGGAACGAAGAAATATATATATCATTCCGACCGGATGGATTGGGCGCATACCTATGATTTTGACTTGTTTTCCAGTATGACGGACCTCGTTTTCGAGGGACATACATATATGGCGATATCAGCCTGGGAACGATATCTGAAACAGAGATATGGAGATTTTATGCAGCTTCCTCCTGAAGACCAGCGTCATCCTTATCATTCTTTCACCTTTTATCAAAAATAGAAATCTAAACTATGATCAGTGTTCTCATAGCTGGTGATTTTTGCCCTCAAAGACGAGTTGCGGCTTTGTTCGATAAAGGAGATTATGCTTCGGTATTAGGCGAAATCCGGTCATCTGTGATGGATGCAGATTACCGCATCGTGAATTTTGAGTGCCCGGTTTCTGAAGGCAATGGAAACGCTATAGTAAAGAAGGGACCGAATCTCCGTTGTACCGAAAAAGGATTGGAAGCAGTCAGGTGGGTGGGATTTGATTGTGTCACTTTGGCTAACAATCATTTTTATGATTATGGTGATGACGGAGTGACAAACACTTTGGCGGCCTGCAAAAAGTATGGCCTTGATACTGTTGGTGGAGGTATGAACTTCACTGAAGCATCCAAAGTTTTATATCGGGAGATTGGTGGTAAAACACTGGCTATTGTGAATTGTTGTGAGCATGAGTCCTCTATCGCCACCAATAAGTCTGCGGGGTCAAATCCTTTGAATCCTATCGATCAATATTATTCGATAATCGAAGCTAAAGAATTGGCCGACTATGTGTTGGTTATCGTACACGGCGGCCATGAAATGTGGCAGTTACCGAGTCCCCGAATGGTTCAGACCTACCGTTTCTTTATTGATGCGGGGGCCGATGCCGTGGTGAACCATCATCAGCACTGTTTCAGTGGTTATGAGGTATATAACGGAAAGCCTATTTTCTACGGCCTCGGCAATTTCTGTTTTGATAAACCCGACTATTATAAGGGCTTGTGGGAGTTGGGTTATATGGTTAGGATACATCTGGCGGAAACGATTTCATTTGATATTCTCCCATATGAACAATGTAAGAAGGATCCTGTCGTTCATAAGCTGGATACTCATGAAGAGATCGATCGCAAGATGGCGGAGATTAATGAAATAATAGCGGATGATAATAAACTGTCCGCGGAAACTGCACGGTATTATAGCAAAAACCCGCGTTCCGTTCGTCTCGCCTTCGAGCCTTATCATGGCCGTGTTTGTAGTAAGCTGTTTTTATCGGGCTTATTGCCTGGCTTTATGACTAAAAAGAAACTGATTGCCTTACAGAATTCGCTGGAATGCGAGTCACATCGTGATCGAATTTTGTATCATCTTAATCATATGTTGGCAGAATAAGAGTTTTCCATTATTATCTATCTCAATGGCTAATTTGACTCTAAAACCACTTTTAAAACCGTCTGGCGAGGATAAGTTTTTGGTTGGGATTCTTTCTATTCTTATCTTCCTCAACCTGATTTATTCTGTGCTCCCGTTCAGGCCGATTATTTACCGATTGTTGATTCTGGCGATTTGCGGGTATTTAGTATTGATCCGAAAAAGAAACTTCTTCCTTCCGGAAAAAATAGTAATTGTCTTTCTAATAGTTAATTTTATCTATTTCCTGATTGCAGGAGTTAGCCACCGTTTAGGAACAACAACGATCGGAAATGCGCTGGTAGCGCTATTCCCGCTCCTTGTGTTCTCGTATCTGACGGGGAAGGGCTGCTTTACAGACAAATTCATCAATATCCTCTTTGTCGGTCTGCTTGTGGGCTCGATCGTCTATTATTTGGATTATCAAGTCCATTTTATGGCGAGAGTTTCCCGTGAAGAGAACCTGACAATCAATGCGTCGTCTGTTTTCCTTTTTCTGATGCCTCTTTTGTTCTATGTGAAGAAAAGATACATTTCATGGATAGGCATAGTCATTTGTATGTTTTTCATCTTTTCCGCGGTGAAAAGAGGAAATATCGTGGCTTCTGTCGGTCCGCTATTGTTGTTCTGCTATGCGCAGATAAAAAGGAAAAAAAGAGTCGGCAGCCGATTATTTATTGTTTTAGCTGTTCTCGCCGGTCTTTATCTGCTGTATCGTTTCGCTATCAGTAGCGCATATTTTATGAACCGTTTTGAGGACACTTTGGAAGGAGACTCAAGCGGACGGGATGTCATATATGGAAATGCATATCAAATCTGGGTTAATTCTTCTTTCTTCCAGTTTCTATTTGGGCATGGTTTTGATGCCACGATAAAACTGATAGGAAAGCACGCTCATTCGGATTGGTTGGAACTTCTTGTTGACTACGGAGTCCTTGGAGCATCTATCTATCTTGCCCTATTCGTATCTCTTGCTCTCCAACTCAAGCATTGTAGAACATTTGAGGATAAGTGTGTCCTTCTGGGTGTTTTATATATATGGTTTGTGAAATCCGTAGTGTCTATGGCATATTTTGAGCCATGGATGATTTTGCTGATGATATCGCTGGGCATAATGCTAGGCCATTCAAAGAAATCATTTTTTGCGCTAGATTCTTCCAAGTGAGTTTTCGTTGGGATTAATGTGAGACCGGAATGCTGCCATTATTCAACTACTTAAAGAATCCAAATCTTTTATTCGATTCGTTATTGCGCCATTATGGAGGCTGGTTACCAGACGCTCCATATATTAAACTTCGATATAGATTTCAGGTCGGGAAACGCTTGGAATTACAGCATCCCCATTCTTTTCAAGAGAAGCTTCAATGGCTGAAACTGTATGATCACAATCCGGAGTATACTCGTTTAGTGGATAAGATCTTAGTAAAAGATTATGTAGCCTCTCTCATAGGAAAAGACTATGTGGTTCCTCTTCTTGGTGTATGGGACACTCCCGAAGATATCGATTGGGCCGCTCTGCCGAATCAATTTGTCTTGAAGACGAATCATAGCGGAGGTAATACTGGGGTGGTTATTTGTCGTGACAAGAGTTCTTTTGACCGAGAGAAAGCGATATCTCGCTTAAATGTTTCTCTGAAAAACGACGTTTATCGGGATCTTCGAGAATGGCCATATAAAGGAATCAATAAAAAAGTTTTCGCAGAAGAGTTATTAGTATCGCCATCAGAAGAAAAGGAATTGCCGGATTATAAATGGTACTGTTTTAACGGTGAGCCGAAGTACTGTCAGTTAATCCAGAATCGGACTACCCGTGAGACAATAGATTTTTATGATACGGAATGGCGGCATCAAGATTTTATCGGACTGAATCCAGCCGCAAGTCATGCGGCGACACTTGCTGAAAGGCCAAGTAGCATTGATGTTCAGTTACGAATTGCCCGTGAATTGTCGAAAAGCATCCCTTTTGCCCGAGTAGACCTTTATTGTGTGGGCGAAAGGGTTTATTTCGGGGAGATTACTTTTTATCCGTTTAGTGGAATGGGTGCGTTTTCTCCGAGTCAATACAATGAGATTCTTGGTAAGATGATTGTGTTACCAGAAGTGAAATAGAGAGTGGAAGAGTATGAAACGAGTTTTGTGCCTTATTGATTCATTGGGCCCAGGTGGTGCACAACGTCAGATAGTGGGGTTGGCTCTATTCTTAAAAGAGAGAGGATATGAAGTGATTGTGGCGGCATACTACAATAACCAGTTTTATGTCGATCAATTATCATCGGGGGGTGTGTCATTCAACTATATCCAGCGAGCGAATAAAGGGCTTCTACGTCAGTGGTTTTTGATGAAGTATATCGATTCCGTTAACCCGGATGTGGTTATTGCTTATTTGGAATCACCTTCAATGCGTGCATGTGTTTCGCATTTTTTCAATCGAAGGTATAAGCTGATTGTATCGGAGCGTAATACTACCCAAAGTATTGGTCCACAAGAGAGATTACGCTTCTCTTTATTCCGTATAGCAGATTATGTCGTCCCCAACTCTTTCTCTCAAGAAAAATTAGTAAAACAATCTTTCCCTTGGTTGAGAAACAAGGTCATTGCTATCCCTAATTTTGTTGATTTACAGCACTTCGTGCCCAGCTCGCATCATGAGAGGCGATTGGTTCCGGAAATACTAATTGTCGCGACTATCAGACCTTCGAAAAACACACTTGGATTCATCGATGCAGTGTCACAGTTGAAAAAAAACGGGATTAGATTCCATGTTAGTTGGTATGGAATTGAAGCGTCCAAAATTGAATACTGTGAACAGTGTTCGAATAGAATCGATGAGGTTGGTGTCGGAGATTACATTAGTTTGAAAGAGAAAACAATTGATATCTTGGAGAAATACCAAGAAGCCGATTATTTCTGTCTCCCCTCTTTTTATGAAGGAACGCCTAATGTGATTTGTGAAGCAATGGCTTGTGGTTTACCTGTGGCATGTAGTAATGTATGTGACAATGGCCGTTTCGTAATTGAAGGGATGAATGGCTTTTTATTTGATCCTAACGATACGCAATCAATTACGAATACGATAGAAAGAATGCTATCTCTTAGTAGGGATGAATATGACCGTTTCTGCCTAGAGAGTCGTGTTCGCGCTGAAAAGTTGTTGGCGAAAGATGTTTTTATTCAGTCTTACATTGACCTGATTGAATCATAATTATTGTAGTAGACAGGAGAAAAACACTTAAAAGTGTGGAAAGAAGATTATAAGTAGAAGTCTACGAAATGAGGGTATTATTAGTCTCTCCGTACGGTGAAAAACTAGTTGGGGGAATCGCCACCTGGACTAAGTATGTTGTCGATTATCATCGGGAGCATGGTGGTGATATCGACTTGAGGTTGCTGAATAATGCGAATCCAGAGCAGGTATTATCAGGGACGAATCTATTCAAACGGGTTCAGGTAGGGATTAAGAATTATCTTCCCATATGTCGTGAATTCAAGAAGCTGATTACTCGAGAACAATTTGATGTCGCCCATATTTGTAGCAGTGCATCGTTCGGATTGTTTCGTGATTGGTGTTTAGTTCGAGATGCCCGAAAAAAGGGAATCAGAACTTGTCTTCACATGCATTTCGGGCGAATCCCGTCTATACTTAAATCCGGAGGATGGGAACGGTTTGTGCTTTTGCGATTGTTCAGGCGGGTGGACTGCATTGTTGTGATGGACAGAGCGTCCTTTTTATCATTAAAAGAGGCGGGGTTTAACAATGTCCGTTTTTTGCCCAACCCGCTTTCGTCGAAAGTCCAACAACTGGTGGACAATAATAAGAGTGTTCAACGGGAACCGCGAAAAATAGTTTTTGCGGGACACGTAGGAGTGGAGAAAGGTGTATTTGAATTGGTAAAGGCATGCCGAGAGATATCAGACGTCAAACTCGAATTACTGGGGAAGATCGTGGAGAAAGACGTTCAGGAGAGACTGAGAGATTTGGCTGGAAAAGACAATGACGGGTGGTTGAGCATACCGGGGAACAAAACACAAGAGGAAGTGATTCGGGCCATGATGACATGCTCGGTTTTTGTTCTGCCTTCCCATTCGGAAGGTTTCCCGAATGTGATATTAGAGAGTATGGCATGTGGATGCCCGATTGTCGCCACTTATGTTGGGGCCATCCCCGAAATGCTTGCCATTGACAGTGAAAAACCTTGTGGCATTTGTGTCCCGGTTAATGATGTGACCAGTTTACGAAGTGCTATTGTTAAAATTCTGGATGATACTGAGCAAGCGTTGGAATTTGGGGAGAATGCCAGAACTAGGGTGACAGAACAGTATTCCATGCCTAATGTGTGGTCACAAATGGTGGGTATCTGGAAAACTGCAATTAATTAGTAATGAATATCCTTTTCTTAACGATTTCCCGTTTCACCGACCTTTCGGTCCGTGGCATTTACCCTGATCTTCTCCGGAAGTTTATCGAGGAAGGTCATAAGGTTTATGTAGTATCTCCGCGGGAGCGCCGATTGGGAATTAAAACGGGAGTTGTTTCCCAGGGAGAAGCCACTCTTCTGGGTGTGAAAACATTGAACATACAGAAGACGAATGTTATTGAGAAGGGTATCGGAACGGTGACGCTGGAATATCAGTTTAAGTCTGCAATCCGGAAGTATCTTGGTGATATTTCGTTCGATTTGATCCTTTATTCCACGCCTCCGATCACCTTCCCGAAAGTCATTCAGTATCTGAAGAAAAAGAATCCAAAGGCTATTACCTATCTCCTTCTGAAGGACATCTTCCCTCAGAATGCCGTGGATCTGGGGATGATGAGCAAGAGTGGGGTGAAAGGCATTCTGTATCGTTTCTTCCGGAACAAAGAAAAGAAACTGTATGCTCTTTCTGATTTTATCGGATGTATGTCGCCGGCGAATGTCGAGTATGTCTTACTTAATAACCCGGAAATCGCACGGAAGAGAGTGGAGGTCGCGCCCAATAGCATCGAATTAGTTAAGGGATTACATATCGACAGGAAGACTATTCGGGAGAAGTACCATCTCCCGACAGATCGTCCGATCTTTATATATGGCGGCAATTTGGGAAAGCCTCAGGGTATCCCTTTCTTGATTCAATGCATGGATGTTAATTTGAATCGTACCGACAGCCACATTGTTATTATCGGGACAGGGACGGAATTACCTAAGTTGAAAGAGTGGTATCAGAAGGCTAGGCCACAATCGATAACTGTTATGGAGGGCCTTCCTAAAGAAGAATACGACAAACTGGTGGCCTCTTGCGATGTCGGCCTCATTTTTCTTGACCACAGATTCACTATCCCCAATTATCCGTCTCGTCTGCTGAGTTATCTGGAGAATAAGATGCCGGTGCTTTGCGCAACCGATCCCCATTCGGATATCGGGCCCATTGCCGAAGAGAATGGCTATGGTTATTGGTGCGAAAGTAATTCTGTCGAGGCCTTTACGACAATTACAGATAAGATGGTCCACTCCGACCTCCAGGAAATGGGCGCGAAAGGCTATGAATTCCTGAAAAAGCACTATTTGGTGGATAATACGTACAACGCTATAATGAGTCATCTTTCATAGAATAATGTACCGTTTAGTTCATTGGCTTAAAGATACATTCCCGTTTTTGTGGGAGATAATCGAGGGATTGAATTCCTGGTTTTTCGGAATCAGGTATGGCAGTAAGTTGAAGGTCGTCAGTGATTATTTGTCGACCTTTAACGGGGATTATCAGTTAAGGGAGGCAAACCCGAGCGATACCGACACGATTGTGCGCTTCTTCAAAGAACAGCCCGAAGAAGCCTTTACGTTTTTTAAGCCTCACGCCTTTGATGCAAAGACGATTCTGAAGTTGATAAAAAGAAAGTCCTACCTGTTCTTTCTTGTCATGAAAGACGATACAATGGTCGGGTATTTCTTCCTGCGCTGCTTTGCTCAAGGAAAGTGCTTCAGGGGCAAGAT
>JAEEGJ010009653.1_pt1 | contig 25656 bp, 21 predicted proteins | sample 8958761 | NCBI WGS metagenome assembly JAEEGJ01 (sample SAMN16246546, study PRJNA631951) | gut metagenome | biome: gut microbiome; feature: rumen; material: RS-attached | host: Bos | place: Iran: Karaj | collected 2018-10 | reverse complement strand
CTCGTGGGACAGGGAGTCTGCCACGGCAGCTTCCTGGGGATGTTGGGCCCTCCAGATGCTGTCCTGCTGGAACTGGGCGTAGGCCTCGGCTGCAGCTATGGAATCCAGCTGAGCCTGATATTCTTGCTGTTTTTTAACTTGACGGCTCTGGTACCCAAAGAAGCCCACCATAATGAGGGCTATGAGTACAAAGCCAATGATTGAATTCTTGTCCATAAATTACTGCTCGTTCTCCTCTTCTTCTTTTGCTCTAATCTGGGCCTTGAGGTCCTCCAGTTTGGCCTTTGCGGCGTCAATGCGCTCCTGCATCTGAGCCTTGAGCTTCTCTGCACCCTTGGAAAGGCCAAAGAAGCCAATGTTGTTCTCGTAGGTCTGGATCTCCTGCTGGAGCTGGGAGAACTGCTCCTTGAGCTTGTCCTTCTCGGTCATCGGACGACGCTCGCCTCCGCGGGCACCGCCGCGCTCGTTCCTGCGGGGACCGCGGGAACCGAAGTCCGGGAACTTGGCCTGCATAGCCTCGCGGTATTCGGCCTGGATCTTTTCCTTCTCCTTGAACGGCACAAAGCCAATCTCCTGCCACTTGGCGGCGAAGTCCTTGGCGGCGGCTGCATCGGTCTCTGCGTCTACGGGAACGTAGGCCTTGATGGACTCGATGAGGGCCTTCTTGGCGGCCAGGTTGGCACCCAGGCTGCCGGGGCCGTCGGGACGGTTGTCACGGGCGGTGAAGAAGGCGTCGCAGGCACCACGGAAACGCTTCCAAATCTGCTCGCTCTTCTTGCGGGGCACGGCGCCAATTTCCTTCCACTGCTTCTGCAGCTCAATGAAACGGTCGCTGGTGGCCTTCCAGTCGGTGCTGTCCTTGAGGGACTCGGCCTCTTCGATGATGGCCATCTTCTTGGCCAGGTTCTCGTTCATAGAGTCCTTGAACTCGGTGAAGGAGGCACGCTTGCGCTCGAAGAACTTGTCGCAGGCGGCGCGGAAACGGTCGTAGACCTTCTGGTTCTCCTTGCGGGTGGCAAAACCAATGGTGCGCCACTTGGCCTGGATCTCTTCGATCTGCTTGCTCAGGGCGTTCCACTCGGTGGATGAGGTGATTTCCTTATTGGCAATGGCTTCCACTTCTTCGCAGAGGGCCTGCTTGGCTTCCAGGTTCTGGGCCTGCTGCTCCTTGAGGCCTTCAAAGTGGGCCTGGTAACGCTTGTTGATCACGGAAGTGGCGGCGCGGAAACGCTCCCAAATCTCGTCTCTGAACTCCTTGGCCACGGGACCCAGGTCTTTCCACTGCTCGTGGAGCTTCTGCAGTTCCTTGAAGGACTCAACCACATCTTCGTCCTGGGCCAGGGCTTCGGCCTGCTCGCAGAAAGCGGTCTTGGCCTCGAGGTTCTTCTTGAAGTCCAGGTCGCGGAGCTCACGGTTGATGTCCACGAGGTCGTAGAACTTGGTCACGTGCAGCTGATACGTGTCGTTGATGTCACGGAAGTTCTGCTGAGGAACGGGACCAATCTCACGCCAGCGGTTCTGGATGTCGCGGAACTTGGGGAAGGCGTCCTTCATATCGCCGGGCTCTTCCACCAGGGCCTTGAGCTCTTCAATGATGGCCTGCTTCTTCTGGAGGTTCTCCTCACGCTGGGCATCCTGCTCCTTATTATACTCTGCGCGCTCTTTCTTATAGGCCATATAGATGGACTTGAAACCGGCCTCAATGGCGGCGAAGGGGCTCACGGGGCCGCTCTGCATAGGAACGGTGGCCTCCTCAACGGTATTCTCGTCGGGTTCTTCCACGGCGGCGTCTTCGCCGGCTTCGGCCTTTTCTCTGGAAAGGCGCTTATAGAAGGCCGATTTGATGGCTTCGGCCTCCTTGGACCGCTTCATACGGTCTACGCTTACACTTAAATCCTGGAACAGGTCGGCCAGCTCTGCAAGGGTCTTTTCTCCGTAGTTCACTACTACTTCCTTCACTTCGTCGGCTACCTCTACGGCTTTGTCGGCCACGGCGGCTACGGCGTCCTTCACTTCTTCCTTGACGGCTTCCACAATGGGTGTTTCCTGTTCCTGCTTGGCTACATCTGCGGTTTCTTCTACCACAGGCTTAATTTCTTCACTCATAGTATTTAGTTTTATATTAGCTTACAAATGTATAAATATTCTCTTACTTTTCCAACAGGCCGGGCCGACGCTCTTTGGTACGCGCCAGGGCCTGCTCGTCCTGCCAGGCCTGGATAATCTTGGGATTGCCGCACAGAAGCACGTCAGGCACCTTCCAGCCGTTGAATTCGGCCGGGCGGGTGTACACCGGAGGAGACACCAGACCGTCCTGGAAAGAGTCGCTAAGGGCCGAAGTTTCATCGGTCAGCACACCCGGCACCAGGCGGATGATGCTGTCGGCCAGCAGAGCTGCAGGGATCTCTCCCCCGCTCACCACAAAGTCTCCCACGGAAATCTCACGGGTGACCAGATGCTCGCGAATACGCTCGTCAATGCCCTTGTAGTGGCCGCAGAGAATGATGATGTTCTCCTTGAGACTGAGCTCGTTGGCTATGCCCTGGGTCAGGATTTCCCCGTCCGGGGCCATATAGATAACCTCGTCGTAATGCCTTTGGGCCTGTAAATCCCTGATGCAGTTGTACACCGGTTCCACCATCATTACCATACCGGCGTCTCCGCCGTAGGAATAATCGTCCACCGTCTGGCGCGAACCCAGTCCGTACTTTCTTAAATCGTGGATGTGAATCTCTGCCAGGCCCTTCTTTACGGCCCGGGCCGGGATGGAATAACTGAGGGGACTCTCCAACAGTTCAGGCACCACGCTGATGATATCGATTCTAAGCATACTAACGCAGGTTAAGACTGCAAAAATACGAAAAAATATCCTTATCTTTGCGCCCACAACCGCATACCCTATGTATTCTCTTCGTGAACTGTATAAAATAGGAAAAGGCCCGTCCTCATCCCATACTATGGGCCCCAACAACGCCGCCCGCATTTTCGCAGAGCGCCATACGGACGCCGCCCGCTTCGAGGTCACCCTCTACGGCTCCCTGGCCGCCACCGGCAAGGGGCATATGACGGACGTTGCCATCCTGGAAGTTCTGGAGCCCATCGGCCCGGTCAAGATCAACTGGGAACCATCCCGCTTCCTGGATTATCACCCTAACGGTATGCTGTTCAAGGCTTTTGGGGCCGATGACACCGTCCAGGAAGAGTGGACCGTCTTCTCCATCGGAGGCGGCGCCCTTTCCGAAGGACCGGGCAAAGAGATGAGCAAGTCCGGAGAAGTGTACGACCTCAACACCCTCAACGAGATTGTAGAATGGTGCGACGCCAGCGGCCGGGCCATCTGGGAATACGTAGAAATGTGCGAAGGTCCCGAGATTTGGGACTACCTCCAGGAGATTTGGGAAGCTATGAAGGCCTCCGTGATCCGCGGTCTCAACAACGAAGGCCGTCTCCCCGGACCCCTCAACCTCTCCCGCAAAGCCAGCAAGTACCACGTCAAGGCCCTGGGCTACCAGCCCAACCTCCGCTCCCGCGGTCTGGTCTTCGCCTACGCCCTGGCCGTGAGTGAAGAGAACGCCTCCGGCGGTACCATCGTCACCGCCCCCACCTGCGGCTCTTCCGGCGTCATCCCCGGTGTCCTGTACCACCTGTCCACAGGCCACGCCTTCACCGACACCAAGATCCTTCGCGCCCTGGCCACTGCCGGTATCATTGGCAACGTAGTCAAGCAGAATGCATCCATCTCCGGGGCCGAGGTAGGTTGCCAAGGTGAGGTAGGAGTAGCCTGCGCAATGGCCTCCGGTGCCGCCTGCCAGCTCTTTGGCGGAAGCCCCTACCAGGTAGAATACGCGGCCGAAATGGGTCTCGAACACCACCTCGGAATGACCTGTGACCCCATCTGCGGTCTGGTCCAGATCCCCTGTATCGAGCGCAATGCCTTTGCCGCCACCCGCGCCCTGGACTCCAACATCTACTCCACCTTCTCCGACGGCCGTCACCGCATCTCCTTCGACCACGTGGTAGAAGTGATGAAACAAACCGGTCACGACCTCCCCTCCCTCTACAAGGAAACCTCCGCCGGCGGCCTAGCCCTCAAATACTTACAGAAATAGAGGTTCCCTCCAGGGAGAGCCTCCTGAAGGTACGGACCTTCGGTCCTATCCCTCCCACCGCTTCACGGCGGGCCCCTCCCATTCACGAGCCATGGGCGGCTACGCCTTCAGGAGGCTCTCCCTTCCGGTCACTAATAAAGGATAAACCACAAAGATCCCACCTGGATTAACCAATTTCCTCCGGATTCCTCAATTCCCGTGTGCAAAAAAGGGGTAAAACACACACCGGAGGCCCTTTGTTTGTAGTGTTTTTTCACTACAAACAAAGCCCGCATCACTGCGGGCTTTGTTTGGTTAGTTAGTAGTGTATTCTTACCTTTAAGAAGAAGGTTAATTAGTTGGTTAGAAAAAGCGTTTCGTCTAGGAAAAGGAGCTTTCACCCGTTTTCCTAATGCAAAGGTAGTACAAAAATTTATTCTTACAAATTTTTTTAAACAAATTTTTGGTAAATAAATTTTTTTAAAAACTAAACCTTATTTTTAATACGAAGTTTCGGGGAGCCTGGGGGTAGACACCCACCCCGGAATAGAGGGTTCCATCGTCTTTGGAAATGCTTTCCCAGCGCCATCCGGAGGCATAATACATATGATTGAGGAGGTTATGCACGAAGAGGCCAACGCTAAGTTTGCCGGGGCCCAGACGAAACGTTTTCTGTATATTGGCGTTCATCACAAAAAACTGCGGAACGGCCATTTCTTCTCTCATAGAGTTATCCAGATACTGCTTGCCCACGTACTTTCCGTCCACGGAAATGGAGAATCCAGTCAAAGGCATAAAGGTGAGCTGAAGCATTCCAATGGTGGAAGGCGACATAAGCATAGTGGTCTTTCCGTAGTGGATGGGAACTGTGCCGGAATAGTCGTCGTACGGTACGTAGGAGGTATAATCCGCAATCTGGTTCATAGAGAGGGTGAGGTTGCCATCGGCCCTCATCCAGCGGAGCGGCTGCCAGGCGGCTTCCAGCTCCACACCCCGGCGCCAGGCCCTGGAGACATTCTCCTTGATGGCGTAGCCGGCGGTGGATAATCGGCCCGTTTCCAGGAGCATATCCTTGTATTCCATAGCGTAGAGATTGGCCGAAGCCTGGAAGCGGGGGCCCTCATAGCGATAGCCCAGCTCCAGGTCCAGCATAGCCTCGGGCTGGATGGGCGTTCCTTCGCCCTTGATGTTCTCCTTGATGTCGGAACGGCCGGGCTCGCGATGGCCAATGGCGGCCGAAAGATAGATCTTATTGGCCCCAAAGGCAGCCGTAACACCTGCACGGGGGTTGAAGAAATTCCACACCTGGCGGTAATTCATCACATCCTCGGGGGCGGCTCCGTACTCCAGCCAGTCGTCATCGGGGCCTTCCATAGTATAATGGATGGTGCGGTACTGCAGCTCCGTATAGGCCGTGAGCCATTCCAGCGGGCGGTATTCGGCCCTTACAAATGCGCTGGCCTCTTTCTTGACGCCAATATTGTTGTACCAGTTGTCCTTGGGATAATCTCCCGACAGGGCCTTGACCCAGAGAATCTCTCCCCAGTGACCGCCGGAGTAGTGCGACAGATTCACACCGCCGTTGATGTCCAGCCGATCCATCCGGTAACGGAGCGTAGACTGCGCCGTCCAGAGGTTGTTGTCCATCTTCTTCTGATAGGTCATATCACTGCGGGAAACGCCCTGGTCGGTGGGAAGGCCGTAATTCTTGAGTTTCTTGTTTACCTTATAATACTCATCATAGCCGTCACCGCGGGTGTAGTTGGCCGTGGCCGACAGAGTAAGCGCATCGGTAAAGGCGTGCGTATACTGCAGCTGCACGTGGTGCTGGGCGTAGTTATCGGTCTGGTTGTCGTAGTAATAGACATTGCCCAGGTCATCGTAGTACTCCCCTGCTCCGTTATAGGTGCGGTCCTTGGCATACTGGTCCAGGTCAATGCCGTCCCAGGTGATACCGCTGCGCTGCCGGCCCATCAGGTAGGTCAGGCGGAGGGAGTTGCGGCGGCCCAGCCAGCCCAGCACGGCAAAAGCACTCTGCGCCTGCACAAAGGCGTTGCGGATGTACCCGTTGGTGGTGTTCTGGGTAAAGGCGGCCGAAGCATAGAGCCCCTTCCGGGTGCGGCCGGTAGAAGCGGCCAGCGTGGTAATGAAGGTATTGTAGGAACCGGCACTGAAGCTTACATCGGCCCAGGGGTCCGGCGTCACAAAAGCCGTATTCATATTGATGCTGGCGCCAAAGGCACCGGCACCGGAGGCCGAAGTTCCCAGACCGCGCTGCACCTGCACGCTGGAAAGCATAGAGGCCAGCGACGGGATGTTGAGCCAGAAGACCTCCTGGCTCTCGGCATCGTTGAGCGTGATGCCGTTGAGCGTCACATTAATCTGCGAACCCTTGGAGCCGCGGATGGTCATAGCCGTACTCCCCAGGCCCGTACCGCCCTCACTGGTGGTCACCACCGAAGGCAGCAGCCCCAGCGTCTGAGGCAGCGAATGCATAGGATTGGACCGCTCCAGAGCGTCTTTTCCTACATTCTCATAAGTTACGGGAGTGTTTTTACCGGCACGACTGGCCGACACAATCACGGAGTCCAAACGCTCCGTCTTCTCCTGCGCCTGTGCGCAGAGACACAGCACACTCAGTGCTGAAAGCAAGAAAGTTTTCTTCATTTTTTCCTTACGACGGTATCAACCGTATCAAGTTCAAAGGGTATAATCTCAGAGGCCGCAAAGCCTCACCCCTAAATATTATTTAACTATCTCTATCTGATAGAGCTTAGGCCAGTTCTTTCCGGTTACGTAGATTTTGCCGGCGGCGTCCACGGCAATGCCGTTGAGAACGTCCGTTGCAGAGGTCCAGAGTTCGTCCGGGAGGAGCCCGGTGCAATCTATCATACCTTCTACTTTACCGGAGGTGGGATTGATAATGGCAATGGAATCCGTGAGGTACACGTTTGCCCAAATCTTTCCGTTAATCCATTCGAGTTCGTTAAGGTTCTTCAGGGGACGGCCGTTATAGGTCACCGCCAGCTTTTTCTGCATCTTCAGGTCCTTGTCCAGGAAGTACAGGTTGGCCGAACCGTCGCTGGCAATGAGCTGCTTGCCGTCCGTGGTGAGGCCCCATCCCTCGCGGGGATAGCTTACCGTCTTCTTGTATTCCAGCGTCTTGGCATCGTAAATGAAGGCCACCTTGTTGGTCCAGGTAAGGATGTACAGGTTGCCTCCCAGGATCACCGATCCTTCTGCAAAGTACTTGGAATTGAGCTTCTTGTTCTGGATGGGCTTGCCGGTCTTGAGGTCCACGGTACGGATGGAGCTGGTGCCGTACTGGCCCGTGGTCTCATACAGGGTACCGTTGTTAAAAAACAAACCCTGGGTGTAGGCTGCCATATCGTGGGGGTAGTCCTTCACCACTTTGAACTTGTACTGCGTAACCTGGGCCTGGGAGCAGGCGCAGAGCAGAACCGCTATCAAGAATACACCTAAACGTCTCATAGGAACGCAAAGATAATACTTATTTCCCTTCCAACCAAGCCAGATTGAATCTATAATGCACCCGGCTGCTCAGAAGATGAATCACGCCGTCGGGACTCTGGGTGCAGGCCAGGTAGCCCTTGGGCTCGGCGTGCTTGGCATCCAGGGTAAACGTCCCCGTCCAGGCACCGCCATCCAGCACCCGCTTCTTTCCATCGGTCAGCAGCTTCTGCACGGGCCAGGATTCACCTTCGTCATAGCTCAAAGCAACAAACAGGCCATCAGGGCCGAAGGAGCAGAGCATCAGAGGTCCCTCCTGCAGTCTCTTAAGCACCAGCCGCTGCCCGGAGCCGATGGGCGGAAACTCCGTAGCACTGTACGTCCAGGTATAACCGCCATCCTCCGAAATACTGCAGGGCATCTTTCCGTCAATGGCATTACCCCGGCCGAAAGCCATCAGCCGGCCATCCTTCAGCTCCACAATGCCGGCGTGAATACCTTTAATAATGCTTCCGGTATCTTCCCAGGTCTGTCCCCCGTCCTTGGATACGTGCAGAGCCGTTCCCGCTTCTCCGTCCGGGCCGGCATCGCAGCAAAGGAGAATGCGGCCGTCCCGGGTCACAATGGGACCGGCAATCACCTGGTGCCGCACCTCGTGTTCCGGTTCAATATAATGCAGGGGGCCCCACAGCGTCTCGAGGCTCTTCAAACGCCTTATAGCCAGGGCCAGATCTTTCCACTCACCGGCATCCCCCACGCCCTGGAAATGCAGGAGGTCCCCATTCCCCAGGGTAAGCAGCGCGCTGCCGGTCATATTGCGGTCCGGCACCTTGCAGAACAGCGTGGCAGGACTCCAGGACTCGCCGTTAAAAATAGACTGCAGCACCACCATCTCGCGGCCGGCCTCGGCATCGGTAGAGAACCAGATGGCCAGCAGACCGCCGCCCGGCAGCCAGGTCACCGCCGGCTGGTGGTTATGGGCATAGAACGGAGTACCGTCCTCCGGAGCAATTACATAAGGGATGGGCTCGGCAAAATGCACCTTTTGGTGTGCGTTTTGGGGCGTTTTCGCATACGGGAGCCCGGTTTCATCGTCCGCGTGTGCATCGGGGGCCGATTTTGCATACGGCGCTTCCACTATGCGGAAGCCCAGCAGCACGGAACGGTCTCCCTGGAGCGAGCCGCTGCGGTTGGCGCTGCGCAGAAACTGAACGGGTGTATTGTGGCTGCCGCCGCGAACGGCTTTGGAATCATAATCGTAATTATTGCTGCACCACTCCTCCACGTTGCCGTGCATATCGTACATGCCCCAGGCATTGGGGGCGAACTGGGCCACCTGCAAAGACACCGGCTCCTTGAAACGGGTGTTTTCCTGCACTTTCCACTGATCCTCCGGGAAAGTATCGCCCGTATTATAAGCGGTAGTGGTACCCGCCCGGCAGGCGTACTCCCATTCGGCCTCGGTGGGAAGGCGGAAGTTTCGGCCCGTCTTTTCAGACAGCCAGTTGCAGTACGAGGTAGCCTCTATCCAGGAGACCATAACCACCGCCTCGTCATCGGCCTGCGAAAAGCCGTTATGACCACGCAGCTCCTTGTGGGTAGGGTCATACGCCTCGTACTGGGCGTTGGTGATTTCCGTGGCGCTCATCTTGAAAGCGGGCAGCGTAACTTCCTGAAGCGGGGCCTCGTCCCAATCCGGCATAGGCGGATTCTCACTTCCCATAGTAAAACTGCCGGCCGGAATTTCCACCATAGTGGGCACAGGAACCTGGGTGCAGGCCACCAGAAGTCCCAAAAGTAAAAAAGAGTGTTTCAAAATGGTCAATTGTTTTCTTTCCTGTTCGCTTAACACATCAAAGATAGGGATTATTCCGCAGAAATGTGTACCTTTGTGCGCTTTAAACAATACGATAATAATTAAATACGCAATATTATGATCAAAGTAGACGTAAAAGGTTGCGAGTCCTTTGTGGATTCTGCCAAGTATCACGAGTATGTAGATAAGGCCCTGGATGCCTTCGACGTGCTCAAGAACGAAAACGGTGCCGGTAACGATTTCCTGGGTTGGAAGAAACTCCCCCGCTACATCACCGACCGTGAGCTTCACGATTACGAGGCCATCCGCGACAAGTGGACCCGCAAAGGTGTAGACCTGGTGATTGCCATCGGTATCGGCGGCAGCTATCTGGGCGCCAAGTGTGTGATGGAGGCCCTGAGCCACAACTTTGCCAAGCAGCTCAAGCGCAAAGAAGGCATTGAGGTGGTCTTCGCCGGCAACAACCTCTCCGAGGAATACCTGGCCGAACTGATGGACCTGGCCGCAGAGCGTAACGTAGCCTGCATCGTCATCTCCAAGAGCGGTACCACTACCGAGCCCGCCGTTGCCTTCCGTATTGTGAAGCAGCACATCGAGGCCCGCTACGGCAAGGAAGAAGCAGCCGACCGCATTGTGGCCATCACCGACGCCGCCAAAGGCGCTCTCAAGACCCTGGCCACCCAGGAGAACTACGACACCTTTGTAGTGCCCGATAACGTGGGCGGCCGTTTCTCCGTGCTCACTCCCGTGGGTCTGCTGCCCATCTGCGTAGCCGGTTACGACGTACGCGCCCTGGTAGAAGGCGCCCTGGATGCCTGCACGGGCCTGGGAATCAAGTCCGATAAGAACCCCGCCATCATCTACGCCGCTATGCGTAACTACCTCAATGCAGAGCTGGGCAAGAGCACCGAGATTCTGGTGAACTACAACCCCAAGCTCACGTATGTGGCCGAATGGTGGAAGCAGCTCTACGGCGAGTCCGAGGGTAAGGACGGCAAGGGTATCTTCCCCGCCAGCGTGAACAACACGGCCGACCTCCACTCGATGGGTCAGTTCATCCAGGAAGGCAGCCGCGTCATGTTTGAGACCGTCCTGCACGTGGAGAACGCCCAGCGCAGTGTGGTCATCGAGTCCGACAACCAGAACCTGGACCAGCTCAACTTCCTGGCCGGTAAGCACGTGGAGTACTGCAACCACATGGCCGAACTGGGAACCCAGCTGGCTCACATTGACGGTGGCGTTCCCCAGATGGCCGTGAACATGGAGAAGGTAGACGCCTTCAACCTGGGCGGTCTGCTCTACTTCTTCGAGTTCGCCTGCGGCATCAGCGCTTACATTCTGGGTGTGAATCCGTTCAACCAGCCCGGTGTAGAGGCCTACAAGAAGAATATGTTTGCTCTGCTGGAGAAGCCCGGTTACGAGAAAGAAACCGCCGCCATCCGCAAGAGAATTAAGTAAGAATACTGGTACAGCGATCTGTCGCGGCGCAAGCTGAGGAAAGTCCGCACAGGAAAGGGCACCCGCCTGTGGAAAGCACAGTAGGGAGTAATCTTTAGGCAACGTAACAGAAAATAACCGCCAAATTATCGTGTGACGATAATTTCGGAATATTTATGCGACCGAAGGGAGCAAAAACATTCTAGAAGGTAAGGGTGAAAACGCGAGGCAAGAGCTCACGACGTTGTATGGCGACATACAGCGGGTACGTTGTCCGGGCCTGCAAGACCAAATATACCGGCAGATGAGGGCGGCCCGTCCGATGCCGGGGGGTAGGTTGCGAAGATAAATGACAGATTTAAAAACAGAAAGCGGCTTACGGCTGTACCATTTTTTTAACTACATCATAGTCATAGCCCCTTGAAAGGGCAAACTTGATGAGCTTAAGGCGACCCTGGGGGTCGCCTTTTAACGTCTTGGCCTTAGACTCGAGCAGTTTGGCCAGACGGGCTTCGGCCTTGTCGTGTTCAATCTCCTCCAATGCAGCGGCAATATCAGCGTCCGAAACACCCTTTCCGCGCAGCTGAAAGCGGATTTTCACGGGGCCCCAGCCCTGCAGCGTAGCCTTTTCCCGGGCATAGGCAGCGGCGTAGCGCGCGTCATCTATGTACTTATCGGCCTGCAAAGCCTCAACCACCTTGGCGGCGGCTTCCTCATCTCCCTCCAGGTCCTTGAGGGCCTTGCGGTAGATATCGGCCCTGCAATACTCTGCCTTGGAACAGAGCTTCTGCAGGCGGCTCAGGCAGCGGGCGGCGTCCATACTAGAAGTTGTAACCGAACGACAGATATAAGCCAGCCTTCTTGGTAAGGGAAGACCAGAAGATCTGGGCCTTGAGCGGACCCACGATGGTATTCCAACCGTAGCCGGCACCCACGCCCCAGAGGACTCGGCCCTGACCAATGGTCTTAAAGCTGTCGCAGTCCAATGAGACATTGCCAATACCCGAGAGATAGTGGTTGCTAGCCACCTCGTAACGGAGTTCCATACGGGTGAGACCCAGGTGATCCTGGCACAGGGCCACATCGTTGAAGCCCATAAACGGAATCTGCTGCTCAATATAATGGCCGGCCATCTCACCTCCAATGATGTTGGAGTACATCAGAGGAATATCAGGGCCGAATACAAAGCGCAGCGCAAAGCTGGGAATCATAGTAAAGCGCTCTCCAAAGCTGACGGGGAACTTGCCGTCGGCCGAGAACGAGCCAATCCACTTGGTGGGGGCGTCCTCGTCAAAGACTCTCCAGATGGCATCGGCGCCTATACCAAACGATACGCCCCTTGTGGGGAAATAGCTGTTGTCCAAGGTCTCCAGACGGGCACTGAGGAAGGCGCTGGGATAGTCTACCTTATCTTTCACGTTATACGTACCGGCTGTACTGGACGAAAGGATGTCATAGAGGCGGAAATACTGATTTCTGATACCCAGATTGATATCCATTACCGACAGATGCAGGTTGGACAGGAACAGCTCCTGGGTGGCCAGCAGGAACGACGTATTGAAACGATCGGTAGCGTTGTAAAGGTTCATCCGGTTGGAGTAACGCACCATAGACCTGACATTGAACGTGGTAAAGTGCGGCGCATTATAGGCGTACGTCACATCCAGATAAGGATTGGTGCTTATACGGGCCGTCAGATCCAGCGAATGGCCGCTCACGGCGCGGGTATTGAGACCCACGTTCACGAGGAGGGACACCAGGTCTCGCGTATCCATACGGGCGCTGAAACCAATCTGGTGCATAGGGCCCCTCTTGCAGTAAATACGCAGCTTATAGGGCTCTTCCGTGCCTCTCAGTTCATAGTTCACATAGTCGTAAGCGCCCTTGCCAAAGATGGTGGCCACGTCCTTCTCAATCATCCACTTGCTGGCGCGCATACCGGCCTTCACGTGCATCTTATCGCGGAGCAGTTCTCCTTCCTGGTAGGGAACGCCGTCCACCACCACCTCACTGATGAGGACATCCTTCTGGCCAATGTCAACGGCAGGTTTGGCGTTGAGTTTTCTGCCGGCATTGCCCATCCTCTTCTTGAGGGCTTTGAGCAAATCGGCCTTTTCCTCGGCGGCCTTGTAACCTCTTACAAACATAGTATCTACAGCCACCTCGTTGAAGCTGAGCATATTGTAGCCGGTCAGGTCGGGATGGATGTATAAATCCACCTCATGCACGTTGCGGTCAAATACGTCGTTGGAGAGGAGGTCCATAGACGAGGCCAGGATATCGGCCAGGTTCTGGATCTCGTTGGCCTGCAGACTGGCCGAAGAGAGGTCAACGCCAATCACGATGTCGGCTCCCATCTCGCGGGCAATGTTTACCGGGAAGTTGTTGCGCATACCGCCGTCGGCCAGCACCATTCCGTTGGTACGCACCGGGGCAAACAGGCCGGGAATGCTCATAGTGGAGCGCATAGCCAGATTGATGGAACCGGAGTGCCATACCTTGGCCTTGCCGGAAGCCATATCCGTGGCTACGCAGGCAAAGGGAATGGGGAACTTGAAGAAGTCCGTGGAGTCGCTGTACCCCACCGTACGGCTGGTAATGATCTGGTTCACGTTCTGGCCAAACACAAAGCCCGACGGCAGACTGCCCATCAGGTTCTCCTTGGCCAGGTCGTCAAAGGAATACTTTCTCTTCTTGGACTTGACACCCAGGTCCAGTTCGCGGCTTCGGCCTTCTGCAAAGGGGGCATCGCCGGCCAGGTACTGCTGATAGTCGGCCTTGCTGTAATAGAACGGGAAGGAGAGCATATATTTCTCCTTGTAGCGGCGGCGGGCATACGAGATATACTGCTTGTCCAGCTTGTCGCTCAGGGCCTTGTCCCAGTCAATGTTGTGGATGAGGTCGTCCAGGTAATCTGCATCGTAGCCCAAGGCATACAGGGCGCCCAGCAGGCCGCCGATACTGGTTCCCACCACCATATCCACGGGGATATCGTACTCTTCCAGGTACTTGAGAACGCCCACGGTGGCAGCACCCTTGGCACCGCCGCCGGAAAGCACCAGCGCCACGGTAGGACGCGTCTTCCGGATTTGGGACATCTTGTAGCGAATCTCACGCACAGCCTTGGCATCCTTGGCATCCAGGCCGAAGGAAGAGTATTCCTCCGTATTCTGGGCCATAGCAGCCAGGGGAAGGATCAGCAAAAGGATGGAAATCAGTTTTTTCATTGTTCTTTGTGTTTTCCTGCGAGCAATCCGCAGGCGGCAAAAATATCTTCTCCGCGGGAAGCGCGGATGGTGGCGGTAAGGCCACCGGCATTCAGTCTGTCTCGGAAGGCTTCCATCACAGGGTCCGGAGCCGTTCCGTAAGGGAAATCAGGGATCTTGTGGAAGCGGATCAGGTTGACCCGGCACTCCAGGTTCTTGAGGAGTCTCAGGAGTTCATCGGCGTGTTTGGGGGTGTTGTTCCAGCCCTCAAACACCGTGTACTCAAAGCTCACCCGCCGCTGGCCCGTGAAATCGTACTGCTTGATGAGCCGCACCACTTCCGTAATGGACCACGCCTTCTGAACGGGCATCATCTCTGCCCGCTCTTCCGGGAAAGGATTGTGCAGGCTCACGGCCAGGTGGCACTTGCTCTCGTCCAGGAACTGCTTGAGCTTGGGCAGCACGCCAATGGTACTTAGCGTAATGCGCTTGGGGCTCCAGGCCAGGCCCCAGGGGGCGGTCAGGATCTCTATCACCCGCTTCACGTTGTCCCAGTTGTCCAGCGGCTCACCCATACCCATAAAGACGGTATTGGTTAACTCCCCTGCCTCGTCAATGGCAAAGTACTGGTTCAGGATGTCTGCCGCGCTCAGATTGCCGTGGAAACCTTGCCGGCCCGTCATACAGAACTTGCAGCCCATCTTGCACCCCGCCTGCGAACTCACGCAGAGCGTCTTTCTGTCATCGTCCGGAATCATCACCGCCTCAATGCACTCCCCTTCCAGAACGGGGAACAGGTACTTCCTGGTGCCGTCCTTGGACGTCTGCACGTCAATGGGGGCCACATAGCCCACCTCATATTGCTGGCTAAGGGCTTCACGACCGGCCTTGGAAAGGTTGGTCATCTCCTCAATGCTCCTCACCCGCTTCTGGTACAGCCACTGCGCCATCTGCTTACCCGCAAACGCAGGCAAGCCGTGGGTCTTGGCAATAACTGCCAACTCTTCCGGGGTTTTTCCTAACAACCGCTCTTTCATACCCACAAAAATACATATTTTGTCTAGAATTATCAACCGTCCCCCCTGACCTGTCACTCCGCTGGGGCGATGAGGCAACGGGACAGAGCGGCAGAATGCTCTTCCGAGAGCACGCCGGCTTTGCGTAAGCCCTCCACCGTGCAGGCCTTGGGTGCATTGTGCTGGCGGTAGAGGACGATGCCGTGGGCTTCGGCCTTGGATATGTGCGGATGACGGGCCAAATCCTCCTCCGGCAGCCTCCAAAGGGCATAAGGCTCCGGCGGCGAGCAGGTGATGAGATCCTTAAGCCCGTCTAGTTTGGCCTGGTCAAAGTGATAGATTTCCAGCAATTGGTCCGGAGACGAATAACCGCCCAGCCGCTCCCGATAATTCACCATCTTTCCGGCAAAATAAGGGCCGATACCGGGTAGGGCCAGGAGAGCGACGCTATCGGCCTTATTGATATCCAATAGTGGAATATCAATGTATTTTTCCAGCCGTTTGTACACGGAATCGGCTACCACAAAGCTCTTGGCAAAGTCTGCCGGACGGCGGAACCGACCGCCTTTATTGCGGTAGTTCTCAATGGATTGCGCCTGCTTCTGGGAGAAGCCCAGCCGCTGGAGGTCCTCCACGCTAACCGTGTTGGGATTGAAGCGGAAACTCTCCACCTTACGGGGGGCTACTTTCTCCCGCACCGCCACTACAGCCGGCTCGTGAGGAGCCTCGTGCCGCACTATAGATGGCCGATCGGGGTCGGCCATGACGGTACTGTCCGTCATTCCCGGCTTGACCGGGAATCTCTCATAGACGTACACCGTATCCGGATGGTCCCGGTTGGCGGCTATACGGAGAACGGCGGCCTTGTGCACAAACAGGGCTACCTCATAACCGATAATCAGGAATAGCAGGGCAATGGCTCCGGCAACGAAACTGCTAGTCGGTGTCTGTTTCTTCTTCCCCTCCATCGTAACGCCTCTTCTTAGCGGGTTTCGCCGGATGGGCCCCGGCTACAACTAGTACGATTTCGCCTTTGGGTTCGTGGGCGCGGAACCAGTCCGCTACCTCTTCCAAAGTGCCTCTGCGATGCTCTTCGTGAACTTTTGAGATTTCACGGGCTACGGAGCAGAGACGGTCCGGGCCAAAGAATTGGGCCATTTGTTCCAGGGTTTTCACAAGCCGGTAAGGGGACTCGTAAAACACCATAGTACGGGTTTCTGTAGAAAGTTCCTGCAGCAGCGTCTGCCGGCCTTTCTTCTGGGGCAGGAAGCCTTCGAAGGCGAATTTGTCGCACGGCAGGCCGCTGGAAACGATGGCAGGAATGCAGGCGGTGGCGCCGGGAAGCGTCTGAACCTCAATACCTTCCTGGGCACAGGCCCGGGCCAGCAGGAAGCCCGGGTCCGAGATGCCGGGGGTGCCGGCATCGGAAATGAGCGCCACGTTAAGGCCGGAAAGGATACGCTCCTTCACCAGCTCCACCGTCTGGTGCTCATTATATTTATGGTGGCTCTGTAAGGGCCGATGGATGTCAAAATGCTTAAGCAAAACAGAGCTGGTACGGGTGTCTTCGGCCAGTATGAGATCTGCCTCCTTGAGGACCTCCACAGCGCGGAAGGTCATATCCTGGAGGTTTCCCACCGGCGTGGGGACGATATAAAGGATACCCGCCACTAACCCAGCTTTTTACGGACGCTCATCATAAAGTGGTAAACCACGTCGCTCTTGAGGTTCCAGTGGGGGAACTTCTCGCGGATATAGGCCACGGCCTCGTCCAGGCTGGACATGGCGTTGAGGTCTGCTATGGTTTGGTCGTAGAGCGCAAAGTCTTCCTTGAACAGAGTGCCAATGAACAGGGCGCGGTCCAGCAGGCTGATGCCGCTGCGGATGTTCTTGACGGGAATGCCGGGCTTGTCCGTGCGCCAGGGCAGGTGAGCCGTATCGTCTTCTGCAGGTGCCTGAGGGGCCGATGCTTTGGGGGCTTCCGGCTCCGGTTCGGGAGCTGCCATCGGCTCCGGTTCGGGGACCTGTTTGTCATTCCGAGGCTCCTCAGGAGCCGAGAGAATCTCCGGAGATACGCTCGCTTCGCTCGGTATGACAATGGGTTCCGGCTCGGGTGCAACCTCCGGCTCATCTATACCTATCTGAATATCAGTGAAATCCACTTCTTCGTCTTCGGCCGGCACAACGGGGGAAGCCTGGAGGGCGGCTATTCTCTCTTCCAGAGCGGCTATCTGTTTTTTGAGGCTCTCAATCTCCTCTTGGAAGACTTTGAGCGTTTCTTTTTGTGTTTTTTCCATAAATGACTATATTTGTAGTCAACAACAAAGATACGGAAATGTTTTTGGAAAATTCAAAAAAATCAGGCTGCATTGAGGTAATTTGCGGCTCCATGTTCTCCGGCAAAACGGAAGAGCTCATAAGGAGACTCAAGAGGGCCCAGTTTGCCAAGCAGAAGATTGCCACTTTCAAGCCAACCGTAGACAAGCGCTTCTCGGACCTTGACGTGGTCTCCCACGATTCCCACAGCATTTCCTGCACGCCCATCAAAACGCCCTCCCGTATGCTCCAGATTGAGCCCGACGTGGAGGTAGTTGGCATTGATGAGGCCCAGTTCTTTGACGAGAGCATTATTGGCGTATGCCAGGAGCTGGCCAACCGCGGTATCCGCGTAATCATAGCCGGCCTGGATACGGACTACCTGGGTAATCCCTTCGGCCCTATGCCCGGATTAATGGCCATAGCCGAAGATGTACAGAAGGTCCACGCTATCTGCGTGCGCTGCGGATCGCTGGCCAACCAATCACACCGCCTTTCGGCCTCCAAAAAACTCGTGGTCCTGGGCGAGAAAGACACTTATGAACCCCTCTGCCGAGAGTGCTACCAAAAAGCCCTGGCAGAAGACAATGAACAAAACTAATTAACCAATAAAATTATGAAGAAATCAAGATTATTCATTGCAGCCATTGCCCTTATGGGCATCGCCGCCTGTGCAAAGATGGAAACTCCCACTGTGCAAGAAGAACCCGAGGTAATTGCCCCGGAGCAAACCGTAGCTGCAGAACCTGAGCAGAATATGGATGTCAAGTCCGTTGCCAGTACCCTGGACGGCTTGTGCAAAATCTGTGAAGTCAAAGAATTTATCCAGAGCCTCATAGTGAAGGTCAACCAGTCCGAAACCCCTTGGCACCTTGACATCTACGTAGCCAGACCCAAGACCGAGGAACAGGAGGAATTCCCCTATATCAGCGGCTCCGTTGGCTTCTCCAAAGGCATCTTCAATCCCATCGTTCTGGATGTAGATATCCTGCTTGTTGACCTCATCACTGTTACCGGTACCGTAGATGTGCGTCAGATTGCTTCCAACTACGCTCATGCCTTAAAGCACATTGATTCCTTTATGGGAGACATCACCGCCCAGTACTATCTGGACAAGGCCACCGAAGGCCTGGATCTCACCTTTATGGGTGGTCTCAAGCTCTTCTTCAAGGTAGATGTGGATGAGGAAGGCAATCGCTACATCAATCTGTATATTTACAATCCCGATGATCCGAGCTTCGGGCCCATGCCCATCCCCAGCTTCTCCCAACTGTTTGCCCCCAAGGGCTGATAGTCCCAGATTAATAGATACAAAAGAGCCAGACCCTGTGGAGTCTGGCTCTTTTATGTAATGCGCGCTAGGGATTAGTCCTGCACGTTAGCGAGGGCTTCGCGAATCTTGGCTTCAATTTCTTCGGCCAGTTCTACGTTGTCCATCATAAGCTTCTTGACGGCTTCACGGCCCTGTGCGAGCTTGGTGTCGTTGTAGGAGAACCAGGAGCCGCTCTTCTGGATAATGCCCAGCTCTACGCCCAGGTCCACGATTTCTCCGCTGCGGGAGATGCCTTCACCAAACACAATGTCAAACTCGGCCTTCTTGAAGGGCGGAGCCATCTTGTTCTTGACCACCTTTACCTTTACGTGGTTGCCCAGGGCTTCCTCACCGTCCTTGATCTGGGTGGTGCGGCGGATGTCCAGGCGCACGGAGGCATAGAACTTAAGGGCGTTACCGCCGGTGGTTGTCTCGGGGTTGCCAAACATAATGCCAATCTTCTCACGCAGCTGGTTGATGAAGATGCAGCAGGTGTTGGTCTTGGAGATGTTGGCGGTGAGTTTTCTCAGGGCCTGGCTCATCAGACGGGCCTGCAGACCCACCTTGTTGTCTCCCATCTCTCCCTCGATTTCTGCACGGGGAGTAAGGGCGGCCACGGAGTCAATGACCACAATGTCAACGGCACCCGAGCGGATGAGGTTGTCTGCAATTTCCAGGGCCTGTTCTCCGTTATCCGGCTGCGAGATGAGCAGGGTGTCCAGGTCTACGCCCAGGGACTTGGCATAGGTGCGGTCAAAGGCGTGCTCTGCATCGATGATGGCCGCAATGCCGCCCGCCTTCTGTGCCTCTGCAATGGCGTGGATGGCCAGCGTGGTTTTACCGGAGCTCTCCGGTCCGTAAATCTCTATGATACGGCCTTTAGGGTATCCCCCGATGCCCAGAGCGTGGTCCAACGAAATGGAACCGCTGGGAATTACCTGAGTAGAATCCCATTCCGGCTGGTCTCCCAGCTTCATAATGGTTCCCTTTCCGTAGTCTTTCTCAATCTTGTCAATGGTTGCCTGGAGCGCCTTGAGTTTGGCGGCGTTGATTCCAGTTCCTTCAGCTTCTTTTGCCATACGCTAATGTGTTAAATTAATGTTGCGGGCATCCTTAACCGCATCTACAAAGATAAGTAAACTCCGCTGATAAACCAAACTACGGAAGCTCAATTTCGTAAGCAAATTCATAGGACTCACCGGGGGCCAGCGAGTGGTTGCAATCGCGCTCCGAAATGTCGCCCGTGAAGCCCTTCAAGTCTGCAATTCCGCACCAGGGCTCAATGCAAACAAACGGGCAGCCGGGCTTGTACGGAGCCCACAGACCATAGGCTTCGGCCTGGGGGCAATTGACCCGCAGAACCTCCTTCTTTTCCTTGTCCAGCAGCGCTACGGAAGCCACTTTGGAGCGTTCCAGCAGAAAAGCATCGGCCTTAAAAGTCTCTCCGGAGAGGACAATCAGACCCTTCTCATTGGGCACCACAGTAGGGGCCGAAGGAACCCGCAGCCCGCCTTCCAGATAAGTGTAAGCGGTAGGTTCAACCACCTTTCCCTGGTGGTCGAAGCACTGGAGATACCCGTGCACGGGGTCATCGGCCTTATAATCCGGCATCAGGAAAGCCGGGTGCGCGCCAATGGAGAAATGCATAGTACAGGCCGAAGTATTCCTAACCGTCCAATGGCACGTCACGGACTTCTCCGTAACCGGATAGCGGGCTTCCAGAATAAAGGTATAGGGATAGTTCTCCCGGGGCTCCTTTTGCTCATACACCCAGGCATCCCCTACTTTTGTGAAGTCTACATCGCGCGCAAAGCCGTGCTGATGCATCTGAAAAGCCTTGCCGCCAATGCGTAGCGTTTCCCCGGCCGGGAGACCCACCACCGGGAACAGAATGGGCGCCACACGCCCCCAGAATGCCTTGTCGGCGTTCCACATATACTCCCGGTTTCCCCGCCGGAGACCCCGGAGTTCGGCCCCGTGAGGAGCCACGGTTATCTGAATCTTTTCCATTTCCTCAAAGTTAGCAATTTTTTGCTTAAATTTGTGCCTATGAAAATTGCCATTGCAGGAACCGGATACGTAGGAATGAGCCTGGCCACCCTCCTAGCCCAAAAGAGTGAGGTGGTAGCCGTGGACGTTGTACCGGAAAAGGTAGCCAAAATCAACCGCAAAGAATCCCCCATAGCAGACGAGTACATTGAACAGTTTCTCCGTGAGAAGCCGCTCAGCCTCACCGCCACCCTGGACGCCAGGGAGGCGTATAAAGGGGCCCATTTTGTGGTGATTGCCACCCCCACCAACTACGATCCCCAGCAGAATTTCTTTGACACTTCCCACGTGGAGGAAGTGGTCAAGTTGGTGCTGGAGGTGAATCCGAAGGCCGTAATGGTCATCAAGAGCACGGTTCCGGTAGGTTTCACCCGTTCTCTGGAAGAGAAGTACCCCACTGGTAAGTTTCTCTTCTCTCCTGAATTCTTACGTGAAAGCAAGGCCCTGTACGACAACCTCTATCCGTCCCGTATAATTGTGGGGTACAACTCCGTATCCCTCATCCCGGGCTCTGACCCGGGATCTCCTACCCTTCCGGCAGAAGAAAATTATTTTTCGGGACGGTACCCGAAAAACCAATTTTCCTCTGCCTCCACAGAGCCTGCGCTCCTAGAAAAAGCAAAGGCTTTTGCGGAGCTGCTGAAGGAGGCCTCTTTGAAGCCGGAGGTTCCTATCCTGCTTATGGGAACCACGGAGGCGGAGGCTGTGAAGCTGTTTGCCAACACGTATCTAGCTCTGCGGGTGAGCTACTTCAATGAGCTGGACACGTATGCAGAGATGAAGGGCCTGGATACCAGGGCCATCATCGAGGGCGTATGCCTGGATCCCCGAATTGGGACGCATTACAACAACCCCAGCTTCGGATACGGCGGATACTGCCTTCCCAAGGACACCAAGCAGCTGTTGGCCAATTACAACGACGTACCCGAGAACCTCATCCAGGCCATCGTGGAATCCAACCGCACGCGCAAGGACTACATAGCAGACCGCGTTCTGTCCAAGGCCGGTTACTACAGCTACTACGGCCCCAACAACACCTATGCAACGGCGCAGGAGAAGGACGTGACGGTGGGCGTGTACCGCCTCACTATGAAGTCCGGCTCCGACAACTTCCGCCAGAGCGCCATCCAGGGCATTATGAAGCGCATCAAGGCCAAGGGCGCGCACGTGATAGTGTACGAGCCCACCCTGGAAGACGGCACCACCTTCTTTGGTTCGCCGGTGGTGAACAACCTGGAGGCCTTCAAGGCCCAGTCCAACGCCATCATAGCCAACCGCTTTGACGAGCAGCTGGAAGACGTAAAAGAAAAAGTATACACCCGAGATATCTTTAAAAGAGACTAGAGAATGATTCAATCGATGACCGGCTACGGAAAGGCCGAAGCCCAGCTCCAAGCCGGAAAACTTACCCTGGAAATCCGCACCCTCAACGGCAAAAGCGCCGATATCAACCTCAAGAGTTCCCTCCTCCCCAAAGACAAGGAGCTGGAAGTGCGCAAACGCCTGGCCGACAAGCTGGTCCGCGGCACCATAGACCTCTATATCAGCTTTGAAGCCGGAGCCTCCGACACCGCCCACACCATCAACGCAGACGTCTTCAACGCCTACTGGCAAAGTACCGTCAAGGCCCTGGGCAAGGAACTCGATCCCAGCATCCTGGCCAGCACCATCCTCCGCCTGCCCGACGTAGTGGACGCCAAGAAGGCCGATATCATAACGGAAGAAGAATGGCCCAAGGTTTCGGCCGCCCTGGACGAAGCATTGAACCAGCTCTGCGCCTACCGCGCCAACGAGGGAAAAGCCCTGTATAAAGACGTTACCGGCCGCGTAGACGGTATCCTCAAGCTCTACAACCAGGTGGAAGCCCTGGAAGGAGAACGCATCACCACGGTGCGCGAGAAGTTTGACAAGGCCCTGGCCGAACTGGCCGCCAAGCCCAACCCCGAGCGCCTGGAGCAGGAAATGATCTTCTACCTGGAGAAGTACGACATCAACGAAGAAAAGGTACGCCTCCGCCAGCACTGCAAGTACTTTATGGAGGTCATAGACTCCGAGCCCTACCCCGGCAAGAAGCTGGGCTTCATCCTTCAGGAAATGGGCCGAGAGATTAACACCACCGGTTCCAAAGCCAACCACGCAGGAATACAACAGCTCGTCGTTCGGATGAAAGACGAGCTGGAAAAGATTCGCGAACAATCGATGAATATCCTCTAGAACGTTACATGGGCTTCACCCATTTTAACTCCCATCCAACCGGACTGGATAATGGGAATCTTCTTCCCGTCCAGATTGGTCTCGTAGGCGGGCTTGTCCATGAAGGTATGGGAATGGCCGCCCACAAAGAGGTCAATGCCGCGTGTAGCTGCGCAGAGCATGGGATCCGTGGTATCGCCGGGATTGTGCTCGGTGTAACCAATATGGGTTAAGGCAATCACGTAATCTACCTGGGGACGAATCTCGTCCACGTACTTCTGCACCGTGGGAATCATATCGAACGAAGGGATACGGTTGGCAATGTCGCCAGCTACCATATCCTTAAGGCCGCAGAGGACACCCACCACGCCAATCTTCTTGCCGGCGCGCTCCAGAATCACATAGGGCTTGATGTACTTCCCTGCCTCAAAGGGAGAGAAGTCGTAATTGCACACCACCACCGGGGCATCCAGGTGCGAGAGGAGTTCTCCCAGGGCCTCGATGCCGTTGTCAAACTCGTGGTTGCCCAGCGTTACAACGTCGTAGCCCAGCGCATTGAGCTGCTGAACCTCCACCAGACCGTGGAACTCCGAGAAATACGACGTTCCCTGGCAGAAGTCTCCGGCGTGGAGCAGGAGCACGTTCTCTTTGCCATCGGCCTTTCTTACGGAGTCTACAAAAGCTGCGCGCTCCAGGACGCCGCCCATACCGGGATATGCGGTCTTTTCGGCCTCCAGATGGCTGTGCGTGTCGTTCACGTGGATAATGGTGAGCCGCTGCGTCTGGCGCTTGCCCACCTGCTTTCCTACATAGATGCAATAGCCCACCACGCACAGGCCGGCGAGGACCAATACAATGCGAATGATCTTATCTTTCATAGCTTAGTCCTCCATAATTACCCGGCCGTCGCTCTGGCCGTGGATCATTTCTCCGCGGGCGTCGCACTCACGGATGTAGTGCAGCATCACGTCCTTGAGCAGTACGTGGGAGAGCTTCACGCTCTCTGCCAGGGCACCAATGTTAATCTGGTCTCCGCCGTCCAGCAGGAAGTCGATGGTGGTCACATTGTACACCTTGTCAGGGTCAATGGGCTTACCACCAATAAGAGCGCTCTCCAGCTTGTGGGCCTTGACCCGGATGGTAGCGCCGCTGGTGGCCTGGAAGGCCTTGGTCTGGGCCAGTTGCTCAAAGAGAGTGGTAAGCGCACTGCCCTTCATACGGGCATACACCATATAATTCTTGAAGGGAAGCATAGACGTAATATCGTCCAGCGTAACGTCTCCCTTGGGCATAGGAACGCGGATACCGCCAAAGTTGGTAATGGCAAAATCCATAGGTACCTTGAAATAATCGGTGCCATATTCCCGCAGGGCATCGGCAAAGAGATTGCCCAGCGGCAGGTCCGGATTGGTACGAAGGTTCTCCAGCTGGGCATCGCTGTGCCCAATCACCACTTTGAGCGTGGCCATCTTGTTCTGGGCCTGCTCCATAACACGGGCCGAACGGGCCACCGGATTATCCAAAGGATACTGAACCCCGGAAGGAGCCACATACACACTGTCCTTGAACACGCCCAGGGCCTCGGGCACATTCTCTGCGGTGACCGGCTTGGACTGCATACGATGGCCGTCCATAGTCACAGACCGCCATTCAAAGGAAGGACCCTTAGGCGACAAAGCCTGGCTGGCGGCAAAAACTGCCCCAACCAGGATTAAAGCCCAAGCAATGTACCAGGTATTCTTGGTATTTTTTACTTCATTGTCAGCCATTTCCAGAGGTCTTTAAAGGTGGATTTCTTACCAAACATAAGGATACCCACCTTATAGATCTTGGCCGAAGCCCACGCGCAGACTACAAAGGTAGCCACCAGCAGCACGATGGACAGAACCAGTTCCCAGGTAGCTACACCAAAAGGAATGCGGGCCAGCATCACGATGGGAGAGGTGAAAGGAATCATAGATCCCCAGAACACGAGGGCGCTGTCGGGAGCCTTGAAAGCATAGATGGCAATGAAGAAGCCCAGCATCAGCGGAACAGTGACCGGCAGCTGCAGCTGGGAGCTGTCACCCTCGTTCTCCACGGCCGATCCGATGGCCGCAAACAGCGACGCATACAGCAAGTAGCCAAAGACAAAGAAGAAGAGGAAGGCCAGGCCAATCTGACCCAGGTTGATATTGCCGATGGTGCTCACGATGACATCCATGCCGGAAGGCTCACCGGCTGCCACGGCCGTGGTATCCGTAGCAGCAGCCAGAGCGCCGCTCAGATCCAGGTCTCCAGGGTGCACACCCTCAACGGTAGCCATCTGCTGGACCATCTCGGTGGTGCTGTCATCACCAAACATACCCATGATCTTGTCCTTGCCCAGGATGCCCATAGCAACGCCCAATAGCATACCTGTGAGCAAAATCCAGAGCAGGAACTGCGTGAGGGCCACCAGGGCCACGCCGATGATCTTGCCAAACATGAGTTCGGTAGCCTTGACGGAAGACATCAGAACCTCCACCACGCGGGAGCTCTTTTCTTCAATCACGGAGCTCATAACCATACCGGAGAAGAGGGCAATGAACATATAGATGGCCATACCCAGAATCATAGACAGGGCCATATAGATGCCACTTTCCGAGATGCTTTCCTTACCGGATTCATCCACGGTGTAAGTGTGCAGTTTGACGTTGGACTTGACCCCCGCCATAATTTCTTCCAGGTTCTCGATACCGTAGCTCTCTATGCGATAAGCCTCCACGGCGTC
>JAEEGJ010009648.1_pt1 | contig 25666 bp, 16 predicted proteins | sample 8958761 | NCBI WGS metagenome assembly JAEEGJ01 (sample SAMN16246546, study PRJNA631951) | gut metagenome | biome: gut microbiome; feature: rumen; material: RS-attached | host: Bos | place: Iran: Karaj | collected 2018-10 | reverse complement strand
TAAAGTTGCATTCTTCTCTGGCTGTGGCAGAAGGAATCTTCTTGAGGCAGCTATTGAGCGGTACAAAAACAAGAGCGATATATTTGTTTGCAGCTTGAATAACAAATTCCAAAATATCGGCATGTCATGGCTCAGTGCAAGTGATTCAATTTTTAAGATTGAAAAAAACTCAAAAACTGACGCCGATAATGACCGTGCAAAAGAAATCTTATCACAATTATAATCATAAGAGGATTAATTATGGTAAAAACAAAGGAACAATATATTAATGATGTTTTTATGGATTTGTTCTTTCTTACTGAAAAGAAAGGCAAAAGAATAAATAAAAAAAAAAGAGTTTATTCATCAGTTTTATAATGATAATGAAATTAACGCATTAAAAAGCATCAGAAAAGATAATCACGATGTTATTCCAGATGATAAATGGGATGAATTAGATAAAGAACTTAAAACAATTCGTAAGTGCTACTGTAATGTTTTTTATAAATTATGTGAAATGCAAAAAGATATAGATGCAGAACTGAAACACATACATAATTCAAGAAAAGTTATAGAAAATCATACCCTTAGATGTATTCTGGAAACTGCTTCCTATTATTATGGAATGCCACGCTATGAAGGAGGAGAAACTCGATATCGCTATATTACAAAAACAATTTATGATGAAACTATATCACAAAGAAAAAAAATATCTGATTTTAGCGGACCAATTCATTATGAACATGTTATTCCTATGAATGAACTTATTAAGCTTTTGAAAGATGAATCACAAGATTTTGAAACTTTTGACAAAACAATGAAAGAGAAAATGTTTGTCTGCTGTGTAAGTGATAAAGACAATAAAAAACTTAATAAAAATTCTATGCCCAAAGAAAAAAAAGAAGAATGGAAAAAGCAAAATGCTAATATAAATGATGTATGGGCTAGATATGTAACTAAAGGCATTCAGGTTTATGATTTGTATAAGGGAAAAACTATTCTAACAATCAAATAAAATCATAAAAACTTAAATCTCCAGGACTGCCGGAGCCGGATGCAATCTTTTACATATTTTGCGTTCTTTTGCAAATAAGCACAAACTCTGTTATAATTTAAGCGAGGGCTTTTGATGAAAAACGTTTATACTTCCTGGAATCTTGACCTTTTAGCAGATACTTTAATCGAAAAAATTATTAAAAACTGGACAAAACCTTTAAGTTCGCCAGCCGTTGTTTTTACAGACCCGAAAACTGAGCAGTGGTTTAAATTACACTGGCTCAAAAGTAAGGGGGCCGGCAATTCTATTTTGATGAACTTGAAGACACTGCGAATCCAGCAGTTTCTTTTTGATTTAGTAAGTCCGCAGGCAGCACTACAGTCTGGTGAAATTGATATTCTTTCTGTAGAACTTTTGCGCGACCTCTTAATTACAAAGCTTACAGAAAAATCTGATGACGGAAAGTATTATTTTGAAAGTCTTTCTTCTCCGGAGGTTACAGCCTACCTTACAAGCCAGGAGGCAACTTCAAAAATCAATGCAAATCACCTTTATGATTTTGCCCAGACCATAGCAAGTCTTTTTCTGGATTATGAAGATACCCGCCCGGATTCTCTGAATGAAGTTCTTTCACTGGAGTCCTGGCAGCAGAAATTGTACAAGGACCTTATTAAAGAAGATGGCATTGAAATTGAAGGCACAAAATACCTGACACTTTTTCAGCTGGTAAAGCAAAATCAGAAAGAAAACGAAGGCGAACTTTCTTTCAACTGGCCGGAGGGCAGGCCTGTTTTCATTTTTGGTTTTTCCGGAATTGGTCAGATTTACCGTAATATTCTTGAAGCTTTTTCCAGAAGCAGACCTCTCGAAGTTTTTCTCCAGCTTGAAGATATTAAGGATGCAAAAAATCAGCTTCTTAAAAAATGGGGCAGTTTTGGTAAGGAGCAGTTTGATTTATGGACAAAAGACTGCAAGATAGAAGTCCTGGCTTCTGCACAGACCTTCAGCAAAAATGACTCCCTGCTGCACCGCACTCAAAAGGCAATTGCGGAAAACAAGGAATTTATACAGGAAGAATATACTGCAAGTGACACTTCGCTTACTCTCACCGGAGCCCCTACCCGACTCCGTGAAATGGAAGCCCTTCACTCAAAAATCTGCAAACTGCTTTCTCAGAAAGACGACACTCAGCTTGGCGATATTCTTGTTCTAGCTCCAAATATTCAGGACTACAAAACAGCAATCGAACAGATTTTCGACCAGAACGATCAGTTTGCTGTTGAATCAAACTTTCCATACATTCCATACACAATTGCAGATTATTCCGGCGAACGTTCTCTTACAGCGGAGGCACTTTCTGTACTTTTTGGAATTCTGAAAAAAAGATATCTGAGTCGTTCAGATCTTTTTGCACTTTTACATAATTATCTTGTGCAGACTGTCCGAGGAATTTCAGATGAAGAGGTTTCCGACTGGGCTGACTGGGCATCAAGCCTGAACATCTACCGCGATCGCAAAAATCATAAGGAATGGCAGAAGGCTAAAAACCGCCTGCTGCTTTCCCGCCTTACCTCAGACCTTGTAGAAATTGATGACCTTAAATTTCAGCCCTTTGAATCGATGAGCACCGCAGACAGCAGCTCACTTTACAAATTTATTCAGGTAATTGATGAACTGCAGGAATGGACATCGTATTCCGAAAAAGAAAAATTCAAGGTGGAAGATATTTCTCAGATTGAGCTTCTTCTTAAAAACTGGCTGCTCCTCAACGGCAATATCCCGGAGGACCTTTATAACGAAAGTCTTGTTTTACAGAATGTCGTTGAAGAGATAGAACGCCAGCGCCTTACAGCTAAACCTGAGGTTTTTGCAGACTGTTTTACAAACGCACTCTACGACCGCTCCGCCGCAGTTACACTGCACAGTTCAAATATCCTCACAAAAGGAATCACCTTTGCAAACTTTGAATCAAACCGTATTCTCTCGGCTAAATATATTTTCTTTATTGGACTTGACTCAAAGTCTTTCCCAGGACTAGATCAGGAAAACGAACTGGACTTGCGAAAACAAAACAAAGCACTGCCTGGCGACGAATCAATTCCAGAGCGCAACAAAAACGCCTTTCTCTGCCAGCTTATGGCGGCTCGCGAGGGACTCTTTTTCAGCTATGTAAATAAAAACCTGCAGAAGGATGAAGACTTTTTCAAATCTTCCGTTCTGGGCGATCTCTTCCAGACCGTCTACATACCAGGGCTCGACAAGGACAAGAAGCCTAAGCTGGAAAATACCGATTACGAAAAACTCATAAAAATAGACGAAGATCGCCCATGGCAGGAGCTTTTCACCCCACGCGAATTCCGCAACAAGAAAAACTTTATCGCACTACAGACCAGCAGTGGCGGACGCAAAGAAAACAAAGATGACAAAACAGTTTTGGAGCAATCTCAGACCACAGACAGACAGACCTCAGACACGCAAACCACAAAAGCTTCCGCTCTCCCGGACCGTATCAAAATCAGCGATATGAAAAGTTTTCTGCAGGAGCCTTTCTCTTTTTATGTAAATCAAAAGCTTACAAAAGATTATGATGACGAAGAAAAAGAAGCCCTGGAGCTTGAACCGCTGAGCTTGGGTAATAAGTTATGCTCAGATATCAGAAAGACTTATGTACAATCTGCATTACAAGGCAAGAATGATATAACAGTGGAAAAAATTACTTCAGACCTGCAGATTCAAAATGCACTTCCAGATTCTTATTTTGGAGAAAAAGCCATTGAAGAAGTTTTTAGCCAGGCACAAATAGTTTTAGATGCGGCTAATAGTACCAACCTTGATTTTTCAAATTTTGAGTTCTCAGATAAAAATATGCGTTACATAAAAGGCAACGACATCAATCCTAAGGACTGGCTTATGTCGGGCGAGTTAGCCTGGTATAACAAGGATTATAGTGAGAAAAAAGAAATAATTACTTTTGAACTTACAAGCTATAAAACAGTGTTGACCGGCTACATCACTTCCCTGCTTCTGCTCGCTTCTCTTCCACCCGAAGATACAGAGCAATACACAATTACAATGTATGATGATAATTTTGATTATTATCATACATCAGCAAATATTTTCTCTTATACATACAATGCCACCGCAGAGGAAGCTCGCAAACTTTTGAATGAAATCTACAATTCAATGTATATATCGAAATTTCATGACTGTATTCCATTAAGTCTGCTTACAGCTGATATAGAAGCATCTCTTACGGAAAACTATGAGCCTTATCAATTTACAGTTTTCAAAAGTGATTTACAAAATGACAACATTTCTAAGGAATGGGCTTATTTTTCTAAGAAGGATTATTTTGATGTCGACAGGGATCTTGGATATACAGAAGACAATTTTGCGACAAAATGGCCGGCTGCTAAGATACACCAGATGACACTTATGAAATTTTTAGTGACTATCGCGAATGCCATAACTGAGGTGGGAGAATAAAAAATGAACGCCAGAGAATTTGATCTTGAAGAATATAAAAAAATTAAAGACCCGGCAGAGTTAAAAAAATCAATGAACATTGAAGCCTCAGCGGGAACAGGAAAAACTTTTACAATAACAGGAATAATAGAAAAGCTCATTGCAGAAAAGTTTAAGTTAAAAAACATTCTTGTAGTAACCTATACAGAAAAAGCAGCAGGAGAACTTCGTGACAGAATAAGAAAGGCCTGTCCTAAAGAAGATGTAGACAATGCACCTATTTATACAATTCATTCTTTCTGTCAAAAAACTCTGGCTGAATTTTCATTTACTGCAAATCAGTGTGCAAACTTTTCGGTTGTAGACAAAGCAGAAATTGACGATTTTATTAACCGCTGGATTCGTGACGAACTGAAAAATCACTCCGACTTTAAAAGGCTTTTAATATCAGCAGAAAAACAAGACTCCTTCATCAACAGTATAATCGCAGCCTTTAAGCTCTCAGTTTCAAAATACTATCTGGGACAGCAAAATCAGGAAGTAAAAGATATTGTCACACTTGATAATACATATATAACAATTGATTCTCATGATTATACTTATGAGGATTGTGATAATTTAATTGAAAAGGCTCAGGCAGATTATGATACTGTGAGCAGAGAATATAATAAAGTTTTCAGCAGACCTGGTACTAAAATAAATAAAGAAAAGATAGCAGACTATTATAGAGCCAGATTATATTTTACAAAATCTAAAGAGCTTTATATAGCCTGGCAGAAGGAAAAAGAAAAAAAGAAAATTCTTGATTATGATGATTTACTTCGCAGTGTCCGCGAGGCTGTCTGTGCGCCTGCTTCCAGCTTAAAAAAACAGCTGCAGAAAAAATACAGTTTTGCAATTATTGATGAGTTCCAGGATACAAATCAGAGGCAGTGGGATATATTTAAAACTGTTTTTATGGAAGATGATGAACACACAATCATCGTGGTAGGAGATCCAAAGCAATCTATCTATTCTTTCCAGGGTGCAGATGTAAATGTTTATAAAAATGCCATTAAATCTATTAGAGATCACGGTGGTTTGTCCTATAAGATTTCGACAAACTATCGTTCAACAGATAAAATGGTAGAAGCCTGTAATCATCTTTTCTATAATTTTTTTACACCAAATTCTGACAATAATTTTTCTGACTCAAAGCCCTCTCATAAAAAAGAACCAGCCTATTACGATGGAACGGAAACACAACCCTTCTGGATTGGCGGAAAATCGTTCGATACAATTACAGAAAAAGAATTTGCAAAACTGACGGCTCAGACAATCATAGACTGTTGCAGCTGGCAAAAGGGCAAGACAAAGCTTCAGGTACTTGGACGTAATGTAAGCTTCCGTGATTTTGCAATTCTTGTTCGCGGCTCAAATGAATATCCGGAAATAGAAAGCGCCTTAAAAAAAGCAGGCATTCCTTTTATACGTTATAAAGACAAAAATCTTTTTTTCGGCAACGAATGCAAGCAATGGATTGCACTTTTCAATGCAATCACCGCAAAGGATTTTACCGGCCATAATCGCAGTATTTTAAGTGAAGCCTTATTTACAAAATTTTTTAATATCTCAATTGATGAAGTTGAAAACGAAAAATTTGACAATCCTTCCTGCACAGAAAGACAGCTTATTATTCAATGGCAGAAGCTGTCACAGGAAAGAAAATGGGCAAAGCTGCTCGAAAAGATTTTTGCGGACACAAATATTGAAAACAGACTTTCGCAGCTGGATCAGATGCAGTCGCTTACAAAGCTACGACAAATCGGAAACTACGCAATTGATTATCTTTACAGAACCGACTGTTCCCTTGAAGATGTATGCCTTCACCTTACACGGCTTTCTTCCGATTCAGAGTCTTCAATGGATGACGGAAACCTTGTAGAAAAAGGAACCGATTTTGACTGTGTACAGCTGATGACAATCCATGCTTCAAAGGGATTGGAATTTCCAGTTGTCATAGTACCTGCAGGTCTGCATGCAAGAAATGATAGTGTACCGAGGGTATATTCCTACCACCAGAATGAAAATGCAATAATTAACTTCTGCAAAGAAAACAAATGTAAGCTGAACCGGGAAGAAGATAATGAAAGAGAAAGAATTTATTATGTTGCCTACACCAGAGCCTCTTCTATTTTAATGCTTCCAATTTATGACATATGGATTCCTGCAAAATATAATAAAAAAGCACCTATACATCAATTCCTTTTAAATAGTATTTCTGCTATGTCCAATATGAAAACTACGAAGGACAAATCTTTTGTAAGAGAATTACAGGTCAATAATAAAACTGATTCACAGCTCAAAAGAGAAGTTCAGGAAATACTTGTACAGCTAAATAAACATAAGGAAACTCAGGCCGCAGCTTATGCTGCCGATAAAAATCTTTCTGAAGAAGCTCAGTTGAAAGAGACAAAAGAGCTTTCATTAAAGGTTCCTTCTCTTGAGATTCAAAAATATTCCTACTCTTCCCTTTCGCGCAAAAAACATGAACCTGAAGAAATGACAGTAAACGGTGGCCGCGCAGATAAGGAAGGCGCTGATTCAGAAGAGCCTTCTCTTGCGCACTTTGATACGTCGCCAAATCCGGTTAGCTATATTGCGGTACCAGGTTCTCAAGGAGTCTGTCCGCCGGCTGTCTCTGCACCAGATTCTTTCCCAAAAGGTTCAAAGCTTGGTATTGCCATTCATGAGGTTTTTGAAAAAGCAGATTTTTCAGTAAAACAGGATGATGAAGGACTGTCTCGGCTCATAACGGCCTGCTTCGAGAAGCAGACCTTGCGTATTCCGGAAGGAGATCCAGATGGCTGGCTGGCCTACACAAGCGGCATCCTCTGCAAAACCCTCAACGCAAAACTACCCGAAATATGCGGCGGCGTACAGACAGGAAATTATTTCAAACTCAGCGAAATCGCCGACAAAGACAAAATAAGCGAGGCCGAGTTCAATATGAACGCCGGCATCACCGAGGCAATCGGCATCACCGAAACCTCCAACATCACCGAGGCATCCGCTGCCTCCGCCCTCCTCAAAAATTACTGGAACGGCTTTATAGACCTGGTCTTCAAGCGCGAGGTCAATGGCAAAGACGTCTACTCCGTCCTCGACTGGAAGAGCAATACCTTTGAGCCAAAGCAGTATTCCGATGGAAACTACCTCAAATCAATAACTGATGAAAAGTATTCAATTCAACGCGTTTTATATTCCTACAGTCTCATAAAGTGGCTGGCTTCCTTCTATAAGGAAGAATATGAAAACGACACCGAAGCCAGGGTTTTTGAAAATCATTTTGGTGGTATTTATTATGCCTACGTTCGCGGCTGCCAGGCAGATACCTGCAGCGGTATTTATGCGCGAACCTGGACCAGCTGGCAGGAGCTTGAAAACGCATTTAAGAAAATTATGGGAGCTGTAAATGAAAGCAGATAAAAACAATGTAAAAGATTTTTTCAATAAACTCTCCGATACGCATTGCATCTCTCCTGTCTGGGAAAAGATGCTTTACATGCTGATGGATCTGGAGCCAAACGCAAGCTTTGAAGCTATCTCTGTTTTCGGCATTTATTTTTCACTGCTCGACGACGGCAACATCTGTATTTCTGTAAGTCAGGGAAAGCTCATAGACAAGTGGACAAAAAAATGGGAAGGACTTCTTTTGCAGGAAGGCAAGCTTGCCCAGAAGGAAGAGGATTATAAATATTTTTCTGAAATAATCAACAAGGGGCTTCCAGATATTTCTAAGGAAAAGCTTCCAAATCTTATTGATTATTTCGACAAGGAAAACTACAGTCCCGATAATCTGCCTGTTTTTTCAAAACCCTTTGTAATCGATTCTGGCTGGCTTTTTGCTTCAAAGTATTTCAAGGCAAAAATCAACATTGAAAATAGAATCAACACAATAATGACACGCAAGAATACTGATCAGCTCGAAGAAGAAAAAAAGAAGAGCGTACGCGAGTATTTCGAAAAGCTTACAAGTGCCGAAGGCTCTAAGCCAATGATTCTTGAAGATGAACAGATTGAAGCTCTTCTGCGAGGTTTAGAGGACAATCTCATTATTACAGGAGGGCCGGGAACCGGAAAAACCACCGTTGTCTGCTATCTTTTGTGGAGACTTTTTCTCGATAAGGATTTTATGGATTACTCTCTCTTTATGGCAGCGCCTAGTGGAAAGGCCGCAGACCGTCTGACAGAAAGTATTTCTGAGTCTCTTGCTAACCTGAATCTCGAAGCGATTCCTCAGGGGCAGGAGCATGAAAAAGCCTGCGCCATTTTCGAAAAGCTTAACAGCGCTCAGGCTTCAACAATTCACCGCCTGCTTAGCTTTAATTCGCAAACCAACGGCTTCCGTTACAATGAAAAAAATCGCTTCAATGAAAAATCGATTTTTGTAATTGATGAAGCCAGTATGATTGATATTACGCTTTTCTCTTCTCTGCTCGAGGCAATTCCGGACGGCGCAAAAGTTTTCATTCTTGGAGACAAGGACCAGCTGCCGTCTGTTCAGGCAGGCGCTGTTCTTGGAGAACTCCTTGCTAAGAAATCAGACAGTGTTGCAGAACTCAAGAAGTCAAAACGTTTTAACAGCGAGTCACCAGTCGGCCTCTTAAAATCTGCACTACAGGAAGATGTTCCGCTTAATGAAGAGCTTTTAAATTTGCAGGACTGGAAAAACTGGGAGGCCAAAATTCAACTTCCTCCGGAAGATCCGAAGCCGCCTGCAAAACCGCTTAGTCCAAAAGAAAAATATCCTGTTTATACCTTCAAACCACCTAAGGATTATTCAGAGAAAAAAGAACAGCTCGCACAAATCATTTCTGAGTGGACTAAAACCTTCTATGCTCATCTTGTAATTGATGCAAAAAATATCTGGATTGATTCTTCGGAAGAGCAGCTCGAATCTATCTGGGATAAAGCTTCAATGGCACGCATTCTCTGTGCGGAGCGACAGGGCATACTTGGTGTAGAAGAAATCAATAAACAGATTTGCGAGAAGATTTTAAAAACTTCACCGGTGCCAGTTTATATTTCTGATAATTATTATGCAGGGCAGCTTTTAATGCTTACAAAAAATCAGTCTATGTTCTGCCTTTACAATGGTGATTCAGGAATTGTAATTGAACATGACGGCCTGAATTATCTGATGGTTAAAAAGAATTTAAAAACTGACTCTGATAATTCAAACAGGATTCAGCAAGGGATTGTTCAAAAGGGCAGCTATCTTTTCTACCCTCTTCACCTGCTGCCGAAAGAATCAATTGAAACCGCTTACGCAATCACTATTCATAAATCTCAGGGCTCAGGTTACAAGGCAATTCTGGTTATGCTGCCATCACAGCCTGGCCACCCTCTTTTGAACAGGCAGATTGCTTACACGGCAATTACGAGAACACAGGGCTCTACCTACATTTTTGCGGATTATGAAAGTCTGGAAAATGCAAGAAAGACAATAATTCAAAGAGATACCTTAATCAGCCTAAACTGATTAAGCAATTCTAAGATACCGCAGACTAATCTCCGACACCCCTAGGCTTCCTCCGCCTCAGCCTGCAGGGGCACATTTTCTGCCTGACCTTCGGTGCGATATTTTAAAGGTGTCTTATTTTTATAGCGCTTAAAGAGTTTTATAAAATAGCTTATATCATTAAAGCCGCAGTCATAGGCAATATCTTCAATGAACTCATCTGTACTCAAAAGCATTTCGGCGGCCCGCTTAATTCTGTACTGATTCAGATATTCCATTGGTGTGTAATGAGTTACCTCATGGAAAACTCGACAAAAATATTTAGGAGAAAAGCCCGCACTGTCGGCCATCTGGGCAAGGCTTATCGGCTCACCATATTTCTGCTTAATCAGGTTCATGACACATTTTAACCAGATGAGTTTTCCACTTTCCTTCATATAATGCTCGTTTCTTTCGTACTGTTTATTATGTTCAATTGTACCAAGCAGATGAAACAAAAGACTTATTGTTGCCCAGGCATAGCCCTCGGACTTATTTTTTACAACCTTAAAAAGCTCTGCAATAGTTTTGGAAAAATCGCTGTCATCAGTATTCTGCAAAATTGAAAAATAATTTTCACCTTCAATCAGACGTTCAAGAAAAGTACCGGTGATGTAATTATTTATCATCATGATATTGGGATCAAAAACAAGAGACTCATAAATACACTTTCCACGAAAGCGTTCACTGTCACCATGTAGGATTCCGCTGGACATCAAAAAGAAATCTCCGGTCTTCAGAACATATTCGCGTGTACCTGCAAACAAAGTATACTCGCCGCGCAGAATATGAATAAACTCAAATTCTATATGCCAGTGATAAGGAAGATCGTAATCCGGCTCGGAAGTATCAATTTTGTAATACTCCATCGGGTAGGAAACTGAACCTCTTGGTCTCGATTCCTGCTTTTTTGCATTTATCATAACAGTAAGTAACTCCTGAAAAAGTAACTTTTGTCATATTATTTGACAATTATAACACTACAAATCAGCAGAAATCAATATTATTCTTACGATTAGTAAAGAGGCCCGGCTAAAAGCTGAGCTTCTCAAACTGGAGATTCTATGATTCATTTAAACGCAATTGAGCATCATGCTTTTGACAACTATTGTTATCCTCTGGATAAAGACAATCTTGTAATCAATCTTCGTACCGGCAAAGAGATTAACAGGGTATTTCTGCTCTGGGGAGATCCCTTCGACTGGGGACGTTCTGAAAACGCTTCTAATTATACCTGGCAGTATAAAACTATAGAGATAAAAGAAAAGAAGGAGCTTCAGCATCATCTATGGTGGACTCTTACCCTGCAGCCTGCCTTTAAGCGCTGTAAATACTTTTTCAAGATTCAGACAAGCGAAGATTCTTATATTTATGGAGAAAGCGGACTTGTTTGCGAAGAGGATTTTCACAAGGCTGAAGACGAATATTATCCCTTTATTTTCCCATGGATGAATCAGAATGATATCTGCAATCCTCCAAAATGGGCTGAAAATACCGTATGGTATCAGATTTTCCCAAGCCGTTTCTGCAAAGGCACAGTGGCAAATCAGAAGGAGCTCGGAAAGTTTGCTGCCTGGCCGGACCGCAACACAATCGTAAATAACGAGCAGAAGTTCGGCGGAAATCTGGGCGGTATTACCGAAAAAATGTCTTATCTTGCAGACCTGGGAATTACCGGTATTTATCTGAATCCGGTAAACTGCTCTACAACCCAGCATAAATACGACACTACAGATTATTTTGATATAGACCCTGAGTTCGGTACAAAAGAAGATATGAAAAAAATGGTTGCCGAAGCCCATAAATACGGCATCCGCATTATGCTGGACGGCGTATTTAATCATTCCGGCTGGGAATTCTTTGCCTGGCAGGATGTCTTAAAGAACCGCCAGAACTCAAAATATGCAGACTGGTACATGGTAAATGACTGGAACTTCGATGGAAAGCCTGGTCATAATGCAGAGGAAGGAAAATTCTTTGCCTTTGCCTACTGCGACTACATGCCAAAATTCAATACAAACAATCCGGAAGTCCGCAAATATCTTATTGATGCCTGTGAATTCTGGGTAAAGGAATATGATATTGATGCCCTGCGCCTGGATGTAGCAAATGAAGTATGTCATGATTTTTGCCGCGAGCTGCAGGAACGCATGCGTAGTCTGAAAAGTGATTTTTACATCATCGGTGAAATCTGGCACAATTCTATTCCATGGCTTCGTGGAAATGAATTTGATGCAATCATGAACTACCCTCTTCAGAATGCAATTTATAATTTTGCCCTGGATAAGGAGCGTTCAAGCCTCAGCTTTGAGCAGGATGTAAACCGCTGTCTTACAGATTACTTTAAGCAGACTCAGAAGGTTATGTTCAACCTCATGGACAGCCACGACACTATGCGGCTTGTTACAAAGGCTGGTGGTCGCGACAAGGCATTACAGATTCTCGCCCTGATGTTTGCAATGCCGGGTTCTCCATGCATCTACTACGGTACAGAAGTTTTCCTTGAAGGCGGAAAGGATCCAGACTGCCGCCGCTGTATGCCATGGAAAGAAATTGAAGACGGCTTATGCGCTTCCTCAATGGACCTTATTAAGCAGTTGATTTATCTGAGAAAAACAAATTCTGCTATGGGCGCTTATGACATGAGCTTCTCTCATATTGAGAATAAGGAGCGTATGCTCTGTCTGAAAAAAACTTCTGACGAAGGGTCAATTTTGCTTATCGCAAACTTTTCCGATGCAAAAGAAGATGTTTCAGATCTTCTTGACGGAACAAAGATTCTTTTCAAAAACAACTTTAACGCTCAGACACGGGCGCTTGATGCTGGAGGAATCTTGATAGCACAGGGGCCTTATTAAACGTTTTACACGTTTAATAAAAACTTATTCACTATTTTTGGGTGAAAAATAGTAAATTTTTTACTTAAAAATAGAAGAATAGTACCCCCTGAAAATTATTTTTTACAAATATATCCATCAGGGATATAATAAAACTATAACAGGATTGAGAGCGGAACCAACCGCTCAAATTTGGAGGTATTATGAAAAAATCTGTTAGGGTATTGGCTGCTTTCGCATGCCTTTCAGTTTTTCTGTTCAATTCCTGCGCACAGAAAAAGGTAACTCTCAAGATGTGGGAGTCTGATGGTCCGGAGCGTCAGTTCATGGAATGGGCTGCTGCTGAGTACAAGAAATCACATCCAAACATTGAAATCGTTTACGAACCGGTTGCTTCACCAGATGCACGTGCCAAGATTGAATTGGACGGACCAGCTGGAGTTGGTGCCGATGTTTTTGTTGCACCACATGATCACGTTGGAGCTCTTGTAGCCGGAGGTCACGTTCTTCCTGTTTCAGATCAGTCTTTCATCAATGACTTTGTAGATGCTGCAAAAGTTGCCGGAACTTATGAAGGCAAACTTTACGGCTACCCTCTCGCTATCGAAACTTATGCCCTCTTCTACAACAAGGACATTATTCAGAACCCACCAAAAACATGGGATGAAGTTGTTGAATATGCAAAAACCTGGAACGATAAGTCACAGAACAAATACGCTCTTGTATGGGGTGTAGGTAACGCTTACTACTCATATATGTTCATGAGTGCTTATGGTACCTCTTTGTTCGGACCTAACGGCGACGACAAGAGCCAGCACGGAATCAACGCACCTGCAACAATCAAGGGACTTCAGTATTTCCAGGATTTGAGAAAGAAGATTCTTGATGTTCCTTCTGCCGACCTTTCAGATGACTTCTGTAACTCTTCATTCGAAGAAGGAAAGGCTCCAATGATTATTACAGGTCCATGGAAGATTGCTGACTTCAACAAGACAGTAAGCAACTACGGCATCACAACTATCCCAGGCTTTGGCGATGGTAAACCTGCAACTTCATTCTCTGGTGTAAGAATTGCATTCGTAAGTGCTTACTCAGATCACCCTGCAGAAGCTCAGGACTTTGCTAAGTTCCTTATGTCAAAGGCTTGTCTCGAAAAGAGATTTGAGTTCACAGCACAGATTCCACCAAGAAAGGATATCACAATCACAGATCCACTTTCTAACGGAATTCTTGAACAGGCTGCTTACGCATTCCCAATGCCAACAATCCCACAGATGGGTACATACTGGTCAGCAATGGGCAGTGCATACGGCGGAATCTGGGACGGCGACAATGTTCAGCAGGACCTTGACGCTGCCGCTGCCGCAATGGAAGCTGCTAACTAATTTGTAACTATAAACTACACGGTCATTGCTGCTTAGTTGATACTCCGCTAACTGCAATGGCCGTTTTTTTTGAGGTCGTTCTTTATGGAAATTGATTCAAACTTGATTAAGAAGACGAAGATTGCTTCGTGCTGCTTTATGGGACTCGGACAGGTGCTTTATCTGAAACAGTATGTCCGCGGAATCCTGATGATGCTTTTTGAAATCATTATGATTTTCTGCTGTACGCCGGTTTTCAACTCTGCCATTCCTACTGCACTTTATGGCGTAATTACACTCGGCTCTCCCAAACCAGAAGGAACGCCGATAAAAATGCTGGACCACTCAATCTTTATGCTGATTGAAGGTCTTTTCACTATTATCATTCTGGGAATATTTATTATCCTTTATATTTCTCAGGTTAAAACCGGTATGAAGGATGCTGAACGTATTATTAAACGCGGAAGATATCCAACTGCAAAGGAAATCAGAAATCACCTTGCTACAAAATCTTTCCCTGTACTCGGCATTACACCTTCATTACTTTTGCTTTCAATCTTTACATTGATTCCACTTTTGTTCTCAATGTTGATTGCTTTTACTAACTACTCTTCCCCAGACCACATTCCACCTAAGAATCTGGTAGACTGGGTTGGACTTTCAAACTTTACGACAATGTTCTCAAGAAACATTGGCGGTAACTGGCCAAAAGCCTTCGCTCGTGTAGCTGTCTGGACTCTTCTCTGGGCTGTTCTTTCAACCTTCACCTGCTTCTTTACAGGCTTTTTGTTTGCGGTAATTCTCCGTGATAAACGAATCCAGTTCCCGAAATTCTTCAGAACAGTTTTTATTCTCCCATACGCAATTCCTCAGATGCTTTCTCTCTTTGTATGGGCAAACCTTCTGAACGGAACCTTTGGTCCTATTAACAGAACTCTTCAGTACTGGCATATAATTCAGCAGGGTATTCCATGGCTTTCAAATCCAACAGTTGCAAAGCTTACCCTTGTACTTGTAAATATCTGGATCGGATTCCCTTACAGTATGATTCTTACTACCAGCTCTATGACCGCAATTTCTCAGGCTCAATATGAAGCAGCCCAGATTGACGGTGCCAGCCGCTGGCAGCAGTTCATTCACATCACTCTTCCACTGGTAATGTATCAGCTTAAGCCTGCCCTCATTATGCAGTTCGCAGGAAACATAAATAACTTCGGTGCAGTTTTCTTCCTTACAGGTGGCGGACCAAACCTCATGTTCGGAACAAATAATCTGACAATTTCAACTCAGGCCGGTTCAACAGACCTCCTGATTTCATGGATTTACAAACTCACTATGAACACACCAAACCAGTATCAGCTTGCTTCTGTACTTTCTATTCTGGTATTTATCGTGCTCGTACCGTTTGCTTTGTACAACTTTACCCACACTAAAGCATTCAAGGATGGTGAACTATAATGAAAGAACATATCGAAAAAACAAACAGAGTTTCAGTTTCTGTAATTCTGCTCACAATCATTCTTATGATTCAGGTTATCCTGGTTTTGTATCCTCTGGCTTTTACCGTCAGTGCTTCTTTCTCCGATTCGAACTCTCTGGCTTCTACAAGCATTGTACCTTTTAAGCACAAGTTTTCAGTTTTCCAGTACCAGCGTTTGTTTACACAGACAAACTATTTCCACTGGTATCTGAACACCCTGATTATTGCAACCTCAAACATGATTATCACAGTCTTTGTCTGCAGCCTTTGTGGTTACATCTTCAGCCGCTTTACCTTCCCTTTCCGTAAGCCGATTATGGCATCTATGATTATCCTTCAGATGTTTCCAAGCTTTATCGGAATGATTGCTACTTATGTAATTCTCTGGAAGCTTAATGCCCTGAATACCCTGTGGGGACTTGTACTTGTTTATTCAGCAGGAAGCATACCTTTTAATTCCTGGCTTATGAAGGGCTACTTCGATACAATTCCTCACGATATTGCAGAAGCTGCTTACATTGATGGAGCAACTCCGCTTGGAGCTTTTTTAAGAGTTGTAGTGCCGGCTGCAAAACCGCAGATTATTTTCCTTGCGCTTACCAGCTTTACAGGACCCTGGATGGACTTCATCTTCCCTCGTCTTGTTCTCCGAACCGACAGCAAGAAAACTCTGGCCGTAGGTCTTTATGAAATGATTAATGGACGCGCCGCAGATCACTTTACAATGTTTGCTGCAGGTGCTCTTCTGGTTGCCATTCCATTTACTATTCTTTTTGTACTCGGGCAAAAATCACTCCTCCAGTCTCTTGCCACGACTGGTGGTAAAGAATAAACTCCCTCTCTCCAATATGGTAAAACATACAGGATTTTCAAAAAGTATTTTCATTTTCCTTATGCTTGCCTTTCTGGCAGGCATAAGCGGCTGCAAAAAAGACACCACAAATAAAAGTGCAGCCGCTTCTTCTGTAAAGAACTCCGTCCTGCCCCATCCACAGGGCGGAGTTTATTACAGTCTTTTTGTCCGTTCCTTTGCAGACAGCGACGGAAACGGCACAGGCGATTTTGACGGAATCACAGAGCAGCTGGATTATCTTTATGAGCTTGGCATCCGAGGCTTATGGCTTCTCCCAATCTTCCCTTCGCCTTCCTATCACGGCTATGATGTAGACGATTATTATGCAGTAAATCCTGATTACGGCACTATGCAGGATTTTGAAGAACTGCTCGCTGCCTGCCGCCAACGGGGAATTTCCGTAATGCTCGACATTACTTTTAATCATTCTTCTTCTACTAATAAATGGTTTACAGCTTCGAAAAATCCAGAGGACCCTCATAGAGCCTGGTATCACTGGATTTCTGAAAATCCGGAAAATTCTATGACCGACCATGCTTCAAAATATAACCTGAATGCAAATATCTGGGGGCATAAGCTCTGGAACAAAGTGGGAAACGGATATTATGCCGGTGAATTTTTTGATGGCATGCCGGACTTTAACCTTGACTGCCCTGAATTGCGGGAAGAACTTAAGAACGTCCTTTCTTTCTGGATGGATAAGGGAGTAAGCGGTTTCCGTTTTGATGCCGCCGGCCACATATATGACAAAATCAAAATGCCCGCCGGCTTTGACGAATCAAGCAAAGCCTCGGCTTCCTTCTGGAAAGAAATAATTGATTTTACAAAATCAAAAAATGCCCTCACTTACAGTGTTGCAGAAGTCTGGGACACTACAAGTATTCGTGCACAGGCCCTGGCCGGTCTCGACTCTGTATTTCATTTTGATTTAGGTGACAATTACATTTTGAATACCATCAAAAATCAGAGCGCAGGCAACAACAATCTTGCCCACATAATTGCGAATGATTTTGCAGCCTACAGAAAGTACAATGATAACTTTATTGACGCCCCCTTCCTTACCAATCATGACCAGGCCCGTCTGGCAGGAAATCTTAAGGGGGATATACCATCTCTAAAACTTGCAGCAGGCATGTATCTGCTCACCCCTGGCATTCCCTTTGTTTACTACGGTGAAGAGCTTGGCATGATGAGCGGCACAAAGGATGAAACAAAAAGAACTCCTTTCTTATGGACAGGAATGGATTCTAAGAAAAAGCCTTCTTATCAAACAAGCTGGGCAGCTCAGGCAGACTGCATCTACAATAAAAAAACACCGGGTCTTGATTCTCAAAAAAAAGACAAGGACTCTTTATACAACTATTACAAAAAACTCATAAACTTCAGAAACAGCTGTAAGGCCTTTAGCCCGGATGCAGAACTTATTCCTCTGGATACAGGTAACACTGCCCTTTCTTCCTGGATTGTAAAGAAGGGAGAAGAACAGGCTCTTGTTATTCACAATGTAAGCGGAAACTCAACTACCCTTACCCTTCCAGAGACTTTTACAAATGAAGCTGCCTTCCAGACCAATCCTGTTAAAAAGAATAAGGACGGAAGCTTTACGATTCCGTCCCTTACATCGGCAGTATTTACTGATTAGATTCTTCCGGCATCAGCTGAAGCTTTCTTTAGCCATGCTGCAATTTTCTTTGTAATCTGCTTTTCTGTAGCACGCCACTTCCAGTTGTCACCAACGGTAGATGGCGTGTTCATTCTTCCTTCATGACCAAGACCAATCAGATCCTGCATAGTCAGAATGCAGACAAAGGCTTTGCTCTCTAAGGCAGCTTTCATCATTGCAGGGCCAACTTCTTCCTTACCTTCAACCTTAAGATATTTCATGGCATTCTTAACTTCATTTTCCGAACCGGTTTCTGTCCAGCCAAGAATAGTATCATTATCATGAGTGCCGGTATAAGCAATACAGTTTTCTGTATAATTATCTGGAAGGTATGAATTGTCTTCACTTCCATCAAAACCAAACTGCACAACCTTCATTCCAGGGAAACCGCATTTTTTAAGCATTTTACGAACTTCATCAGTCATAAAGCCAAGGTCTTCCGCAATAATAGGTACCTCGCCGAATTCCTTTTTAACTTCTGCAAAGAGAGCTGCTCCAGGTCCCTTGCGCCAGAGGCCGAGTTTTGCATCCGGCATACCATATTTAATAGTATAGAAGGATTCAAAGCCGCGGAAGTGGTCGATTCGCAGAATATCATAAATCTCAAGACTTGCCTTAAGTCGCTGCTTCCACCAGGCATAACCGCTGGCCTTATGCTCCTTCCAGTTATAAACCGGATTTCCCCAAAGCTGTCCCAGCTCGGTAAAGGCATCCGGAGGACAACCTGCAACCTCAAGAGGGACACCTTTTTTGTTAAGCTTAAAGAGCTCAGGATGAGTCCAGACATCTGCAGAGTCAGCTGCAACATAAATCGGAATATCACCAATAATGCGGATATCATTTTTAGCAGCATAAGAGCGAAGGGCATTCCACTGCTTAAAGAAAAGATACTGCAGCATCTTGTAATATTCGATTCTGCGTTCGCACTGTTTTGTCCATTTTTTTACAGCAGCAGGCTGGCGCATTCTGATATCTTCTTCCCACTCAAGAAAGGCAACTCCATTATGAGCATCCTTTACTGCCATAAAAAGAGCATAATCCTCCAGCCAGAAAGCATTCTTTTTGCAGAAGGCCTTATAATCGGCCGGAGTCTTTTTTTCAAAATTATCCTGAAGCTTTGCAAAAAGCTCATGACGCTTTATATAAAGCAGTCCGTAATCAACATAAGATTTATTATCACCCCAGTTGATTTTTTCGTAATCAGCTTTAGAAAGCAGCCCGTCTTTTTCGAGAAGTTCAAAATCTATAAAATAAGGATTTCCCGCAAAAGTCGAAAAGCTTTGATATGGCGAATCGCCATAGCTTGTAGGACACACCGGCAAAATCTGCCAATAGGCCTGTTCCGCTTCCTTAAGAAAATCAATAAATTTGTATGCGTTTGTTCCCAGAGTTCCGATTCCGAAAGGTCCCGGCAGCGACGAAATGTGCATAAGAACGCCGCTTCCTCTTTGTTTAAATCCTTTTGTTTCCATATAAACCTTCTATATTAATTATACAATACTTTTAAATTAATAATATGATAAAATTCACTTCTTTTGAGAGATTTTTTACCAATGACACACCGTTGTAAAATCACTATAATCATAACACTATGTTTAAACCAGAACTCATTAATTCAATCAAAACTTACAATTCTAAAACCTTTATCAGCGACCTGATTGCCGGCGTCATTGTCGGAATCGTTGCACTTCCGCTTGCGATTGCCTTTGCCATTGCTTCGGGCGTAAACCCGGCAGCAGGCCTTTTTACCGCAATCATCGCTGGCTTTTGTATTTCTGCCTTTGGCGGCAGCCGCGTTCAGATTGGCGGACCAACAGGCGCATTTGCGGTTATTGTTTATGGCGTTGTTGCCCAGTACGGACTTTCGGGCCTCGCCACAGCCACCGTTATGGCCGGAATCATTTTGATTCTTCTTGGAGCCTTTAAGATGGGCGGTCTTGTAAAGTTTATTCCTTATACTATTGTAACAGGCTTTACAGCTGGTATCGCAGTAACAATTGCAGCTGGCCAGCTTGGAGATTTCTTTGGTCTCCGTCCTGACTTCTCTCAGCCTATGCTGATTCTCGGTGAAGAGTATTCAAAGATGCCAGGCGACTTCCTGCCAAAAATCATCGTCTATATCCGCTCTGCCGCCTCCTTCAACCTTTACTCAACAATCATGGCAGCTCTTTGTCTTGCCTTCATTTTCATCTGGTCTAAGTTTATAAAGAAGATTCCTGGAAGCTTTGTTGTAATCATTCTTGCAACAGTCGTAAGCATTATCCTTGAAAAGACTGCAGGACTTCACACAGATACAATCGGAACTTTTGCAGACGGCTCTCAGCACTTTGTAATTCCAAACACACTTCCAAAGCCACAGCTGCCGGCCCTCTCCATCAAGACAATCACAACACTCTTCCCTACAGCAATTTCTATCGCAGTGCTCGCCGCAATCGAGTCACTTCTTTCAGCTGTAGTTGCGGACGGTATGATTGGTACAAAGCATGATTCAAACACAGAGCTTATTGCTCAGGGAATTGCAAACATAGCAAGCCCTCTCTTCGGCGGAATCCCCGCAACCGGCGCAATTGCCCGCACAGCTACAAACATTAAAAACGGCGGCAAAACTCCGGTTGCAGGAATCATCCACGCAATCACACTGCTCATCATTCTGCTTTTCGCAGGAAAATACGCAGCCTATATTCCTATGGCAGCTCTTGCCGCAGTGCTTATCAATGTTGCCTGGAACATGGCAGGCTTCCCCGCAATCCGTTCCCTTCTCAAGGGTCAGAAATCAGATATCACTGTATTTGCAGTTACCTTCATTATTACAGTTTTCATCGACCTTACAGTTGCGATAGAAGTTGGTCTCGGCTTTGCAGCCTTCTTCTTCATCAAGAAGATGATTGATTTGTCGGAAGTTCAGAACCAGAGAGAAACTCTCACAGGCGGTATCAGGAAAGATCAGCCTGCTGAAAACCTCGACATTCCGCCGCAGACCTTTGTTTACGAAATTGAAGGACCACTCTTCTTTGGAACAGTACGTAAGTTTGAGCTTGCTACAGAACGTGCCCGTACCGACTGCAAGTATCTTGTTCTCCGCATGAGAAACACAATCTATCTGGATGCCGGTGGAATCCGAGCGCTTGAACAGTGTAAGGCAGCCTGCGACAGAAAGGGAATTACAATCGTAATCAGTGGTATTCACACACAGCCATATCTGCTGCTGGAAAAATCCGGCATGGCAGATAAGTTAGGACGTGAAAATATTTTTGATAACATTACGGATGCCTTAAACCGCTGCCGCAAATAGGCAGGAAATAAAAATCTACTTTCTTTTATAGAGGACAGAAGGGCGGCCGCCGGTTTCGTAGTTGATGTCGGAGGTAATTTCGCCCTGCTCTTCAAGATAAGTCAGATAATGGCGGGCAGTTACGATTGAAATGCCAAGCTTTTCCGCAAGCATATCAACTGTCTGCCAGCAGGACTCATCATTTAAATAATCCTGAATCAATTTCAGTGTTTTTTTCTGAATCCCCTTTGGAAGTCCTGCTTCAACCGCACTTTCTCTCGAAATCATTTTATCAATACATGATTGATCAAGAACAGTATTTTCGCGGAGCATAGTATACTTAGAAACAAATTTTTCCAGCGCCACCTGAAAGCGGTCATAAGCAAAGGGCTTAATAAGATAATCAATTACACCAAGATGCATAGTATCTTCGATAGTAGAAGAATCATTTGCGGCCGTAACCATAATCACTTCCGCAGAAATCTTCTTTTCACGGATTTTCTTCAGAGTTTCAATACCATCCATGTAGGGCATAAAAACATCAAGCACAATCAGGTCCACCTGATTAGACTCCAGAAAGTCCAGAGCCTCCTGACCGTTTCTACAGCTGCCTGCCACCTTAAACTTTGAATTCTTGCAGACATACTGCTCATTAATCATTGCGACCATGGGATCATCTTCAACAATCAAAACCTTATACGCCATTTTTCAACCATCCGTTAGTCTTAACTATTAAGTCTCACCATAAAGCAGGTTCCCTGCCCCGCCTTAGATTCAAAGGAAATACTTCCGCCAAGACTTTCAATCAAAAGCTTAGTATGGAAGAGGCCTACACCGCGTCCCTCGCCCTTTGTAGAAAAACCGTTTGCAAAAACGTGAGGCTTATCTTCCTCCTTAATTCCACAGCCCGTATCTTTTACAGTAAGCAGAAGTGAGCCCGGCTTTGTCATCACGCTGAAATGCAGCTCGTTCTGTTCACCACCCGTCACACCACTACCAGAAGCCCTATTGCTTTTCATATTCATTGCATCAAGAGCATTATCAATCAGATTGCCGGTAATTGTAATAAGGGCCTCAGAAGGAATGCTGGCATCCTCAGAACGAAAATGCAGATTTTCATCCAGAATAAATTTAACGTTGCACTCAGAAGCCCGGGCTATCTTACCAATCAAAAGCGCCGCAAAGGAAGCGTTATCAATAGCGTGCATAACGCGGCTTATAGTTTCCCTCTGAATGATAGAAATATTTTCGATGTAGGACTGAGCCTTATCGTACTGGCCTATCTGAATCAGGCCGAGAATAACATGAAGCTTGTTTGTAAAATCATGATTATTTGCCCGCATAGAATCGACAAGAAATTTCGTTCCTTCAAGATCTTCCGCAAAATCTAAAAACTGCTTTTTGATTTTTTTAGAAAGGGTTACGCTGATGGCAAGCTCAATCAGAATAGCGGCAAGAGTAACAACAACAAACAAAAGCACAGTACGGATTGTTACCACACGCATAGAAGTGCGGAGCTTGATAATCATAATAAAGCCCTCGTATTCTCCCTGCTCATCATAAATAGCCGAATAAGTGCGGCGCTGGGGACCAGAAGGACCATTGCTGTTTTCCGTAAGAAAGTCCGAAGACATATAATTAAAATCCGGGTGACTTCCGTCAAACTGAGTATCAATAAGCTCGTGATGGGTATGATAGATTCGATTATTGTTTTTGTCGACAATGGAAATAACATCAATATCAGGTAAATCATCGACAATAGAATCCATGTAAGAAATAAATTCTTCCCGGTCCATATTCTTTTCAAATCTGTAAAGTCTTGTTACCAGCTCCGAAGTATCCTGCAGCGACTGATTAAAGGCCTTATCGTTGGAAGAAACATTAATTACGATTCCTCCAACAGTCAGCAGAATCGTAATTCCAATAATAAGGGCAAGCTGGTTTCTCTGAATTTCCTTGCGAAGTGCATTCAGGCTTTTTCTACTGAAGGTTGTTTTCATAATCACAGTATAGCATATATAGAATAAATAAACCGCAATATGGGACTTTTGAAAGTAAAAAAAATATTTGACCTGAAAAACTTTTTAAAACTTTCAAAAAATTGATGATTTTTTTTTCTGCGTTATTATAAAGCCATAAAAGAAAACGAGGTCATAAAATGAAATTTGCACAATTATTTGAAGCTCTAATGTTGGTTTGCTTTGGTTTTTCATGGCCACTGAATGTAATCAAAGCATATAAAGCACGTACTGCAAAGGGTACAAGCCTTGCCTTTATTTTTTTGATTATTACAGGCTATCTTGCGGGTATCTCTGCAAAGTTCCTGAATCATCAGATTAATTACGTACTTGCAGTTTACTTTTTGAATCTTGCAATTGTAATGATAAACGTATTTGTTTACATCAGAAACAAATCACTTGATAAACAAAGCGCAAAAGCATCTGCTGAAGCTGATAACTTAAAAATCACAAACCAGCAGATTAAAAATATAAATAAGGAAAGTACAAAGGAGGAAAATATGAACTATACTTATTCATTAGATGAGGTTATAAACCCAAAGGTTGCAAATGCAAAGGAAGAAAAAAATGCCGTTATCCTTTTTGGCGGAACAGGCGACAAAAAGATTCCGGTACAGAATCTTGGTAAAGAATTCAACTTCAACTTTAAGATTTACAACAAAAGCACAGAAGACCTTACCCTCTCTAAAGCAGCAGAGTATTTTAAGTTCACAATTTCTCCGCTCGCTCCAGAAGGAATCCTCCTTCACCTGGGAACAAAGGATCTGGACCTGTTCAGAAAGAACAGTGAAGGCTTTGACACAAGTTACCTGAACCTGATTGCTCAGATTAAAGCTTGCAACAAAAAATCCCGCATAGCACTTATTTCCCTTAATAATCCAACAGGTGACAAAATCATAAACGAAATGAACCGCCACATAAAGGCAATCGCCGCATCTGAAAACTGCAGCTTTGTAAACCTTGATAACGCAAAGCTCTGGAATCCAGCCGCAACAAAGGCTGCCGTAGACTTTGCCTACAGCATGGGCTTAAAAACAAGAAAGCCTTTATCAGATGTAGCAGAAATCCTTTTCAGCTATGCATACAACAACTTTGCAGAATATGCACCAGTTGAGCATTTAGTTGGATAAATTGTTTTACCTCCGAGTTTGAGGTGGAGTGACCTTGTCACCCCACCTCTTTTATTCTAAAATATCCACATGGCAAACAAGGATAACAAAAAAGAATTCAACGACAAAACAGTATATATTTTAGACAGCTACGGACTGATTTTCCGCTGCTACTTTGCTTTCATCGCCCGCCCTCTTACAAACCAGCGCGGCGAAAACGTTTCGGCCATCTTCGGCTTTTTCAGAAACATCCATTATATACTCCAGCATTATAAACCCGGCTACATAGTTGCGGCCATGGATTCTAAAACAAAAACCTTCCGCCACGAAATGTTCGACCAGTACAAGGCCAATCGACCTAAAACTCCGGAAGACCTGCATGCCCAGGTGCCTTGGATTTGCGAAACCCTGGAAGCTTTAGGCATCCCCGTGCTTCAGTGCGACGGCTACGAGGCCGACGACATCATAGCAACCGTATCCCGCAAATGCCGCGAATCCGGCCGCACCTGCCGCATCCTCAGCGGAGACAAGGACCTCATGCAGCTGGTAGATGAATCCACACAGATTTTAAAACCAGTAACCGGAGGCGAAACCTGGAAGGTAACCGGCATAGAAGGCGTAGAAGCCGAATGGGGCGTAAAACCTCCACAGCTGCTGGACCTGCTCGCCCTCTTTGGTGACTCAGCCGATAACATTCCTGGCGTCCGCGGAGTCGGTGTAAAAACCGCTTCCAAGCTCATAAACGATTACGGCGACCTGGACGGCATTTACGCCCATATAGACGAAATCAAAGGCTCAATGCAGAAAAAGCTTGCCGAAGGTAAAAAAGATGCCTACTTCAGCCGCGACCTTGTCCGCCTCTGCGACACCGTTCCCTGCCCCGACATCGACGCCGCCATCACCCGCGACAAATACACCTTCAATTACGCCGCCGCTGCCGACCTCCTTATGAAGTACGGAGTTCCAAGCGTTGCAAAATCTTACGCAAGCCTCGGAGTTGAAAATGGACAAGGAGGGGGAAGTCTCCCCCTCGGCGACACTTCGTTGTCGCCTACCCCTTCTCCTAAGGGGGACACCCCCTTAGAAAC
>JAEEGJ010009647.1_pt1 | contig 25673 bp, 21 predicted proteins | sample 8958761 | NCBI WGS metagenome assembly JAEEGJ01 (sample SAMN16246546, study PRJNA631951) | gut metagenome | biome: gut microbiome; feature: rumen; material: RS-attached | host: Bos | place: Iran: Karaj | collected 2018-10 | reverse complement strand
GGTTCCGTAATCTAAGAAAAAAAAAGAATCTAACGGTTCGTTTACCCAAATGCCACCCGTTAAATAAAACAGGCGGCACCTGCTTCTTGTACTACTACTTCTCTGTCTATGTAAATCTGTTCAAAGAACTAATGCCGCGCCATAAGAAAACCGAAGTTTTGAGGCGAAAGCGGATGCAAAGGTACATTAAAAAACAATTCCCTCCAAATATTTTGAAGGGAATTTTTATAAAGAGGGATAAGTTTTTTGTTTTTTAACAATCTGGCGACTTATTCGAACACATCTTCGAGTGACGGAACGTTAGCTGAACCCGATGCACGGCCACATGGATCATAATCTTCGGGTATATCAAATTTCTCTTCTTCGCTATATCCCAAAGAGCGGTCGGCAAACACTTTCTTCATGAAATAAGCCCAGATAGGCAATGCCGCATTGGCACCCTGGCCCAAAGATGCATTATCGAAATGGATGTCGCGGTCTTCACCACCGACCCATCCGCCGCTTACCAGGCGTGGGGTATAGCCAATGAACCATCCGTCGGAATTATCGTTCGTAGTACCCGTCTTACCGCCCATGTCGCACTTAATATTATATCGGTTACGCATGCGCGCGCCTGTACCATTATTTATTACTGCCCTCATCATGTCGATCATCTTGTAGGAATTATCCTCGCTGATTACCTCCTGCATGATGGGCTGGAACTCAGCAATCACTTCGCCATTGCTGTCCTCGATTTTCGTGACGAACATCGCTCCGTTACGGATACCATGGTTGGCAAAAGCAGTATAAGCACTCACCATCTCACGAACACTTGCCTCGTAAGCACCCAGACAGAGCGGCAACGAAGGCTGAATGCCCGGCGTGTTGACACCAAACTTGTTAAGCATGTCCAGATAAACAACACCACATTGGCGATAGTCGTTCGGAACAAGGCGGCTCATCAGATAAGCAGTTACCAGGTTGTTCGACTGCTGCAATCCCCATTTAAGCGTCACCATTCCATGAGCACTTCCACGAGGAGCCCATTTGCCGTAATTGTGATGCTGACAAGGAACCACATCGCAAGGCGTGTAACCATGCTCCAAGGAAAGCGCATAGAGATAAGGCTTAGCCGTGGAACCCACCTGACGACGACCAAGGTTGACCATGTCGTACTGGAAATACTCGTAGTTCACGCCACCGACATACGCCTTAACAGCACCCGTGTGGGCATCCATGCTCATGAATCCCGCACGCAGGAAATGCTTGTAGTAGCGAATAGAATCCATGGGAGTCATGACCGTATCAATCTCACCACGATAAGTAAAGACACTCATTTCGACAGGCGTGTTGAATGACTTCCTGATTTCCTCGTCGGTAGCACCTGCCTTCTTCAGCGCACGATAGCGATCGGTCTGACGCATAGAGCGCTCAAGGATATTCTTAATGGTTGCCTTGGTTGCCGTAGAACTATAAGGTGCATTGGCCTTGTATCGGTTTTCGCGGTTGAAAGCCGGCTGCAAGTCCTTCACCACATGCTGATAGACGGCATCTTCGGCATACTTCTGCATGCGAGTGTCGATGGTGGTGAATATTCTCAGACCGTCGGTATAAACATTATAATGCTGTCCGTTGCGCTTGGTGTTCTTGTTGCACCATCCATATAGCGGATCGGTCTCCCAAGCCACGGAATCAATCTCGTACTGGTTCTGGTTCCACTCGAAATAATCCTTACGACTCGGTTTGGTGGCCATCATATAGCGACGCAGGAAATCGCGGAAATAAGGCGCATATCCCTCCTTGTGGTCGGCACGATGGAAATGCAGTTCAACAGGTTCCGATTGGGCGCTATTGCATTCAGACTGAGAAAGGAAACCAGACTTCACCATCTGCGAAAGCACCACATTACGGCGCTCACGGCTACGCTCAGGATAGCGAACGGGATTATAATAAGAAGGATTCTTGCAGAGACCCACCAGCAAGGCCGATTCCACCAGCGTGAGGTCGATGGGTTCCTTATTGAAATACGTCTTAGCTGCGATTTTTATACCTACGGCATTATGCAGAAAGTCGAAGTAGTTCAGGTACATGGCGATGATTTCCTCTTTCGTGAAATATCGCTCCAGCTTGATGGCAATCACCCATTCGATAGGCTTCTGCAATAGACGTTCCATCGTGTTGTGAGCCTTCTCGGAATAGAGCTGCTTGGCCAGCTGCTGCGTGATGGTGGAACCACCACCGGCACTCGACTGTCCCATGATGCCACGCTTCAGGATAGCACGACCCAGCGCGATAAAGTCGATACCCGAATGCTCATAGAAGCGCTCGTCCTCGGTGGCTATCAGAGCAGCAACAAGTCCTGTGGGCAGCTGCTCATAGCTGACCATAATTCGGTTTTCCTGATTCTGGTTATACGTACCCAACTGCTTTCCATCGGCCGAATAAACGATGGATGCATACTTGCTGATGGGATTCTGAAGGTCCTCAATATCTGGCATGTAACCGATGAGTCCAAACCAAATGGCATAGAATCCTGCTACGAGCGTAACGCTCACCAAAGCAATCATCAGCCATAGAAAATTTATAAACTTCCGTCTCATTTGATAAATTTTGATGCAAAAATACAACTTTTCTTTGAATTTATCAACCTAAAACAAAAAATAATGCGTAACTTAGCACACGATTTCAAAAATAAACATTCACGCAGTAATGGAAAAGCATAATTTTGTAACAATTGCCGACCTGACAAGGGAGAAAATACTCTACCTCATCAAGATGGCACAGGAGTTTGAAAAACACCCTAACCGTGAAATCCTCAAGGGGAAGGTTGTGGCTACTCTTTTCTTCGAACCATCCACCCGCACACGCCTGAGTTTCGAGACGGCAGCCAACCGTCTGGGCGCCCGTGTCATCGGTTTTGCCGACCCCAAAGTGACCAGCGGAACCAAGGGCGAGACGCTGAAGGACACCATCCTGATGGTGAGCAACTATGCCGACGTGATTGCCATGCGCCACTATATCGAGGGAGCTGCCCAGTATGCCAGCGAGATTGCCCCCATTCCCATCATCAACGCAGGCGACGGAGCCCACCAGCATCCTTCACAATGCATGCTCGACCTCTATACAATTTATCAGACGCAAGGCACACTTGAGAACCTGAACATCTATCTGGTGGGTGACCTGAAATACGGCCGTACGGTCCACTCGCTCATCATGGCCATGCGCCACTTCAACCCGACGTTCCATTTCGTTGCGCCCAAGGAACTTGCGATGCCCAACGAATACAAGCTCTACTGCAAGGAGAACGGGATAAAATTCGCCGAGCACACGGCCTTCAACGAGAAGGTGATTGCCGATGCCGACATTATTTATATGACGCGCGTGCAGAAGGAGCGTTTCTCCGACCTCATGGAATACGAGCGCGTGAAGAACGTATACATCCTGAAAGCCGACATGCTGAAGAACTGCAAGGAGAACATGAGAATTCTGCACCCCCTACCCCGTGTGAACGAGATTGCCTACGATGTGGATGAAGACCCGCATGCCTACTACATCCAGCAGGCCCAGAACGGACTCTATGCCCGCGAGGCCATCATCTGCGACGTGCTGGGAATCACCTACGAAGACGTAATTAACGACAAGACCATCATCTAAAAAAACTCAGTTTTGATTATGAACAAGAAAGAAAGAATCGTTGCGGCTATCGAGAACGGAACCGTGATTGACCATATACCGGCCGACAAGACTTTCCAGGTGGCCAACATGCTGGGCCTTCAGAACATGAAGACCATCGTCACCATCGGCAACAACTACCCCTCCAACCTGGTGGGCAAGAAAGGCATCATCAAGGTGCAGGACAAGTTCTTCTCCGACGATGAGGTATCCCAGCTTTCCGTGGTGGCTCCCAACGTGGTGCTCAACATCATCAAAGACTACGAGGTGGTGGAAAAGAAGACCGTGAAGACGCCCGATGAGCTCCGGGGCATCGTGAAGTGCAACAACCCCAAGTGCATCACCAACAACGAGCCGATGAAGACCATCTTCCATGTCATCGACAAAGATGCCGGCATCCTGAAATGCCATTATTGCGACAAAGAGCAAGATATAAATAAGGTGGAACTCGTTTAAAGTTCCACCTTTTTAATAAGCCCCACCAACCTCCCCAAAGGGGAGGCTTTTTATTGGGGCAGGCTTTAGAGACTTACCTGAAGCATTACGAATGAATACGGAGCCAAGTCGAGGTTCAGCTTCTTCTGAGCCTTGATGGTCTCGGTCTTCGGAGCGATAGGCTGCTTCTCGAAGTTGTTCTCATCGTCGGGCTGACCGCTCAGAACGGTCTTGGTCATCACCTTCTTCATGCCCTTGAAACGGCTCAGGTCGATGCTGGCCTTCTTGGCATCGGCGCCGGCATTACAGAGCTTCACGAACAGCTGGCGCGTCTTGGTGTTCAGGACAACCGACTGCTCCTGCAAGTCCGTCTTTCCGTCAATCTTCACGCAATCGCCATAGTAATAGTTTCCGCTCGACTGGCCGAACATCTGCTGGATATAGTAGCTGCAGGTCAGGAACGGGCGCTCGTTGTCGAAGTAAATCAGGTCGGGGTTCCAGTTGGTGGCATTCTTGCGGGCAAACAACGGAGCATAGCTGGTCATGACCACCACGTCGCCATTGCGCTCCACATGCAGCAGATAGAGACCTTCAGCCAGCGCGTCGATCAGCTTCTTGTCCTTTGCGGCATACTCACCCAGATACACCTTCGTCTTGCGGTCACGCGGGTACTTGTCGTACTGACGACTCTTCAGGAAGTAGTCGCGCGGCTCATAGTAGTGCTCGTCCATGATGGGCATACCCAGTTCGTCGGCCAGTTTCCATCCGTTCTCATAGTCAGGATTGCCGGGATGAGAGCCGGGACCGGCCGTTCCCACGATGATAATCTCGGGATGGGCCTTCGTGATGCGCTCATACATATACTTGAAGCGCTCGTTGAACTCGGGCGAAATCCTTTCCTCGTTGCCGATTCCCAGATACTTCAGTCCGAAAGGCTTCGGGTGACCTGCATCAGCACGCACCTTGCCCCACTTCGTGTTCACGTCGCCGTTGGCCCACTCAATCAGGTCGAGAGCCTCGTTCACCCACTCGTCCATCTCGCTCATGGGCACCACGTCCTGAGCCTGGTCTTTCATGCCCCAGCCGCCGTTGGTTCCCTGGCAGCTCACGCCACAGGGCAGAATGGGCAGCGGTTCCATGTTCAGGTCCTCGCAGAACTGGAAATACTCATAGTAGCCCAGTCCCATACTCTGGTGGTAGCCCCACGTGTTCTTCAGTCCACGGCGCTGCTCCTTCGGTCCAACGGTAGTCTTCCAGCGATAGGTGTTCCAGAATCCGTCGCCGCCTCCATGAACCACACAACCGCCGGGGAAGCGCATGAACTTCGGATTCAGGTCGGCCAGCGCCTGAGCCAGATCCTTGCGCATGCCATGACCCTTATAGGTGTCCTCGGGCATCAGCGAAACCATATCAACATCCATCTCGCCCTGATTCAGTACAAGAATCTGCAGCATGGCCTTCGTAGACTCTTCCGAGGGAGTCAGCACAACCTCGTATTTCTTCCAATCCTTGCTGTTTACGTCGATGGTAGCCTCGGCCAGCAGTTTCGGGTCCTTGCCCCACCCCATCTGCGGCTCAGCCAGCACCACGCGGACCTTTTTCGTATCGTTGTCCACGTTGCGGAAGAAAGCAGAGAAATCATATTTGGCCCCGGCCTTTACGGAAATGCCGTCGAAGCCATCGTTCTGCAGACCGAAACCCTTCCAGCCCTTGTAGTCGTAATACTCCTTCACGCGCTCGATGTGCAGGCGCATATAGGTGGGATTGTTCTTGTTGAGCCCGTTGTCCATTCGGGGGGACATATAGCCCAGCGAGTGTCCGGGACGGACGGCCTTCCAGGCTGTTCCAGGTCCCCATCCGTCACGCTCGGCAGGACTGAACTCGAACGAGCCGTTCTGCACCAGTTCCGCATAGAGCCCGCCATCGGCAGCACTACTGATATCCTCGAAGAAGATACCGATCAGTTCATCACTAATAGCCTTTCCTCCGGCAGGCGGGTTCATGGCTTTCTGGGCCGACATGCCCAAAGCGGCTGTCATCATGACACTCAGAATGAATTGTCTTTTCATCATATCATCTAGAAAATTTTAGGTTTTTACAAATATGCCACAAAGATACGAATAAAAACTCAAACCGCCACACATTTGCCCGTAAAAGAAACAAGAAGACAAGAATTTGCGACTTTATCATGAAACAGCCCGACAAAGTCTGAGGAATAAACGGTCAAAGGGGGGTCCATTTTGGGCACCCCTTTGGTAAAAGCATCAATTTACGGCAAAAATCTTGAGATTATTTGAAGGGAAATATAAGAAATAGATGTATCTTTGCGGGACAAATCAGAAATATGGAAATGGCAGAATATGAAGTGACAGGCGTCAGATACCGGATGGGCGACGGACTGACGATAGAAGAGAGCACCCCATTGGCAGAAGACTTCATCAAAAAGCTGAAGGTGGGCACGCCCGTGACCTTGCTGGCGGATGGCACCAATCCTGACGACCGGAATGCCATAGCGGTCTTCCGGGAAGAGAGGCATGTGGGATACATCAGTAAAACCCGTTGCGAGGCAGTATTACCGCTGCTTGACGACGATGGACGATGTGAAGCAAAGGTGTCGGGCAACGACGGGCATGTGACTTTCTTTATAGAGATTGAGGATGCAACCGACGCTTGTGCTTCGCCCATGAAAAGGGAGCGGCAGCTGCCCGTCTTTCCCCTGCAGAAAACCGTCCACCTGAACTACCTGCCTGAAGAGATGAGTCTGATGGCTTTTGCTCCGCAAGTGGTCAGGTTCTCGTTGGATGAAAAGTCGCCGACGCTCCTGGAGGATGTAAGGACATATATAAATAAGGTGGAAAAGTTCATACCGCTTTCGGGGCTTTCATTTTGCATCGAGGACAACCTGTGGCGCGACGATGTGCTGAAAATGCTGCGAAAGGCGTGCAGGCTGCAACTGCCCGATAGTGAGAAGGAGCAGCTCAACCAGCTTCGCATCCGGCTCAGCGAAGTGGTGGGCGACTTCCATAGCTGTCACGAGGATGTGCAGCTGAGGATTTTTGAGCGGCAGCTGGAAATGCTGAAGAAGCAGGCAGAGGGCGAAGAGGGGCTGTTCCATTTGTACGAACGGTCATTAAAAGGGGAACCGGCTGAAACAGAAAGGCTGGCCGGCTGGTTCAAGGAGATGCCCGACGCCAGGCTTTACGACTATCACGACCACAAGGTGCTGGTCAGGACGCTGAACTATCTGAGGATAACGAGGCGCGAGCTTTACGATGTGTATGCGGCCCTGCTGCTGATTGGCAAGTATGGCAACGAGCAAATAGTACCGACGGATGAACCGGAGGAGAAAAACACTTATGCCCCGATGAAGAATCTGGAGATGTTGCTCATGGGGGATTGGTTCGTGAAATGTCGCACCGATGGCAAATACAACGCGAAATGGATTTCCGGCTTTGTGGAGGCGCTCGGGCAGAGCGAGTGGATTGACGGGATAGCCGACGAATGGAGCGAGAAGGACAAGCGCAAAATGCTGCTGTGCCAGATTGTAGGCGTGCTGAAAGATGCTGGCGTGCTGCGGGGCAACTACACCAAGCTGGCCAAGGCTATCGGCTTTGAGAAAATAAAGCCCGAATCGGCGGCTAAATACATGGGCATGGGCAAGCAGCTCGACTGTGAAGAATGGATTAAGACGTATGTAAATAAAGGGTGAAACAGGCGTTTCCCGATTGAAACCATCCGATTGGCTTTCCTGAAAAAGTCAGTCGGATTTTTTTTGTATTTTTTTCTCTCCGTGGTTTAGAGCCTTCCGAGAGCATTCAGCTATCCGATTGGCGAATCGGATTTTTTGATATTTGCCAATCCAACAATCGGATTGCACCTTTGCAGTAGAAATTTCAAACCGGAGTTTCTGCTGTTTTCTTTTCAGCAGTCAAAAACTGAGCACGGCTCCGGGCACGAGATGAATAACGCCAATCTATATCATCGTGTCGTGCGAGATGGCATTCAAAAAAAAAAATATTGAAATGAGTATGAAAACATTAAATGAATGGAATCGAACCACGGAGCTTTGCGTGGATGTGAAAACAATCCTCCGCAGCGACTGTACCTCTGAAATCGGTAAAGGTTACCCAGGCGTGCTGACACGCGACTCGGACGACCACTATACCTTCGTTGAAACAATACCCTCAACCAACGGCAAGCGAAATCCGCACGTCTTCAAAGGCCGGTACATCACGGTCACCCGCAACGACGACGGCAGCCTTCGCCTAAACTTCAAGCCCATCAGGGTGAACGAATCGTTCAGCGTGGAGCAATATGCCGAGGGCGTGAGCGTAGAAATCATACGGTCACTTGAGGGCCTCGTATAGAAAAAGACAACCATGGCCGAAGCGTTCCAGTTGTTCCAGTTCCAATTAAAAAAACGAGGGACAACAACTCTTCTAAATATTATATAAATACTTAATAATTAAGTAGTTATATATATAATGGAAGAATTTGGAACCTTGAAAAAACAATTGGAACAACTGGAACTGGAACGCTCGGCCAATTAATTAAACACCTAATTATCTGTAGAATAATGAATTACGACATCACAAAACCCATAGCGCCTGCCATGCCCAGTCTTGGCAAAGGCACAGAATGTATCAAAATCCTGCTTTCGCAGGTATCAAAAGACGTACGGGAACCCATCGTCCCGATGCTTTTCCCTATACTTGGCGCCCACATGAGCGGCGCAGAATTTCAATACCCTGACCTCAGCTGGAAGGAACCATGCGGTATGATGGCCAATCTGGTGGCTGAAAGCGGGGGTAACAAGGGCCAATTGTCTCTTCTTGTAGAGGCCATTTGTCGCGATTTCCGCCAGCACGACGATGTTGAGCTGAAGAAACTCGTGGAATGGCAGAAGCAGGTGAAGACCAAGGGGGCCAACAAAGAAAAGCCTGCCCGACCGGAAGTGGCCTTCTGGATTCCACCATCGGATGTGACCAACCCAGCCTTCCTCCAGAATGCGATGGCACTTGAGAAGTTTGGAGGCCGCACCCAGTATATCAACATGCCTGAGGTGGATATGGCAGACCGCATGTGTGGAGGCCACAAGCAGGTCAGTCAGATGCTTCGCAACATCTACGACCGCCAGCGTGCCGGTGCCTTGCGTGCCACGGCCGACGGCGTGACCGGCAACCCCATCCTTCGTTGTAACCTGACGATTTCAAGCACCCCGTTTGCCACGCGCAAGTTCTACAAGTACGAACTCTTCAACGGAACGTTCGGCCGAATGGTATTCTCCTATAAGCCGCGTTCCGGCCGCGACGGACGAATTCCACGCCAAGGCAAATACTCCGATGAGTTCTATCAAAAACTGGATGAATACCTGATGCGGCTCGACATCTGCAAAGGCCGCTACATCATCCGGCGGCTGAACACCCTGACCGACAAGCTGGCCCAGGACATGGCCACAATGGCCGACCTGGCCGACGACGATGTGCTGTTCGAGATTTCGCATCGGGCGCTGGTCTCGGGCTGGAAGGCAGGCTGCATCCTCTGGGCACTCAACAATCAGACGTGGACGAAGCCGATGGGAGAACTCGTGGAATGGCTCGTCTATCACGACATCTGGTCGAAGATGCAGATATTTGCCGACATGATTGGCAAGGATGCCGACACGATGGGTGAGGCTCATCGGCATGGACCCAAGAACATGCTTGACAGTCTGCCAGACTCCTTCAACGAGAAACAACTGGAAGCACTACGCATGGAACTGGGAAAAAGCATCGAAGGCACCAACAGCCAGTTGCGCAAATGGGTGTTCCGCAAGTTCATCACCTACTCCGCCCAGACGGGACTCTACACCAAGACGGACGAATACCTTGGGAATGCTTAATGCTTAATGCTTAATTCATAATTGATTATGATGGATAATTCTCAACTTCAAAAGCTCCGCGACCTCCCCATCGAGGGGGTCGCCGAGCGGCTTGGAATGCAGATTGTAAGGCACAAGGCGCTCTGTCCGTTCCACGATGACCATCATGCCAGCCTGTCGTTCTGCACGCGCAGGAACACGTTCCGCTGCTTTGCCTGCGGGGCGCATGGGGGAACCATTGATTTGGTGATGAAGCGGCAGAACATGGGGTTCAGGGAGGCGTGTGAGTGGTTGGGTGGCAATCAGACCAACCGGACCCTCCCCCCTGCCCCTCCCTATAGGGCGGGGAGTAATTACCTTCAGGAGAAAGTGGACTTTGACGCCAGCCGCTACGAGAGGTTCTTTGAACGCCCTTGGCTCTCGCCTGAGGCCCGTCGGTTTCTCTTTGATGAGCGGCATTTGGATGAGCGCGTGGTTCGCTGGTGCAGGCTGACTTCTTGGAAGGACAGGCAGGAAGTGCCTTGGCTGCAGATTCCTTATTACGATGAGGAAGGCCGCTTGGTGGGCGTTCAGAACCGCAACCTTGTCAAGGGTGCCCTGCCCCGCTTCCGATTCCCACAAGGCTCCGAGTGCGGCATCTACAACCTGCCCATATTGAAGCGGCTGAAGCCAGGCGATGAACTTTGGATTGCCGAGGGCTGCTCCGACTGTTGGGCGCTGCTCTCTGCCGGTCACAAGGCGATAGCCATCCCGTCGGCCACGCTCCTCTCGAAAAAGGACAAAGATTTACTGTCTTCGTTATCGTCTTCGTCATCGTTCTCCTTCCACATGTATCCCGACCAGGATGCCCCAGGCGAACGGCTGTTCCTTCAGTTGCAGCAGGTGCTGCCATCGCTCGTGCATCATCAGTTGCCCGAAGGGTGCAAGGATTATGGGGAATACTATCTTTCACATCATTAAATGATATCACTTCCAATCATCAGAAAGCCTGCTTCCAATGGGTGGAAAGGTTGCTTCCAATGGTTAGAAGCAAGGCTTCTGATGGACAGAAAGAAATCAGCTGCATGCCCCATTCAAACGACGCTATGAATCTTTCGGCAAAAAATAAATAAATTTATTTTGTATTGCTCTCAACTTTTTGTACCTTTGTGCCCACAATCAGACAAAAGTGTAAAAACAACCCCAATAGGACATGAAAAGAGACAACGAAATCTTCGAGTTGATTGAGAAAGAGCATCAGCGCCAGCTGAAAGGCATGGAGCTGATTGCCAGTGAGAACTTTGTGAGCGACCAGGTGATGCAGGCCATGGGTTCGTATCTGACCAACAAGTATGCCGAGGGCTACCCCGGCCATCGCTATTATGGCGGCTGCCAGGTGGTTGACCAGGTGGAGCAGCTGGCCATCGACCGCGTCTGCAAACTGTTCGGAGCCGAGTATGCCAACGTGCAGCCTCACTCTGGCGCACAGGCCAATGCTGCCGTTCTGCTGGCCGTCTTGAAGCCGGGCGACACCTTCATGGGTATGAACCTCGACCACGGCGGTCACCTCTCGCATGGCTCTCATGTGAACACCTCCGGTATTCTCTACAACCCCATCGGCTACAACCTGAACAAGGAGACGGGCCGCGTGGACTACGATGAGATGGAAGCCCTGGCCCTGGAGCACAAGCCGAAGCTGATTATCGGCGGTGGCTCGGCCTACAGCCGCGAATGGGACTACAAGCGCATGCGTGAGATTGCCGACAAGGTGGGTGCCCTGCTGATGATCGACATGGCTCACCCCGCCGGTCTGATTGCTGCCGGATTGCTCGACAACCCCGTGAAATATGCCCACATCGTGACTTCTACAACCCACAAGACACTCCGCGGTCCACGTGGCGGTATCATCCTGATGGGTAAGGACTTCGACAATCCTTGGGGCTACACCACTCCGAAGGGTGTCGTGAAGAAGATGTCTCAGCTGCTGAATTCAGCCGTATTCCCCGGTCAGCAGGGTGGTCCGCTGGAGCACGTGATTGCCGCCAAGGCCGTTGCTTTCGGCGAGGCTCTGCAGCCCGAGTTCAAGGAGTGGGCCAAGCAGGTGCAGAAGAATGCCAAGGTGCTGGCCGAGGAGCTGGTGAAGCGTGGCTTCCACATCGTGAGCGGCGGTACCGACAACCACTCTATGCTGGTTGACCTGCGCACGAAGTATCCCGACCTGACCGGTAAGGTGGCCGAGAACGCGCTGGTAGCAGCCGATATCACGGTTAACAAGAACATGGTTCCGTTCGACAGCCGTAGTGCCTTCCAGACCAGCGGTCTGCGCCTGGGTACTCCTGCCATCACCACCCGTGGTGCGAAGGAAGACCTGATGGTGCTGATTGCCGAGCTGATTGAGGAAGTGCTCAACGATCCCGAGAACGAGCAGGTAATTGCAAGCGTTCGTGAGCGCGTGAACAAGACAATGGCCAACTATCCGTTGTTCGCTTATTAATAGCCCACTAACTCAAAAAAAATAATTCGCGGCATTCTGGGTATTTAAACTCAGTTTGCCGCGATTATTTTGATTATTATTTAAACACAAAGATACAAAGATACAAAGATTATTTATTATCGTAAGGCCCCAAAAACTTTGTGCCTTTGTGTCTTTGTGTTCCAATTCTAAATCTTTACCTGTATCTTCTGCAGATTATCCGAACTGTTGCCCACCATGATTTCGTGCTTGCCGGGCACCACGCGCATGGTGTTGCTCTCGGCGTCCCACAGCTCGAAGCTTTCTCTTGGAAGCTGGATTTCCACCTTGCGGGTTTCGCCTGGCTTCAGGGTAACACGCTGAAATGCGCGGAGAGTCTTCAGCGGACCATTGATGTCGCGGGGATTGCGCACATACACCTGCACCACCTCAGTACCCTCACGCTGGCCCGTGTTGCTGAGCGTAACCGTCAGCTTGCCGTTCTTGTAGGCGGGCTTGCCAAACTTGAACGTGGTGTAGCTGAGTCCATGACCGAACGGGAACAATGGCTGGCCCTCGAAATAGCGATAGGTGCGGCCACGCATGTTGTAGTCGAGGAAATCGGGCAGCTGCTCGGCATTCTTGTAGAAGGTGACCGGCAGTTTTCCGCTCGGGTTGCAGGTTCCGAAGAGCACGTCGGCCACAGCCGTTCCACCTGCCTCGCCGCCATACCAGGCCTGCAGGATGGCATCGGTGGTCTGGGTTTCGGGCTCCATGCCGATGGCCGAGCCGGAGCAGTTGACGAACACCACGCGCTTGCCCATCTTCTTCAGTTCTGCCATCAGCTGGCGCTGCACCTTTGGCAACTCAATACTGATGCGGTCGCCACCCTTGAATCCCTCTTCGTTCACCTTCATTTCCTCTCCCTCAAGACGGGGCGAAATGCCGCCCACGAATATGATGGTCTCGGCATCCTTCAGCTGGGCAAGGGTCTCTTCGCGCGACTTGTTGTCTTTCATGGAAAGGTCGAACTGAAGCATGGCATGTCCGGTGTCCTGAATATAATCCAGGCAGATGGGATACTGCTGGCCTTTTTTCACATCTACGGTAAGGTCGGAATTGCGCACACCATGACCATTGCGTCGCTGGAGCAAAGTGTCGCCATTGAAGATGAGCCGGATGACATCGTCGTTCAGCATGTTCAGATGCAGCTCGCCGTCCTGCTGGGCTGTAAAGATGCCTTCGAATCGGGCCGAGAAATGCTCAAGGTTGACGCCCGGAGCAAATACCGTGTTGCCGCCATTGTCGAGATGGATGGGCTCGGTGGTTACCAGCTGGGCTGCGGGCTCGCCCTCCATCTGCTCATTATTCCAGTAGGTTGTCTGCAGTCCCCGGCTGCCATTGGGCGTGGTGAGGCACTTGAACATGCTGACAGGCACCTCGTTGCGGGTATGCGTACAGCCCTGGATAAACTTGGCATTAGGAATATAGCGGCGGATACCTTCAAGGATAGTAACCGTGTGGCTGGGCTGACCGTTATAGTTGCCCCAGAGCATGGTGGAGTCGTTGGCATTTGGTCCCATCACCACCACCTTGGCATCCTTCTTGAGCGGCAAGATACCGTTGTTCTTCAGCAGCACGATGCTCTCGCGCGAGATGTCGGCAGCCAGCTGCTTGTGGGCTTTGCAGGCTATGACGCTCGAGGGAATCTTCGTCCATTCCACCAGTTCATCGGGGTCGAAGTCGCCCAGTTCGAAGCGTCCCTTCAGCAAGCGTTTGAGCGACACATCTATCTGCGCCTCAGAGATTTTGCCTTCACGAACGGCCTCGGGCAACGACTTGTAGATGCTTCCGCACTCCACATCGGTTCCTGCTATGACGGCACGCGAAGAGGCCTCGGTGGCAGTCTTCACGAAATTGTGGCGGTTGGGCTTGAAGAAATCATCGATGGCTCCACAATCGGATGTGACGATGCCCTTGAATCCCCACTCGTCGCGCAGGATTCGCTGCAGATAGCGGGTGTTGCCGCAGCAAGGCTCGCTGTCGATGCTCTGATAGGCACACATGATTTCCTTGACATCACCCTCCTGAACCAGCGCCTTGAAGGCTGGCAGATAGGTCTCCCAGAGGTCGCGCTCGGGCAGGTTCTCGATGTTGAACGAGTGGCGGTTCCACTCTGGTCCGCTATGCACGGCATAGTGCTTGGCGCAGGCAAAGAGCTTGGTGTATTTACTTTCCTTGGAAGAAGAGTCAAAGGGCTGTCCCTGCAGTCCTCTTACCACGGCCAGTCCCATTCGGGTGGTCAGCCAGGGGTCTTCGCCATAGGTCTCCTGACCGCGTCCCCAACGGGGGTCACGGAAGATGTTGATGTTGGGTGTCCAGAACGAGAGTCCACGATAACGCGCCATTTCACCGCTCTTTTTGGCTTCGGTGTTCTTGGCTCTTGCCTCGTCGCTGGCGGCCGTAAACACCTTATACACCAGGGCATCATCGAACGAGGCGGCCATGCCCATGGTTATCGGGAAAACGGTTGCAATACCGTTGCGCCCCACCCCATGAAGCGTCTCGTTCCACCATTCAAACTGGGGTATGCCCAGTCGTGGAATAGCCGGCGAACGGTCCATCATCAGGAGTGCTTTTTCTTCAAGTGTAAGTCTTGAACACAGGTCTTCGGCCCTCTCTTCGGCCGACAAGTTCGGGTTCTGGTAAGGCAACAGCTGGGCATTGGCCGTAAGCATGCCAAACGCCAATGCGGAGATTAAAAACAGTCTTTTCATATTTAGGTTATTGATTTTGGTGCAAATATAGTAAAAATATTTGAAAGGGGAAACGATAAGGCACAAAAAAACTCTTACTATCGCTCGGGGTAGTAAGAGTCTTGCTGTCTATTTCATTCTTCTGGGCGGTCTGGTTCCTGCCATCTGCCTGAATGCCTGGCGATGGAAACGGGCTTCGGCCTTTATCACGTCGAACACCTTGGCCGGCGGCAGAATGGTGAAGAAACGCTTGTGGTACTGCAGCTGCAGTTCTTTCATCCGCAATTCGTTCTCATCGCTCTTCAGAACTGCATCGCGGCAGGCATCACCCGTGGCAGGACGGAAGTGACGCATGCGCTGCTGCTCTTCGAACAGTATGCGCTGCTTCTTCTGCAACTCGCGGAATACTGGGAAGAAGGCTTCAGCCTCCTGTGGCGTGAGTGCGGCCTCGGTGGTGATGAACTGCTCCAGATTGGCCTGAAACTCGCGCGGGTCGAACTTCTTGACACCTGGTTGTGCCGATACTGCAATCATGCACATCAGGAAGGAGCAAGTGAATAAAATTCTCTTCATCAATAATCGGCTAAGTAGGAATAAATGTCTTCGTTGTCAATCATCACATAGTCGGCAGCCTGGTCGATATTGCTCTCCACGGCTGTAGCCTTGGCAGCAGAATAGACAGGAGCGGGCTCGGCAAAGTGGTTAGAATAGAACAAGCCGGCACCGAAAATAACGGCACACACGCTGGCAGCAGCCACATAGGGACGCCATTTGCGCCATCGCGAAGTGTGCAGGGTTACGGTCCTGGCCGTGGTTTCAGGCAGCTGCTCCATCATCTTGGCGCTGAAGTTACTGAAGTAGTCTTCTGGCACCTGGAAGGGAGTTTCGCTGCCGAACCTCTGTCTTAGATATTTCTCTTCTCGGTTCATATTTATTGTTTATTTATGCTTTTGACGCTTAATCGTTTGAAAAGTTTAAAACGTAGTCGTGTATTTTTTTCACAGCGATGTGATACGATGCTTTCAGGGCACCTTCCGAGGTGTTCATCACCCGGCTCATCTCGCTGTATTTCATATTGTCGTAGTAGCGCAGAGTGAATACCGTACGCTGCACGTCGGGCAGTTTTGCGATGGCCTGTTGCAGCAGGGCCTGGGTCTCGTCGCCATTGAAGTATTCGTCGGCCAGCAGGCGGTTTGCCACGGAAATGTCCTCGTCGGCGCTCACCTTGGTCTTCTGCCTGCGCAGATGGTCAAGCGATTCATTCACGGCAATTCGGTAGAGCCAGGTTGAAATCTTCGACTTCGACTGGAAATCACCCAGCGCCATCCATGCCTTCATGAACGTGTTCTGCAACACGTCGTTGGCATCGTCGTGGTCCTGCACTATATTGCGGATTTTCCAGTACAGCTGTTCGCTATACTGCCTGACTATTATCCCGAATGCCTCGCGCTGCTTTTCGGGTTGAGCCAGCATCTGCAAAATCTTTTCTTCTTTCATTCTATCAGTCTGTGCATCTCTCGTTGGATGGCCCTGTCGTAGCCATACACATCATTATAATAGCTCAGTTCGCCGCTCTTCTGCGGATAGCAGGTGAAATAGCTCAGGAAGACAGGTATCTCGGGTTCCACATTCACCGTGCTGATGAGCATGTCGTTGTCAATCTCTTCTGCCTCCTCGCCTTCCTCGTTGTCGTTGGGATTCAGGTCGGCCTTCATCGAATAGCGTATGCGCTCTATCAGGTCGTCGTCTTTCTTCTTCAGCAGGAACACAGCCAATTCGAAGGGTTTCTCCACGCGAACACATCCATGGCTAACGGCCCTCCGGCTGCTGTTGAATATCCAGGGCGAATTGGTGTCGTGCAGATAGACGCTGAAATTGTTGTCGAACCGGAAGATGATGCGGCCGAGTGAGTTTCCCGGTCCACCTGCCTGCACGATATACTGTTTGCCGTCCATCACCCGCTGGTAGGAGCAACGCTCAGGCGGCAGCTTGCCTTCCTTCTTGTCGAACACATACATATTGTTGCGTCGCAGATAGCCTGTGCGTCCGGCAATGTTCTTTGCAATACTCTTGGGCACAAACCATTTGGGGTTGATGTCCATGCGCTTTATCTTGGAGTGGAGCAGCGGGGTTCGGGTCTTGTCTTTCCCGATGCCAATCTTCATCGTGAGCAGCGAGTCTCCGTCGTGGGCATAGAGCCTGAAGGCCGGTAAGTTCACCATCACGTATTTCTCGTGCTGCTCGGGTGAGTCCTTCACCTGCCATCGGCAACGCTCGATGTTGCATATCAGTTTTCGGCGCTGGTCGAATGTCAGGTCCTGCTTCTTCAACTCCTCCATCAGCCGGGCATAGAGTTTCCCTTGCGGCTGGATGCTCTGAAGGAGTGGTCCCACGCTGTCGTGCTTCACCTTATTTATAATAGATGAATAGTAATCCTCGCCAGGATGGTTCATGGCCACATCGAACACGTGGAAATACTCCACATGGGTGGAATCGGAATCCTTCACGGCACAATGGTTCATCGTGTAGGTGGGGTTCACATAGCCGTAGCGCTGGCAGGCCGCATACACCATGTAGGCCCGTGTGAGATTGAATTCCAGGCGCGCCATCACGGCGTTCACATCATCATCGTCGGTAAAATTCAGTTCCCGCAGTTTGCTCAGGTCGCTTTTAATTGACTTTACATTGTAGAATTCCGAGCTGATACCTGTTTCCTCCACCTGCTCCAGATAAGCCACCAGCGAGTCTGCCCTGTCGTCTATTCCATGACGGTCTATCCATAGGAAGGGATTGTTTTCACGATAATAGCTGCGCACTCGTTTCTCGGCGGCAAACTTGCCTGTATCAGCCTTCACAATAAGCTTCAGCTTCTGTCTGATGGTTCGGGAATTAATAGCAAAAGAAGGCGTTTTCATTTCTGAAAACGCTTCTATCGTAATATCTCTGTTTGAATACTTCTTCTCTTCCTCGCACGAAACGAACAGACATGCCATGAAGAGCAGTATGCAGAAATTCCTGAACAAGGCACGAAATTTATTTAACCATTATTCTGCGAGCCGTTTCTCCCACCTTCACGATATAAATACCTTTAGGAAGGTTGATTTCGTACTGGCGGTCAGCGCCTTCCACCTTGAAAGTCTTAATGCATTTTCCTGCCACATTATAGATTCTCAGCACCTGACCGCTGGCGTTGGTAACGTGCAGAATGTTATTGGTTGTCTGCGTGATAGTGATAGCCGTAGGCTCCTGATCAATGATTTCTATGGCAGCCATCCCTGCGGCGGGAAGCCCCATAATCATCATTGCACACAGCAGATATCGGAGTATTATCTTCTTCATACGCATTTTCATTTGGGGCAAAATTAGGAAAAAAAAATAAAAGTTCCAAACTTTTCCCACGTTTTTTTCAATTCCAAGGCAAAAATCCGTAAAAATGAAATTTTTAATGTGTATGGAAGAGTACCGTCCATTCCTGGCAGATTCCATCCACGTCTTCAGTTCATCCGCTCACTCCCACCTCAATCACTTCATTCTCATTGGCAAGATAGCTCTCGGGAAATATGGCACGGGCTTCATTCAAAAACACCGTTTCATCGGCATAGCGGGAACTGTAGTGACCAAGCAATAGCCTGCCGGCATGGGCATCACGGGCCACGGTAGCAGCCTGGGCAGCCGTGCTGTGATAATAGGCTTCGGCCAACTGCAGATTGTCCTGGCAGTAGGTGCTCTCGTGGTAAAGCAGGTCAACACCCGTCAGCATTTCATGTAGCGTAGGCACATATCTGGTATCAGAACAATAGGCGTAAGAGCGGGGTTTGTCCGATGGAATGGTCAGTTCTTCATGTGTGTATGTCTTGCCGTTGGCCTCCCACCCTGCTCCATTTTTGATATTGTTAATCTGCGATACGGGAATCTCCAGATAGTCAATCATATCCCTGCGGATATGTGGAAGCGAAGGCTTTTCACGAAACAGGAACCCGCAGGTAGGCAGACGATGATCAAGGGGAACGGAACTAACTGTCAGCGAGCGGTCTTCGTAAATAACGGCAAACTGCTCAGTATCAACCGCATGGAAGATCACCTCGAAACTGAGATGCCGGCAGAACAGTTCAATTTGCGCATGAAGCATGAGCCCCAGTTCGGCAGGAGCATAGACATGAAGTGGAGACATGCGCCCCTGAAGTCCGAAGGTGCTGATCATGCCAATCAGTCCAAAGCAATGGTCGCCGTGGATATGGGAAATAAAAACAGCCTGAATCTTGTTGAAATTGATGCGTGAACGACGTATCTGAAGCTGTGTGCCCTCGCCGCAATCCACCAGAAACTGCTTTCCGCGAATCTCCACCACTTGCGACGAAGCCATGTGCTTTGGCGTTGGCAACGCACTTCCACAACCAAGTATGTAAACATTAAATGGTTCCATGTTTTGGATGATAGGTGATGGGTGTTAGGTGATGGTGGAATCTCTAATAACTATCTACTCCCCGCCCTATAGGGAGGGGCAGGGGGAGGGTCTTCTTTTCTTTTTCTACTTCACCCTCTTATACGCAAATATCCCCGTTTTGTTCTCCAGATAAAGCGAGTCGGCACCCAGTTCGAAGATATCGAAAGTGTCGGATGAGAGCAGCAGCTGACCGTTCAGAATCTTCCATTCCACAAGGGGACGCGGCTCTGTTACGTTGCTTACCACAACTCCGCCTTCCTGCAGTTCAAAACTCTTGTCAAGTGCCGACCATTTGCCCAGCAGCGTGGTGAGGTTTATCACCAACGAGGCCGACCCATACTTGTTTTTGACATCCAAGTCCCTCACAAGCACAGCCATACGGTCGCCCACCTGCAGTCCGCCCTTCACGTTCGGGATTGTATCGTCGGCCAGACTCAGCTGAAGCGTGTCACCCTCGTCGCTAATCAATTCCAGCGAATTCATCGAGGTTCCTTCCCCGCAAAAGCCATATAGCGTGGAGTCATTCTCCTCTATGGTGTCCTCAGTCAGAGAGTCCAGTTGTATGTTCTTCTTACTGACTTTTCCCTCCTGGCAAGCCGTAAAGCCCACCAGCAGTCCAATAACCAATATAAACAGTAATTTCCTCATAATATTTTATTTCTTATTTTTATATTCCTTCATCTAAATCATCAGGATTATCCTTCTTCTTTCTTAGCTTCATTCCAAAGTTCATCCATTTCGGCTAACGTCATCTCTGTGAGCGGCTTACCTGCTTTGATGCTATGTTCCTCAATGTAGTTGAACCTCCGTGTGAATTTCTGGTTTGTATGCTCCAGGGCTGTGTCGGGATTCAGTTTGTAGAGTCGGGCCGCATTAATCACCGAGAACAGGAAATCGCCCAATTCATGGGTGGATTTCTCCTTGTCGCCGCGCATCAGTTCGGCCTTCAGTTCGTCGAGTTCCTCCTGCACCTTGTCCCACACGTCTTCCTTGTCCTCCCAGTCGAATCCAACATTACGGGCCTTCTCCTGAATACGATAGGCTTTAATAACCGAAGGCAAAGCCTGGGGCACTCCGCTCAGCACACTCTTGTTGCCGTCCTTTTCCTTCAGCTTAATCTGTTCCCACGACTCCAGCACCTCTTGGGCTGTATTGGCCGTAGCCTCCCCATAAACATGAGGATGGCGGAATATCAGCTTGTCAGCCTCTTTGTTGCAAACGTCTGCTATATCAAAATCGCCCGTTTCTTCGCCGATTTTCGCATAAAACATAACGTGCATAATCACATCCCCGAGCTCCTTGCATATGTCGCGGCGGTCGTTCTTCATCAGCGCGTCACAAAGTTCGTACACCTCTTCAATAGTATTCGGGCGCAGGCTCTCGTTCGTTTGTTTCCTATCCCAAGGACATTCTTTCCGCAGTCGATCCAGAACGTCGAGCAGTCTCCCAAACGCTTCCAATTTTTCTTCTCTAGTGTGCATTTTGGCAAATAATCATTATTTGAGCGCAAAGTTACGAATAAACAAGCACAAATGCAAATTTTCATACGAATTAAAGTCTATTTCTCTTTCAATCATAGTCTAATTCGGACTCAATTAGACTTTAATTCAATCGCAATCAAAGTCTACTTGCTCTTAATGAATGATATTCGGAGAATTGTCTGGGTGGTATCGGTAATGCGGAAACGATTGTCAGGACGACGAGAAACAATCCAAAGGATTTTGTCGGTGGAATCAGCAATAACGAGTTGGCGGCGCTTGTCCAAGAGTGAGAGCTTCTGATCGGTAAGGAAATCGCTGACCAGCTTGGAGCCCTTCATGCCAAAAGGAACGAAGCGGTCTCCTTCTTTCGCAAGTCTCACAGTCAGGGGCATCTGCAATTTGTCGGCATCCACGACAATCACATCAGATGCACAAGGAATCTGGAAACTTTCCTCAAGAGGCATGCGTTCTATTTTAATCTTGGTATCATCAGAAATCATATAGGTGCCTTCCTCGGGAACACGCATTTCGCGGAAAGGTTTTTTCTCGGTTTCTTCGATAAGCAGACGGCCACGGTCGAACACCAGAATATGGGTATCGGAATAGTATTCTGTGCCCGTAGGAGCATCAAGACGGGAATAAATCTGCTTAATCTGAGCCGAAGTGAAACCATAAGGATTCAGCATACGGTACAGTAAATACTCACTATTCACTCTGCTGACGGGGATAGAGAGGGTATTGGGAACTGCCATCAGCGTGATTTCGTCGTACATCCCAAAGAGGTCCTGCTCTACCCTCTCATCCAGATATTCGTCCGCAAACGCCAGATTTTCAGCGGTTTCAACGATATTTCTTGAAACTGAGGGATTGATTTCACGCAACAACGGGAGCACCTGAAGCCGAATCTTGTTGCGCTGGACATCGGGGATAAGATTGGTGCTGTCGGTTACATAGGTTTGTCCTATTTGATTCAAAAAATCCGTGATTTCATCGCGGGAAACACACAGCATCGGACGAATGATTGGCAATTGGAAAGTACTGTCATCCTGACCGTTAAGCTGAAAACTCATGGACTGAAGCGGCTTGATGCCAGAAAGGCCCTTGATGCCTGTGCCTCGGATGAGATTCATGAGTACGGTCTCGGCCACATCGTCCTGATGATGAGCAACGCATATCCCCTGGAACTGAAGGTCACGGCAAAGTTGGGCAAAATGGCGGTAGCGAAGCTGGCGGGCAGCCATCTCGATGCTTACCTTGTGAAGCTGGGCGTAGGCCTGCGTGTCGAAGTGAACGAGGTGGAGCTTTATCTGCTGCTCATCACATAACTGACGGCAAAAGGACTCATCTCGGTCGGACTCTTCTCCACGTAGGTGGAAGTTACAATGTATTGCTTCAACAGAATAGTCTAACTGCTTCAGCAGAAGCAACAAACAAACACTATCAGCACCTCCGCTCAAAGCCACCAGATAGTGTCCTTCGGGCTTTAGCAGTCCTCTCTTTCGGATGTATTCGGATACCCTTTGTTTCATTCTACATAGAGCACAAGACCCTTCAGATATTCGCCTTCGGGGTGATAGATATTGACGGGATGGTCGGCAGGCTGGTGAAGCTGGTGCAGAATGCGCACCTTGCGACCACTCTGGGCAGCAGCCGTGAACACAGCATTACGGAAATGCTCTTTGGTGACCACCTGCGAACAACTAAACGTAAAGAGTATTCCACCCTTCTTGATGCCTTCCAGGGCGACACGGTTCAGTCGGGTATAGCCTTTCAGGGCATTATGCAGGGCTGCGCGATGCTTGGCAAATGCAGGAGGGTCGAGAATGATGAGATCATACTTATCAGCGGCACGGTCAAGAAAACGGAACGCATCCTCGCAGAAAGCCTGATGACGGGTGTCGCCAGGGAAATTAAGCTCCACGTTGGCATTGGTCAGTTCGATGGCCTTTGCAGAACTGTCTACGGAATGAACCAGCTTGGCCCCACCCCTCATGGCATAGAAAGAGAAACCGCCTGTATAACAGAACATATTGAGCACGCTCTTATCACGGGCATAGCTTTCCAAGAGTGAGCGGTTCTCACGCTGGTCAACGAAGAAACCCGTCTTCTGGCCCCGTAGCCAGTCAACATGGAATTTCAGTCCGTTCTCGATAGCTGTATTATCATCTGAACTGCCCACAATAAAGCCGTTCTCCTGTCCCAATTCAGCCTTGAAGGGAAGCGTGGTTTCGCTTTTGTAGTAGACATGCTGGATGCGGTTGCCCATGACACGGACAAGACTGGCAGCAATTGACTTGCGGCAGAGATGAATGCCCACGCTATGGGCCTGCATCACGGCCGTAGGACCATAGCAGTCGATGACCAGTCCCGGCAGGTTGTCGCCTTCGCCATGCACCAGTCGGTAGGTATTGTTCTGCGGGTTATCTGCAATACCCAGGGCCAGGCGCATCTGAAGAGCCGACTCCAGGCGCGATTCCCAGAAATCATCGTCAATCTGGATATCCCTAAACGAAAGCACACGTACCGCAATGGAACCTATCTGATAGTGTCCTACAGCGATAAAATCGCCCTTTTCTGAAAGAACCCTTACCAGGGAACCCTCGCTGATGCCCTCGTCCATTTTCTGAATGGCACCCGAGAACACCCAGGGATGAAACCTGCGGAGGCTCTCTTCCTTTCCTCTTTTTAAATATATTGACTTGTACATAATCAACAAACGTTTCGCATCAATTATTCAGCTGCTGGCTTCTCGTTGTCTATCAGCTGATAGTCGCCCTCAGCCTTGAGGCGCATGAGTTCCTCATAAAGCATGATGCACGCCCAGGCATCGGTAGCTGCATAAACCTTCTGCTTATCCTGCAGCACGTCGCCCTCCCAGTTGCTGAGCTGCTGGTTCTTCGAAATCCGCATGCCAAAGAAATTGGCATAGAGTTTTTGGAGCGACAAATCCTCGACTCCCAGCTCGCCCACATGCTGCTGAAGGTCCACGAAATAGCCAGGCTTGAACTCTCCCCTTCTCTTCAGTTGCAGTATATCGTCGTGCCACGAGAGTCCAATCTTCGGAACCGTGGTATCTTCGATGAGACGCTTAATCTCGTCGGAAAGCCCAAGAAAGTTAAGGCGGAACAGGAAACACACGTCGTAAGTGGCCACCTGCAACAGGGAAACCATGTGCTGATTGCCCTTCTTAAACGAGGGACGTGTCTCGGTATCCACCCCAAGAATGGGCTGCGAAAGAAGGAAGTCGACAGCACGGGCGGCCTCCTGTCGGGAGACAACCACCACAATCCTGCCTTCGAATTTCACCAAAGGGAGCGATGAAATCAGTTTTTTGTCAAACTTCTTATATAGAGTCTTCATAAAAATCGGTGCAAAATTAGCAAAAAAATACGATTTTATGGCGATATGTGCGAAAAATCTATTACTTTTGCACAAGATTTAAAAAGAACACACTTCGAATGGCAAAGAAAAAGCAAAAGCAAGCCCGTCCTGCAAAATCTTTCGGGGAAGCTCTCGGCATAAATAATTTTTTTCAAAGCGACATTTTCAACGGCATCTTTGGTGTCGCGCTGTTTTTGTTTGCCGTCTTCCTGACGATTGCATTCATCAGTTATTTCTCCACGGGAGAGGCCGACCAGAGTCTGGTGCTCGACCTGCGTCCTGGTGAATGGACCAACGAAAAGCGCGAGTTCATGAATGCCTGCGGCTCTACGGGAGCCCTGCTTTCCTACTTCTTCATCTCACGCTGTTTCGGTCTGGCAGCCTTTGCCATCCCCGTGCTGCTGGCCGTTGTGGGACTGCGTATGTCGGGCGCCTATAAGAAATTGAGCCTCTTTAAATGGTTCCTCTCGCTGGTGGTCATCATGCTATGGTGCTCGGTGCTTTTTGCCAAGTTCCTAACGCCTATCATGGGCGACCAGGTGTATAATCCCGGAGGTGATCATGGCGTGTTTGTGATGCAATGGCTTGAAAACGTGATTGGTTCTCCCGGACTGATGGTTGTATTGGGACTGGTGGCCATCGTGTTCCTGACCTATATCAGCAACGAGACCATTAATGTTATCCGAAAAATCCTGAACCCCGTCAGTATCATTACAGACCGCGTGAAGTTCAAGATTACCAACATGACCAACGAGGACAGCGAGCCCGAGGCAGCACCCGTCTATGGCGATCCCACTCCAAGCGAAACCATCGACCTGACGAACGTGGGCAATAGTCCTTTGGAAATCGTTCCCGATGAAACCGAGGAAAATAACAAGCCGCAGAAAACGGAAAAGACGCAGAAAGGCGATGAAACCGCCAGTATTGGCGAAATGGCCATTACGGTAGCCAAAGAGGGAGAAAAGGCCGACGGCAAGAGTGTGCAGGGAGAGCCCGACCTCTCAACGCCCATCAACCCGAAGGAGCCTTTCCTGAAATACAAGTATCCTACGCTTGACTTGCTGAAGCGGTACGACAACGACGGTAAGCCTTACATCGACATGAAGGAGCAGACCGCCAACAAGAACCGTATTATAGAGGTACTTAACTCGTTTGGAGTGAAGATTTCGAGCATTTCGGCCACCGTTGGTCCCACCATCACGCTCTATGAACTGACCCCTGCCGAGGGCGTTCG
>JAEEGJ010009646.1_pt1 | contig 25675 bp, 16 predicted proteins | sample 8958761 | NCBI WGS metagenome assembly JAEEGJ01 (sample SAMN16246546, study PRJNA631951) | gut metagenome | biome: gut microbiome; feature: rumen; material: RS-attached | host: Bos | place: Iran: Karaj | collected 2018-10 | reverse complement strand
GGTCGTGTTTAGCGTAACGAGGCCATCAGCTATCGCGCACACTGTTTCTTCCACCAGGTTGAGGCCCTCTACGTTGACAAGAACGTAAGCTTTACAGACCTCAAGCAGGTACTGCTCTACTTTGCACAGCAGATGTTCGGTCCCGATACCAAGATACGTCTGCGCCCCAGCTACTTCCCCTTCACGGAGCCTTCAGCTGAGATGGATATCAGCTGCAACATCTGCGGCGGTAAGGGCTGCCCCTTCTGCAAGGGTACCGGTTGGGTTGAGATCCTGGGTTGCGGCATGGTACATCCCAACGTACTGGAACTGAACGGTATAAACAGCAAGGAATACACGGGATTCGCTCTCGGTATGGGTATTGAGCGTATCACCAACCTCAAATATCAGGTCAAGGACCTGCGCATGTTCTCAGAGAACGACGTCCGCTTCCTCAAGGAGTTTGAGGCAGCAAACTGATAATACCGTCCCTTATGAAAAAGAGGGAACTATATGATTTATGCAGCCAGAGGTTGGCCAAGGAGTATCCCCATGCCGCCACCGAGCTGCATTTTTCATCTCCCTACGAACTGCTCGTAGCCGTAATGCTCTCTGCCCAGTGCACTGATAAGCGTGTCAACATGGTCACGCCGGCCCTGTTTGAGGCATTCCCCACTGTCCAGGATATGGCAGCAGCCACTCCTGAGCAGATATTCCCCTACGTAAAGAGCGTCTCATATCCCAACGCCAAATCCGAGCATCTGGCCCAGATGGCACGCATGGTTTGCGACCGTTTTGACGGCCGTATTCCTGACACAATGGAGGATATGGTGACCCTGCCCGGTGTAGGCCGCAAGACCGCCAACGTAATGCTCGCAGTGGCGTTCGGAGGCCAGGCAATGCCGGTAGACACCCACGTCTTCCGCGTAAGCCACCGCATCGGCCTTGTACCCAAGCGCTGCACCACACCGTTAAGCGTTGAAAAAGAGCTTGTTAAATACTTCAATCCGGACCAGTTGTCCGATGCCCATCACTGGCTGATACTTCACGGCCGATATGTCTGTACCGCCCGCGCACCAAAATGCGCAAATTGCTGTCTTAATGACATCTGTAGCGGTATTAATAAATAATATTTTGTAATTTTGCGCTCAATTTCGTAGCACATGGAACAGAAAGACATATTTGAAAGCATCAGAGACGTAAAAAAGTCCTTGCAGAAAGCCGATAAGAACATCCCCAAGGTTGAGGAGCGTTCCATAGACCGTGCCGAAATCAAAGAGGCTGTAAAGCTCTTCCGTCACGTCGTATTCGGCAACTATTTCGGTGCAGTGGACCTGTCAACATCACTCAGCCGCCTCTACACAATCCTGTCACATCAGATTGATTACATAGGCCGCATCTTTCATGAGCCCCTTCCATGTTGCGCCGAGGATATTGCCCAGCAGTTCATTGAGAGCATTCCCGAGTTGCGCCGTCTGCTTGGAACCGATGTCAAGGCCATCTTTGACGGTGACCCCGCTGCCGTAAGCCACGAGGAGGTAATCCTGTGCTATCCTTCACTGGTAGCCATGATCCACTACCGTATGGCTCACTGCCTGCTCAAGCTGGGTGTGCCTATCCTGCCCCGTATCATCACTGAGCTTGCCCATTCACTCACCGGCATTGACATTCATCCGGGAGCCCAGATCGGCGAGTATTTCAGCATAGACCACGGAACCGGCGTTGTTATCGGCGAAACTGCAATCATAGGCAATCATGTCCAACTCTATCAGGGAGTTACGCTTGGCGCCAAGAGCTTCAAGTTCGATGAGAACGGCAACCCCATCAACATACCGCGTCACCCCATCATCGAGGACAATGTGGTCATCTACTCCAACACCTCGGTTCTGGGCCGCATCACCATCGGCCACGATTCAATCATCGGAGGTAACGTATGGCTTACCCTGGACCTGCCGCCCCACTCCAAGTTTTTTCAGAACAGAGAGAAATAACTTGTGCGGAAAATGACTAATTTTGCGAATCAGAAAATAACAACAACTACTAAATAACTGATATTATGACAATTGACAAATTCAACTTTGCAGGAAAAAAGACTTTCGTGCGCGTTGACTTCAACGTTCCTGTTGATGAGAACTTCAACATCACCGATGATACCCGTATCGTCGCTGCTATGCCCACCCTCAAGAAGATTATCGCTGACGGCGGTCGTCTGATTATCGCTTCACACATGGGTCGTCCCAAGAAGAATCCGGATCCCAAGTACTCACTCAAGTACATCCTGAAGCACGTTTCAGAGTGCCTTGGTGTTGATGTTAAGTTCGCTGAGGACTGCGCTAAGGCTCAGGAGCAGGTTGCTGCTCTTAAGGACGGTGAGGCTCTTCTGCTCGAGAACGTTCGTTTCTACGCTGAGGAGGAAGGCAAGCCCCGTGGCATTGAGAAGGAGGATCCCGCTTACGATGCTGCCAAGAAGGAGCTCAAGGCTGCTCAGAAGGAATTTGCCAAGACCCTTGCTTCATACGCTGACGTTTATGTAAACGACGCATTCGGTACCGCTCACCGCAAGCACGCTACCACAGCTGTTATGGCTGACTTCTTCGACGCTGACCACAAGATGTTCGGCTACCTCATGGAGAAGGAGGTTGTAGCTGTTGAGAAGGTTCTGAACAACTCAGTTAAGCCTGTAACCGCTATCATCGGTGGTTCTAAGGTTTCTTCCAAGATCACAATCATTGAGAACCTGCTGCAGAAGGTTGATAACCTGGTTATCATCGGCGGTATGGCTTACACCTTCGTTCTGGCCAAGGGCGGTAAGGTTGGTAACTCACTCTGCGAGCCTGATCAGGTTGACGTAGCTCTGGCTGTTCTGGCTAAGGCTAAGGAGCTCGGTGTAAACATCGTTCTCCCCGTTGACTGCCTCGCTGCCGACAAGTTCGACAACAACGCCAACACTCAGGTTGTTGACAACAACAACGTACCTGACGGTTGGGAAGGTATGGATATAGGTCCTGCTTCTGCTAAGGCTATGGCTGGTGTTATCGAGTCATCCAAGACCATCCTCTGGAACGGTCCTGCCGGTGTATTCGAGTTCAGCAACTTCCAGGCCGGTACAAAGGCTATCGCTACTGCAGTTGCCAACGCAACTTCAAAGAACGGTGCATTCTCACTCGTTGGTGGCGGTGACTCTGTAAGCGCTGTTAAGCAGTTCGGTTTTGCCGATAAGGTATCATACGTATCAACCGGTGGTGGTGCTCTGCTCGAGGCTATCGAGGGAAAAATCCTCCCGGGTATCGCTGCTATCAAGGGCTAATTCCGAATTAAATTCGTATATTTGAAACCGCAGGGCGTCCGTTCCTGCGGTTTCTTTTATTATGGGTGTTGAAGAGGATATAAAAAAGCGTGCGCAGCATATCAGGGAACTCCTGCTGCAGGCACATCTCAAGGAGGCATTGGAGCAGATCCAGGCCCAGATGTCGGGTGTGGCCGATTGGTCCGCATCGTCCCGTTTTGAGGATATAGACCGCTCCTACAAGTACATGTTGCAGTACTACAGCCAGGGTTCGCCCGATGAGCACCGCAACGAGGTCTACCGCCAGTTGGTGCGCCGTGCACTCTTGCTCAACGATGATGTACTGCAGGCCCGTCTGCAGCCCGAATCCATGCTCCTCTACTACCAGCACCTGCGTTCCCGTCTGTCCAGAACCGAGAATATTGAAGGTCTGCGCCTGGCTCTTGAATCCTTTGTAGAGCTTGGTGACACAGAATCCCACGAGCGTAACCTGGGCCTTCTTTTCGACCTTATCTGGACCAACGGAGAGTGGACCGTAGAAGATTCAGCATCACTGCTTGAACTCATTGATTCTCCGCTTGTTATGGAAGATGATTCAGCCCTTGCGATAAGCGCTGTGACACTCTCCCTGATGGAGCGTTTCGACCCCCTGAAATGTATTTTCCTCTGCCAGGCAGCCGAGAACCTGAGTACGGCCGTATCGGTCCGCGCACTCACCGGACTGGCCGTTGCACTGGGCGGCTACAAAGAGCTCATACCCTACTTCCCCGAGGTAACCAACCGCATAAAACTGCTGCAGGATGTACCCGGCATCACCGAGCGTATGCTCAAGGTCCAGATGTCACTGCTGCTGTGCCGTGAAACCAAGGAGATAGACCGCCGTATGCGTGAGGAATTCATCCCCACAATGCTGCGTAACCCCAAACTGGGGGACCTTATGCGTGAGGAGCTGGAGCGTGACGACGTTAGCCCCGACTGGAACGAGTGGATTGAGAAACCTGAGATCAAGGACAAGCTCATGCAGATGTCCGAACTCCAGATGGAGGGGGCCGATGTCTATATGAGCACCTTCTCAAACCTCAAGAACTATCCCTTCTTCCGCGAGATACACAACTGGTTCCGCGTATTCAGCATGGACCAGCCCGATGTCCGCAAGGCCCTCGGAGACGATGCCCTGGCCTCTACAATCGGCAAATCAATGCTCGCCAGCGGCATATTCTGCAATTCTGACAAGTATTCCATAGCACTCACCTTCTCACAGATACCGCGTGAGCAGCGTGACCTGCTTACAGGACAGATAAATGAGGAGGCCCTTGAGGCCATGGATGAGAAAGCCACAAGCGCATCGCCACAGAATGTCACGGAGACCTTCTCGGCCCGTCAGTACGCCCATGACCTGTACCGTTTCTTCAACCTGTTCAGCCGCCGCCACGAGTTCCACAACCCCTTTGACGGCAACCTTAACCTATTGACTGGCAATCCGGTATCACCTCTTCTCCAAACTGAAGAGTCAGAGCAGGCCATTGCCGCCTGGCTGCTTGGAAAGAACTATTATCAGGAGGCCGTACAGGCATTCCGCCTGATGGAATCAACCGCACACCCCTATTCGACCGATTACCGTTTCTACCAGCAGATGGGATACGCGCTGCAGCGCACACAGTCATACAAGGAGGCCCTTGATGCATACCATCGCGCCGACCTTATCCAGGCCGACAACAACTGGACTCTTCGCCACTCGGCCCAGTGCCTGCGCATTCTGGGACAGCCCGAAAAGGCCCTTGAACTGCTCCTGCAGGCCGAAAAGAAGAGTGCCGATAACCTATCACTGCAGATACAGATAGGTGACTGCCTGGTTGACCTTAAGCGTTATGACGACGCCCTGACCCGTTTCTTCAAGGTAGATTATCTCAAGCCCGATTATCCCAAGGCTTGGAGAGCAATCGGATGGTGCGCCTTCCTGGCCGGCCGTCTGGACCGTTCTGTTGAATATTATGACAAAATCGTGGCAGGCAAACCAACCGGTAATGACTGCCTCAATGCCGGCCATGCATACTTTGTGGACGGTAATATCCAGAGGGCTGTATCGCTCTACCGTCAGAGCCGTAAACTTCTTGGAAATGAGCAGTTTGAGGCTGAATTTGAGAAGGACCGTCCGTTATTGCTTGAAAAAGGCATCTCCGGACAGGACATTCCCCTGCTCCTGGATTTAATTTAACATTTAACTTTTTGCTATTTTTGTAATCTAATAGAAAGGAAAATTTAAATAACCAAATAACCAATTATCTATAAAATGACAGCCAATAGACTTTTCAAAAGTACCATGCTGCTCTTGGCAGGTGCTTTGGTTCTGTCCACGCAGAACGTTTCAGCTGCGAAAAAGGTCCAGGAGGGCCAGGTGAAAGCCTCGCAGCGATTTGTGCATAATTACGGAGGTACCGGTAACCCCTACCTGCCCCTTTGGGAGCATGTACCCGATGGCGAGCCCAAGGTATTTGAGGATCCTGACCGTCCCGGACACTACCGTGCATATATCATCGGCTCACACGATGTAAGCGCAAACCGTTACTGCGGTCCCGATATCCGTATCTGGTCAGCACCTGTAGAGAACCTTAATGAGTGGCGTGATGACGGTCCTGTATTCACATACCAGGCAGCCAACGGCCGTTGGGACGTAATGTACGCTCCTGATCTGGTAGAGGTTATCGAGAAGGATGCCAAGGGTAAGGACAAGAAGGTATACTATCTCTATCCCCACAGCCGTGGTCCCCGTCGTGAGGCAATGGTCTGCAAGGGTGACCGTCCCGACGGCCCCTTCACTCCCCTGAACCTCGATGAGAATGGAGCAGCCATCGAAGGCAGCTGCATCGGCTTCGACCCCTCCGTATTCATTGAGAAGGTAACTGATCAGAATGATCCCGACTATGCAAAGGGCTTCCGTGCATACGCATTCTGGGGCTTCCAGCACTCAACAGGTGCCCAGCTCGACCAGGAGACCATGTACTCCGTACGTCCCGGCACAACTCCGGTTGATCCCCTGCTCCCCGCAAGTTCAAGCTACGGCCGTGTACGTGACCGTCAGGGAACAGTTTACACTGCTCTTGCCGAGGGTCAGAATCCCGGTGACTTCAACTTCTTTGAGGCATCTTCAATCCGTCAGGTTGGAAACAAATACGTGATGATATTCTCAGGTTACTCAGGTCCTGACTACGGTCTGGGTTCAACCAACTCAGCTCTGCGTTACTGCTACGGCGATTCTCCTCTGGGTCCCTGGAAGAGCGGCGGTGTAGCTGTTGACTCACGCGGTCCTATCCTCAACGAGGACGGCAGCAAGCTCATCACAGCTAACTTTGCACACAACACCCACGGCAGCATCGAGCAGATCAACGGCCAGTGGTACATATTCTATCATCGTCCCCCGAGAGGCAACGGTAACGCCCGTCAGGCTATGGTTGCTCCCGTTAAGATCACATGGGATGAGAAGCCCGTTTCAGAGGGTGGTAAGGTAGTCATCACAGGTTATGATCCCTATGCTCCCGATGAGGTTTGGACAGCCAAGGCTTCAAACGGTGACGAGTACACCGGTGCTGAGGTAACATCCGAGGGTTTCAACATCTACGGTCTGCCCCCCTATCAGTACTATTCAGCAGGTTACGCTTGCGTATTCATGAACAAGGAAGGCGGTCAGAACCCCAACTCACTGCAGGACAACTGGGATATCTGGAACAACGAGCAGGTCAGCAACGTTAACGCCGGCGATATCATCGGTTATAAATACTTCGGTCTGGGCGGTCTTAAGAAGGACAGCAAGGGTATCGAGGCTTTTGACGGTACAACTTCAAAGCAGCACTCATCATTCAACGTATGGTTCAAGAGAACTGCCGGTGAGGGCGGTATCAACATCAAGGTTATGATGGACGGTCCCTGGAAGAACGATGTTTGGAACGGTAAGGAGATCGGTAAGATCAAGATCCCCGCTTCATCACCCGTTGACAAGATTGAGAAGTACACCATCGACGTATCTGAGTTCGTTGATGATGTTCAGGGCAAGCACGCCATCTATCTGGTATTCGATGCTGCTGTAGACGGTGCAATCGGTGTATTCTACGGTTGCGGATTCAGCACCAAGACTACATCACTCAAGCGCCCCGTACCTCCCACTCTGAACGTTACCATCGGCGGTAAGGCTATCGAGCTTCCCACAGAGCCCGTTCACTCAAATGACAATAACGGTTACACCGACAACACTCATTATGAGATGGACTACAAGCTGGAGCCCGGTCAGAGGTCAAAGATATCTGTAGAGTGCCTCTGGTCAACAATGCAGTTCTGGGTAGAGCAGATCAAGGGTGATGAAGGCACCGCCACTATCACCGCCGAGTACCTCTTCCCCGGTACACTCAGCAAGCAGACCAAGGTCTATAAGATCAATATCAGCAAATAGTACAATTGGGGTCTGTCCCCTTTTGTATCAAAATGAAAATCCCACCTGAGAATTCCAGGTGGGATTTTTTCTTACTCCTTCTTAAGCGTTTCTGCCGGATTGGTACGGGAAGCCTTGATAATTTGCCAGAGAACTGACAGGAAGGCTATCACTGTAGAGATTACAATTGCTGCCGGGAACACCCAACCATAATTCTCAGTCCTGTATGCGAAACGTTCCAGATAAAGACCGGCTGCCCAAACAGCCAAAGGAATACCAATAACACATGCTATTCCGGACAGGATCATAAAACTCTTCACATTGTGCCAGATCTCAATCGTCACATCTGACCCGAACACCTTGCGTATTGCAATCTGCATGGTATTTTCATCGGCAAAGTAGGTACTCATTGCCAGCAGCCCCATAAGGGCAATCAGAATGGAAAGCACGGCAAACAGTTCAACCAATCGCAATGTGCGACGCGCCTGCCCTAACTGCTGTCTGTAAATGTCACGTAAAAAGCCGTGTCTCCAAGGAGAATCGTAGGAGCCGAACTGTTCCATCCTATACTCCTCGTATGCCTTGAGTATCTGGTTCTCATAATCCTTATCTTCACCTATCGTTCCGATAAGCAATCCGTGGCAGAAAAACGTCTCTTCAGGTCTTGTCACAATGACACAAGCATTCTGAACGCCCAAATCACTTGCTGCAGACGATTGGGTCGGAAAATCAGTAACGACACCGCCGATATACTCAGCCATAGCACCGTTAATACCGAACTTACGCGGGAATAACGTTGATGAATCTGACAGGTTTGCAGATCTGTAAGCCCTCTCGCACAGCCATACGGAGTGAATAAGCGGATGATGGAAATTCTCTTGGATCTCTAATCCCAGCAGTTCAAAATAGGTGGAGTCACACGGTATGACACGCACATTGAAGTTGGTGCCGTCATCCAGCTTTATGGACTGTGTCATATTCATAATACCCGGCAGATTTCGGCCGACACCTACCTTGGTAACAAAAGGCAGTTGCTCCACTTTATCTTTGAACAGCTTCATCTGGTCATAACTGGTCGCAAAATAATCGATGTAATAACGGTTATCGACCTGTGAATGCGTAGGGCGCTCCATCATGTGTTTCATCTGCACCTCCATAACCAGGGCCATAGAAATGAGAAATACCGCCAGAATGTTCTGAGTGACTATAAACACCTTGCTGAACAACATCTTGTTCTTACGGCGCAGCGTGCCTTTTATCACGTCTATCGGCTCATAGCGTGAAGCTGCCCAGGCCGGAACAAGCCCGCAGAACACACCCAGTATCAGAATTGTCAGGATGTAAGCTATTATGTACCCTGGAGTGAGCAGAACCTGCAGTCTGACATCCATATCAATTGATATGACCTCTTCTTTTGAACCCAGCAAAGCATTCATTGACGGTTCCAACAGATAAGCCAACAGCAGGGCTGCAACAAAGCATACGGCAGTAAACGCCACAGACTCAAGGATTATCTTAAACAATATGCCGCCGCGCTCCTCGCCCAGCAATCGGCGGGTTGCAATCTCCTTGGCACGCTTACCGCTGAGTGCAAAACTCAGGTTGATATAATTGAATATGGCCGATAAAAGGAGCAGGAACACAACCAGTGTAAGCAGATATACCAACTGTCTGTTGCCCGTCTTGAACATACCACTGCTGCGGTCAACACCCATCCAGAATATTTCATCCAATCGCCATGTATGCCAATTGTCAGTCTGTTCTCCCCATGATGGTCCGTAATCCTTTCTTACCAGATCCATCACCTTGGCATCGGCCTCCTCACGGGAAACATCGGCTCTGATTCTGTACAATGTGGTATTGTTTCCTACGCTGTTGAAATTCTTGGTCTCATCGCCGATTAATGATGAGAACCCGATATTCATGATAGCATTTGCATGGACAAAGAATGTTCCTTCAAGATCCTGTATTACTCCAACAATCACATAGTCATCGCCTTCAATCTTGAAAGACTGGCCTATAAGTGATGAAACATCTTGTCTATGGGCAATACTTAGCATCTCATTTGCTACCGACTCGCTGATTACAACGCCTTCTTTTGTACAGAAATCACGTGGAGAACCGGCAACCCACTTTAAATATGAGAATATGTCAAAGAACTCCTCATCAACATCCAGTCCGGAAGAGGTTGCTACCGGCACCATTTCTCCACCATATTCTATCAGGGCACATTGTCTCAACGCTATACGGCTCACCTTCTCTACCTCCGGGATATACATCTCCAGTTCCTCTTTATCCCATCGGCCCAATCCTGTCTGCTTATCGGTTCCCAGTGCATAGATACGTTTCCAGTCAGGATTTTCATGAGCCACCTGATACTGCTGCACCACATAACTGCCAATAAGTATTACAAACGCAAGGCTCACAGACAGGCCGACAGCCTCAATTGCGGTGTACAGTTTATTGCGCGACAGGAACTTTATAAAAGATTTCATTTCTTATTCATTTTTAAGTGAAACCACAGGGTTCTCCCATGCAATCTTAAGGCAGTTAAGTACCACTACCACAAGTATGATGGCCAATACCGCTATCGTGCCGCATATGAAATAGAGAGGATTGAGAGTAACCTTCTCGGCAAACTGCTCCAGCCATTTCTGCGCCACAAATACAGTTGCCGCACAAGCCACGGCTGCCATTATCAGTGAGAGTCTCATTATCTCCCAAACAAATGTGCCCAGTATATCACGGGTGGTGGCACCGTTTATCTTGCGTATGGCCATCTCTTTTGAACGGCGCAGGCTCTCATCACGTATAAAGCCGATGAGACCGAGCAATGCGATAAGCAATGAGAATGCCACACCCAGAATCATAGTACTGCTCATCTTCTTGGTATCAGCATATGCAGCACGCATCTCTTGCTCATATGATATGATATCAATGTCACGGCCGTCCAATGCCTTTGAGAGAGCCTCCATGACCTTGGGCAGAGCATCAGGGCTGACCTTGAACATTATATGCGGCATAAAGTAGTCATCATTGCCTATCTCACCGTAGAACAGGGCGTTGGGGCGCGGATCAACACGCTGCAGATTGCCAATCAGGTAGCTCTTGTACACGCCGCAGATGGTGTAAGGGGTCACGCCCATCCCATTGGCCAGTTCAACTGCATGGGCATGGCCGGTAATACATACCTGCTTGCCTATGATACCGTCAGACCAGTCGACAAAATCAGCCATACGTTTAACGAACTTCTCATCAACCACGACCTCACTTGAATCCCTTGGGGCACGTCCCTCGACAAACTGAATCCCCATCAGTCCGTAGAATCCGTCAGAGCACTCATACTGGTCAGCAATATTGAAAAGCTCCTCCTCTGAGCCCGGAAGCAGCACATTATCACCGCTGGAACCCTGACACGGGATGTTATTGCTTGAAGCCGATGCCATGACCTCGGGAATGCTGCGGAGCGTCTCAATAGCCCTGGCCTGCGCCTGGGTGTCTCCGTCAAACATGTTGAAATAATAGAGATTCCTGTAATCATAACCGGGATCGCTGTTGCTTATCTTATCGTACTGACGGCCGATAATGACCATCATAACCACCAGGAATACATTGATGAGTACCTGGAAGCCAAGCAGACCGAGTTTCCATCGGCGGGAGTTCTCAGTGTAGTTCTTCAGTGCGGCATATACCGGAATGCGCTGATACAGCTCTGCGGGAACCACAATGGATATAATCAGTACCAACAGTATCACAACAGCTATGGCAACTATGCTCTTGGTAACCAACAGAGTCTGGAAAGGTACACCCAGAAGGTTCTCGATAATGTTTCTGCCAGCAAATATTATGGCAGCGGCAAGCATCAGAGAGAGTACTATATGCAGCAAAGCCTCACTGGTCAACATTCCGTAGATATTCTTGCTCTCTGCTCCGTAGCACTTCATCACACCCACCTCCTTGGAGCGTTTAACCATTGATGAAATCACAATCAGGATATAGTTGAGCAGGGATATCAGTATTAGCAGCACTGCCACTATGGAGAGCAGGACAACCTGAGACTTGACCTTGGGATCAGACGTATGGATCTTATTGAAAGGTCTGAGGAAATAGGTCATCTTGGAGTCCTCTGAGTCTATCTCCTCTATAGGCTGGTGTGCCTCCTGCATCTTGCGTATGGCATCCTTCAGGCCATTCGGGTCTACACCCTCGGCCAGCTTGACAAAACCTTTGTAACGGTCATTACCTATCCAGTTTTCCGTACTCCACGGATAATAGGTTTCCATAGACAACAGTATATCAAAACCAAAGCTTCCGTTATCAGGGAAATCCTCATACACGCCCTCTATGGTTCCAGGCATCTCCGGCCTGTCCTCATTGTAAATCTGTTTTCCTATGACCGATGAATAATCACCTGCCGTGGTGGCAAGTTTATCGGCAAAACTGCGGCTGACCATAACAGTACCCCACTTGCTAAGCGCCTTTACCGGATCACCGGCCAAAATGGGGCGGTCAAACACCTTGAAGAAACATGTATCTGCCAGAACCAGTTCTGCCGTAAGTTTGTTGCCATTCTCATCAAGGTATGTGTTACCATTGAAAAAGGATGTAATTCTGGTACCCGCTTCTACACCGGGAACTTCATCCATGAAACCTACTGCAACGCCACCGCTCACCTGACCGTAGTCCGCTTCCTCGCCATTCATGGTGAACCATGTATGGATAGTATAGACCCGGTCAATGTCCTTGTAGAAACTGTCGTAGCTGAGTTCAAAGCACACCTTGGCAATTAGCACGATGCCGACTGCCAAACCTACGCCCAGTGACAGGACCTTGATAAGTAAACTGTTTTTGCGTCTCATAATCAGAGCTCGTTCTTAACGTCAGAAACAATCTGACCGTCAAAGAGGTCAATGGTACGCTGAGCCATAGCGGCATCCTTCTGTGAGTGGGTAACCATAACGATTGTGGTACCCTCGGCATTCAGTTCACGCAGCAGGTTCATCACCTCGCGGCCGTTCTTTGAGTCCAGGTTACCTGTAGGCTCATCGGCCAGGATCAGTTTGGGATTTGCCACAACGGCGCGGGCAATGGCCACACGCTGCTGCTGACCGCCTGAGAGCTGCTGCGGATAGTGACCTGCACGGTGGCTTATGCTCATGCGTTTCATAATGTCCGTCACACGGCGTTTCCTCTCGGCTGAATTGATGTTCAGAAACTTGAGCGGCAGTTCTATATTATCATAAACATTCAGTTCATCAATCAGGTTGAAGCTCTGGAACACAAATCCTATGTTGCCCTTGCGGAAACGTGTACGCTCCTTCTCCTTGAGACTTGCCACCTCTGTACCCAGCAGCTCGTATGAACCCGACGTGGGATTGTCAAGCAGTCCAAGTATATTCATAAGAGTGGATTTACCGCAACCTGAGGGACCCATGATTGCTACGAATTCACCATCCTTGATTTCAAAAGATACGCCATTGAGAGCGGTTGTTTCAATCTCCTCCATGCGGAAGACTTTGCTGAGATTAGTTACCTTGATCATTTTGTATTGTTTTTTATTGATTTTCAATTTATTGAATCAGAACATAAGTACATCGCTGTCACCGAATGTATCATATCCGGAGGTGATGACCTTCTCACCGGGTTCCAGGCCCTCAAGCACCTCATAGTACTGCGGATTCTGGCGACCTAAGCGGATCTCACGCTTAACGGCCATGGTACCCTCCTTGTTAACTACATATACCCACTTGCCGCCGGTCTTCTGATAGAATGTCCCGCGCGGTATGATAACAGCCTCCTCGGGCTGGCCAAGCTGCAGGTTCAGATAGTAGGTCTGGCCGGCGCGGATGTTATCGGGCTGCTCACCCTCAAACTTGAAATCGGCCTTGAACTTACCCTCACGGACCTCGGGATAGACCTTGCGGATTGTAGTTGAATATTTTTCACCCTGACGCTCAAATGTTGCTTCCAAACCCGCTACGACGCGGTCAATGTAATGTTCATCAATCTGAGCCTCAACTTTATATGTGCCTACTGAGTTTATCTGACCTATCTTGGTGCCGCTGGTTATTGACTGACCAAGGACTACGTCAAGCAGGCCAAGTTCTCCGTCAATGGGCGCCTTTACTATCAGATTGCTCTTGCGCTTGCGGATCATCTGCATATTGAGTACCATATTGTCAAGGCTCTCCTCCATGCGGTCAAGCTGGGTACCTCTGTAAAGACTGTCCTGCTTGGAACGCTCACGGATAAGCTCATACTTCTGCTGGGCCAGACGGTAATCCTCCTCTGCCTTAAGGTAATCCTCACGGGCTATCAGCTTTTCCTCATAAAGGGATTTCTGCTGCTCATAGGCACGCTTAAGCCTGTCCACCTGAATTCCATATTCAAGCACGCTCTGGTTTACGTCCAGTTTCTGCTGTTCCATCTGTATCTGAGTATTACGCAGAATATTCTCCTTCTCGGCAAGCTCTGCCTCGGAGTTCAGGATCTGCATATCCAGATTGTCATTGCTCAGGATAAGGATTGCATCACCGGCCTTGACCTCCGAACCCTCTTCAATCAGTATCTCCTGCACAATGCCTCCCTCCTGCGGACTGAGCTGGATGGTAGTCATGGGCTGAACGCGACCGCTTATGCGGATATAGTCATTGAACTCACCTTTCTGAGCCTCCGATATCATCAGCGTTTCCCTGTCAACTCTGAGCGTCTTGTCATTGGGACGGGCAATCAGATAGATCACAAATGCCACAAACAGAGCTCCTGCCCAATAAGGCAATGCCTTCTTTGTAAACACTCTCTTGAATCCCTTCTGCTGTTCTATTATTCTATCCATAGTGGTAATTGTTTTCCTGAATTATAACTGGTCAATGTAATCTGTTCCTCTGTAATATCTCAAAACGCTCTGTTTGATGACAAGCTTGAAGAGCGAGTTCATAAGGTCTGCATTTGCCTTTAACAGGCTGCCGTTTATGGTACTGAACTCAAGCGGTGACACAAGTCCCTGCTCCAGTTTCTTCATATTGAGCCTGTAAGCCTCCTGCTGAATCTGAGCCTTATGTTCAGCCTGCAGATATGCTGCCCAGGCACCCTCACAGTCCTGCTCTGCACGGCGGAATTCCTGAATGACCTCACGTCCCTTCTGTTCCTTCTGGGCCGATGCAATCACGCGGGCATTACGCTTGCGTGCAATAGAAGAGTGCTTTTTCAGTCCTTCAAACAGAGGAATGGAGAGCGACATCTCTACATATTCACCTGCATTGTTGCGGAACTGGGCATTGAACGGATCTGTCTGTACTCCGTCCATATTGAAATAGCTTGTGTTCCAGCCTGCAGAGACGGAGAGCTTGGGGAGCAGCTGCCAGCGGGCAGTGCTGAGTTCCCTCTCACTGTTGAGTTCATTGAGTGAAGCAATCCTGAAGTCGCGGTTGCCCTCAAGGATTGAGCTGTAATCATCTGCACTGCTCTCAATATCCATTTCCGGCTCCGGGAGTTCAGAATCTATTACAAGCTCCTTATCCTCGGGCCAGAACATAAGGTCAGAGAGTATGGCTAACTGGTTGAGGAAAGCATTCCTGGTATCGGTCAGTCCATATCGGCAGTCTGCCAGATCAGCCTCGGCCTGAATGACATCGGCATAACCCTTCTGGCCCAGTTCCTCCTGCTTGCGGATCTTGGCAAGCGATGCCTCGGCTGCAGCAACCTGCTCCTCATAAACATCGGCCAGACGCTTGTAATAAACCGTATTGTAATAGGCCTCCATAACTGCCAGGCAGATCTCTGACTCAGCCTGCTTTTCACGTGACTCCGATATCTCAAGGCTTGTCTTTGAGATGCGTACGTTATTGACGGCATTGAAACCGTCAAACAGGTTAATGCCGGCGCTTATTCCATAATTGTTATGAAAAGATGTCTGATTGAAATAGGTATTCGTCTGAGGATCGATGTTACGTCCAAAATTGTAGTAGGCGTAAGTATTTGCAGTAATGGACGGCATGAATGCTGCAAGCACCGCATCACGGCGTGCTATACGTGCATCAGCGGTTTCTGCATTCCGGATAAGGACCTTTGTGGAGTTTGATACTGCAAACTCCATGCAATCCTTAAGACTCATTGTCTGTCCCCAAAGAACCCCGGAACCGCAGGCCGCCAAACCAATTGTTAAACCTAATATCCTAAAAATCCTCATTGTCATTTTACAGTCTGTTTTGATTACACATATTATTGTGCAATCAGCGTGCCAAACTTGTAAAATGCTGATAATTAAGAAAGTAAGATTTGGGAGGAGTGTAAAGAAGTGTAAAGCTTTACACTTTTCTGTAAAGCCTTTACACTATCTGAATGTAAGGCAGAAAACAGTTTCGGCCGAGTCGCTGCGGGTAAGCTCGATAGTGCCGTTGTGGTTGCGCATGATCTGTCGCGAGATACTCAGACCTATGCCGCTGCCCTGAGCCTTGGTGGTAAAGAACGGCACGAATATCTGCTCCTGGCTCTCAGGTGATATAGGTTCGCCGTCATTTGAAACAAGCAGTATAACCTCATCATCCTGTCCCATCCTGCCGGTAATGGTAATGTGGTGTGCCCCAGCCTGAACGGCATTCTTGACAAGGTTTATGAGAATTTGGGAAACCTGTCCCTCATCAACATAGACCATAAGGTCGGGCTCATCGGCCCTATATGAACAGACGGCTCCGGCATCAGAAACCATCTGACTGTTGAGTGAGAACACCTTGTTTATAAGTTCCTCAACCATGATAGCCTTCTTGACCGGGCGCGCCACTCCGCTGAGCTGGCGGTAAGTCTCTACAAACTTAATTAGGTTCTTTGATGAGTCCGATATGGTTTCAAGGCCGGCCTTGACATCAAGCTCACTGTGCCCGTTCTCATCCATGGACTTGGAAAGCGTATCACTGAGCGATGCCACCGGCGATACCGTATTCATGATCTCATGCGTAAGCACGCGTATCAGCTTGGTCCAGGAATCCTGCTCATGCTGCTGCCGCTGCTGCTCAAAAATGGTGCGTATACGGTTCAGAGTCCGGTTAAAGCGGTTCTTGTCACGGAAACTGAAGTTGAGTTCACCATCCTCAAGAGCATCCATCATATATGCCACCTTTCGTCGGTCACCGCGCCGTGTGAGCACACAGGCTGTCACAGCTGTTACAACAACTGCGGCAACGACAATCAGTATGACGGAGCCTATGGTCATCAGAGTCCGTACTTTTTAAGTTTGGCGTAGAACGTTGGACGGCTCACGCCCATCATCTTGGCGGCGGCCGATATGTTACCGCGGCAACGGGTCATTGCCTCACGCACCATGCGTTCCTCATCATACCCGTCGGGCAGAGACTCCTTGAGCGTGCCGGTGAGTGACTGTGAAACCTCAAAGCCTATGTCATCACGGCTCAGGCTGGTACCGTCCGAAAGGATAACCGCTTTCTCAATGCAGTTCTGAAGCTCACGGATATTACCGCTCCAGGTATGGTTGAGCAATGCTGTCTCTGCCTGTGGGTCTATACCCTCAAGCGGACGGTGATATTTCTCAGCAAATGTTCTAAGGAACCTGAGTGCCAGCGGGATAATATCCTCACGGCGCTCTCTCAGGGGCGGTAATTCAATATGTACGGTGTTGATACGGTAGTACAGATCCTCACGGAAACGGCCTTCACGTACCAGCTTGCCCAGATCTGTATTGGTTGCACAGATAAGTCGGATATCTACAGGTATGGAACCCGTATCACCCACCCTTACTATGCTGCGGTTCTGTATGGCACGCAGCAGTTTGGCCTGCAGATGCAGCGGAATGTTGCCTATCTCATCCAGGAACAGCGTTCCGCCGTCGGCCTGCTCGAATTTGCCCTGATGGTCTGAATGGGCATCGGTAAATGATCCCTTTACATGGCCGAAGAGTTCACTCTCAAACAGTGTCTCGGTAATGGCTCCGGCATCGACCGCAACCATGGGTTTACCGTTTCTCAGGCTTGCAGAATGTATCTCACGGGCCAGCACATCCTTACCGGTTCCGTTCTCACCTGTAATGAGCACAGTGGCATCAGTGGGAGCAATCTTTTCAAGCTGACGCTTTATCTCAAGCATACGGGCAGACTCGCCCCAGTACATTCCCGTTGAAACAGGTGCAACAGGCTTTGTTGTCTTGCGGCCTTTGTCAAGAGCAGCCTTAAGCACTTCTACAAGTTTATCATTCTCCCAGGGTTTTACAATGAAATCAAAAGCGCCGCGTTTCATGCCCTCAACGGCCAGCTGAACATCGGCATAAGCAGTAAAGAGCACCACCTCAATCTGCGGAGCAACCTTCTTTATCTCATTTATCCAATAAAGGCCCTCGTTACCGGTATTGATGTCGGTGTTGAAGTTCATGTCAAGCAGAATGACATCAGGGCGGAATGTGCCGATGGTACTGATCAACTGTACAGGTGACGGTATACTCCTTATCTCATCAAAATAAAGCGGAAGCAGCATCTCCAATGCCTTCCGAATCCCGGCATTGTCATCCACCACCAATATTTTCCCCCTCTTAATTCCCATAAGCCTTCTCTTAACACCGCAAAAATAAAAAGAATCTTCTGTATCAGAAAAAGCCCGACAAAGAATCCGGACCCGTGCCATAGCGAACGGAGTGAGCGTATTTGCGTAGCAAATTAAAAAAAGGTCTCGGTTGACCGAGCGGGTCCGGGGGGCGAATCCCTCTTATGGAGCAAAAAATAATAGGGCCGCGATAAGCGACCCTTTTTTTTGCGGAAGAAGAGGGATTCGAACCCCCGGACCCGTGAAGGTCAACGGTTTTCAAGACCGCCGCATTCGACCACTCTGCCATCCTTCCTTAAAGCGGTGCAAAGGTGGAGATTTTTTTTGGAAACAGCAAGCACTCTCCCACTTTTTTGATTACTTTGCAGAAAAAATAACCCAATATTTATAACATGGACAAGAATAAGGTTACGGAGTTCCTTAAACATCGGGTGCTGGAGAGATTTGCCTTGGGGGCCGATGCGGCATCGCAGGAGGAGGTTAATTCCAATATCCATAAGGGAATAATGATTCGGGGCACAAACCTTTGGGTCCTGATATTCGCTATATTCATCGCATCTCTGGGTCTTAACACCAACTCAACGGCCGTAATCATCGGCGCCATGCTCATATCCCCGCTTATGGGACCTATCATCGGCATGGGTTATTCCATGGGTGTGTATGATTTTAACCTGCTCAAGGAATCTCTGCGTAACTTCCTGTTTATGATTGTGGTAAGCCTTATCACATCGGCTGTATTCTTTACGCTTCCGCTCATCACTTCAACCCAGAGCGAGTTGCTGGCACGTACGCAGCCTACCACATACGACATACTGATTGCGCTCTTCGGCGGTCTGGCCGGCATGGTTGCACAGACACGTAAGGACCGCACCGGTACCGTTATTCCGGGTGTGGCCATTGCAACCGCCCTTATGCCCCCGCTCTGCACCGTTGGTTACGGACTTGCCACACTGCAGTTCCGATTCATGCTCGGAGCACTCTATCTCTTCACGATAAACACCATTTTCATTGCCCTGGCATCATTCCTGGTAACCAGAGTCATGAAATTCAAGATGATCGGTGAGATTGAGGAGCATCAGCTCAAGAAACTCAAGAACCTGATGGTGGTCGTTATCATTCTGGTTACACTGCCCAGTATCATAATAGCCATCTCCATCATCCAGAGATCATCTTTCGAGGCCAATTACAACAAGTTTGTCGATGAGGCTTTCAAATATGACAACACCATCGTGGTTGATTCAAGATGCGAGTACAATCCGGGACTTAAGAAGCAGTCAGTCATTGAGGTACGTCTGTTCGGCGAGCCTCTGTCCGAGAACGTGATAGGTAATATACGCGGTCAGATGGCAACCGTTTATCACCTGCCCAAGACCGACCTGATAATCCGTCAGTCCAACCAGGAAGGCGGCGAGGTAGCCATATCGGCCCTCCAGAGCAACTATTCGGAGATGCTGGCCGAGAAGAACCGTCAGATTGCATATCTGCAGGATCAGCTCTCATCCATACGTACGGCCGATACGCTGGCCGTGAGCAGCATGACACGTGAGCTTGGCATATTCGTACCCGAAATCAGTGATATGTCCATGCAGCGCCATATTTCATACAATATTGACGGTGCAGCAACCGATACTTCATACATCTGCATCATTAAGTTCGCAGAAAATATGGACAAGGAGCCCGATATGGACCTGATCCGTCACTGGCTCCGCAACCGCACAGGCGTTTCAAACATCAAGATTCTGGCAGAATGATCTATCCTGACAATTTCGAACATAAAACCGGTTTTGATGAGATAAGGCAGATGCTGGCTGACCGCTGCATTTGCCCTCTCGGCGTGCAACTCGTTGAAGAGATGCAGTTCCAGACCGATTTTGCACCCATTGAGAAAGCCCTCGACCAGACAATGGAGTTCGTCAGGATACTCACCGAGGGCAAATCATTCCCTGATCAGAACTACCATGACCTGCGCGAGGCCCTGGCCCGCATCAAAGTGGTAGGCACCATGCTTGACGAGGCCGAGCTTTTAAGCCTGTGGCGCTCTCTGGAGACCATCAGCGGCATAGTCGAGTTCCTCTCCAAGGAGGACAACCAGGGTCTCTACCCCAACCTTACCGAGCTGGCCCAGAGCGTAGCCGTATTCCCCACCATCACACAGGGAATTGCCCGCATACTCACCAAGTTCGGCAAGCTCAAGGACAACGCCAGCCCGGAGCTCTACCGCATCCGCATGGACCTTACCAACACATCGTACAGCATATCACGTATCCTGAACAGCATTCTTCGCCAGGCACAAAGTGACGGTCTGGTCGACAAGGATGCCGCTCCCACCATGCGTGACGGCCGATTGGTGCTCCCCGTAGCCCCCGGACTCAAACGCAAGATACGCGGTATTGTACATGACGAGTCTGCATCGGGCAAGACCGTATTCATCGAACCCGAGGAGGTGGTTGAGGCAAACAACCGCATTCGCGAACTCGAGGCCGATGAACGCCGCGAGGTAACCCGCATCCTGATAGCATTTACAGACAGCATACGCCCCGAGATACCCTCAATCCTTGAGTCGTACGCCTTTATGGCACAGATAGACTTTATCCGCGCCAAGGCCCGCCTGACACTGGATTTTGACGCCTGCAAGCCCATTATGGAGCACAAGACAGTAGTCGATTGGGTACAGGCCGTGCATCCGCTGCTCAAGCTGTCGCTGGCCAAGCACGACAAGAGCGTCGTTCCGCTGGACATCGACCTGGATTCCAAGAACAGCATTCTGTTGATATCGGGCCCCAATGCCGGCGGTAAGTCAGTCTGCCTCAAGACAGTAGGCCTGCTGCAGTACATGCTGCAGTGCGGAATCCCCGTACCCATGCGCCCCAACAGCCACGCAGGCATATTCAAGAGCATCTTCATTGACATTGGTGACGAACAGAGTATTGATGACGACCTGTCAACCTACTCCAGCCACCTGCTCAACATGAAGAACATGATAAAGTATGCCGATAACCGCAGCCTGATACTCATAGATGAGTTCGGAAGCGGTACCGAGCCTAACATTGGCGGCGCCATTGCCGAATCCGTGCTGATGCGCTTTAACCGTAACCGCGTTTTCGGCATCATAACCACGCACTATCAGAACCTCAAGCATTATGCTGACGGCAATGAGGGCATCCGCAACGGCGCCATGCTCTATGACCGCCACCTGATGCAACCCCTTTATATTCTGCAGATTGGCAACCCCGGCAGCTCATTCGCCGTTGAGATAGCCCGTAAGATAGGTCTGCCCGAGGATGTCATTGAGGACGCCACACAGATTGTAGGCCGCGATTACGTCAACGCCGACAAATATCTGCAGGACATAGTCCGTGACAAGCGTTACTGGGAAAACAAGCGCCAGAACGTGCATCAGCTTGAAAAACAGTTGGATCAGCAGATTGAGCAGCACCGTCAGGAGCTGGAATCACTGCAGAAAGAGCGCAAATCAATCATACGCGAGGCCAAGGAGAAGGCTGATCAGCTTATCCAGGACTCCAACGCCATGATTGAGAACACCATACGTACCATCAAGGAGGCTCAGGCCGATAAGGAACTCACCCGTCTGGCACGCCAGGAACTCACCGAGTTCAAGGAGGCCATTGATGACCGCCAGGCAAACAGCGAGGACGAGCTCAAGATACAGCGCAAGATGGAGCGCATCCGTCAGAGCCAGGAGCGCCGCCAGCAGCGCAAACTTGACAAATTCAAGGAGCTCAGCCGCGAGCAGGCCCCCTCTACCCCCGCTGACAAACCTCTGAACATACCTGCGTCAACATCCAAGCGTACATTCAAGGTCGGTGACACAGTCCGCCTTAACGGTCAGACACAGGTCGGTGAGGTAATATCGGTCAACAAGAATGATATCACAGTCGCTTTCGGCCAGATAACCAGCATAGTAAAGGCTAACCGTCTGGAGCCTGCACAGCCCGTCAAGGTTCAGGAGGTCCGCACCGCCACATACGTGAGCAAGCAGACCCACGATGACATCTACAACCGCAAACTGGCCTTCAAGCCCGATATCGACGTACGCGGAATGCGCGGTGACGAGGCCATCCAGACTGTAATGCACTTCATTGATGACGCCACCCTCATAGGAATGAGCCGCGTGCGCATCCTCCACGGCACAGGAAACGGAATCCTCCGCAACCTGATCCGTCAATACCTCCACACCGTCCCCGCCGTCAAGGATTACCATGACGAGCACATCCAGTTCGGCGGCCACGGCATCACAGTTGTAGACCTAGGATGATATGAAGAAAATCGGACCTCACGTATCGGCATCGGGCGGTGTATTCAATGCCCCGATCAACGCAATGGCAGTAGGCGCATCGGCCTTTGCCCTGTTCACAAAGAACCAGCGCCAGTGGTTTAGCACGCCTCTACAACAAACTGAAATAGAGAAATTTAAGGCCGAAGTATTAAAGTCCGGAATTGAAGCAAAATACATCCTTCCTCACGACAGTTACCTGATCAATCTGGGCAGTCCCGATGCCGAAGGACTGGAGAAATCACGTGCCTCATTCCTGGATGAAATGCAGCGTTGCGAGCAGCTTGGTCTGACCATGCTGAACTTCCATCCCGGCAGCCATTTGAAGCAGATCACTCCCGAGGAATGCATGGATCGTATAGCCGAAAGCATCAACATCACTCTGGAAAAGACCAAAGGTGTAACTGCAGTAATAGAAAACACCGCAGGACAAGGCTCAAACATAGGTTTCGCCTTCTGGCAGATAAAGCGCATCATCGACGGAGTAACCGATAAATCCCGCGTAGGAGTCTGCATAGACACCTGCCACACCTACACAGCCGGCTATGACCTCAAAAACGCCTACGAAAGCGTCTGGGAAGAGTTTGACAACGAAATAGGCTTCAACTACCTCCGTGCCATTCATCTGAACGACAGCAAAAAGGAACTCGCCACCCGAGTTGACCGCCACGACTCCATAGGAAAAGGCTTCCTAGGTCTGGATTTCTTCAAGAAAATCATGAAGGATCCCAACCTAAACGATATCCCCTTCATCCTCGAAACCCCCGACGAAACCCTCTGGGCCCAAGAAATCACACTCCTCCACTCCTTCGAGTGACAAAGGGGACGGTTCCGTTTGGCTCGCCCGTTTAAAGCAAAAATCCCATCTGAGCATACTGTAGCGCAGATGGGATTGTTTTTTAGCGTGCCAAACGGAACCGTCCCCTTTGTCACTTCTGCTCGTCTGCCTCCAACTGACGGATATATTCAGTGGGACTTACGCCGTAGTACTGCTTGAAGGTAGTTGAGAAGTGGGTTTGTGAGGCGAAACCTACGCTATAGGCAATCTGCGATACGTTTACGCGCTTCTCCTTGAGGAGCTTCATAGCCTGCTGCATACGGATGTTCTGCATGAAACGTGCGGCCGAGAAGCCTGTCAGCTCCTTGAGCTTGCGATGCAGCTGAGTACGGCTCATACCTACCTCATCAACCATCTGGGTGATATTGAAGTCGCTGTTCGAGATATTGGCGTTCACAATCTCCATGACACGCTTCATGAACTGCTCATCACTTGACTCGAACTGAATCTCAGCCACATTCTCAGACTGCTCCTGCTGACCCGAGTACTTACCCTTAACGATCAGACGGTTGCTGATAAGGTTAGACATAAGTGACTTAAGCTCACTCATATAGAACGGTTTGGGCAGGTAACTGTCGGCACCGGTATCCAGGCCGAGCATACGGTCCTGAAGCTTGTTCTTACCAGAGAGCATGATAACCGGAATGTGACTTACCAGCGAGTTGCCCTTAAGAGCCTTAACCAGCTGAATACCATCCATTTCAGGCATCACGACATCGGTAATAATAAGGTCAGGCATCTGCGATACAGCATACTTGAGACCCTCCTTACCGTTACGCGCGGTAATAATGCGGTAGTTGTGCTTGAGGCTGCCAGACAGATAATCCAGCATTGAATCATCATCATCCACCAGCAGCACCTTGACGTTGCTCTTGATATGGTTCTTATCCTCCGGCTCATCATAATCCTGGCTCGCGCGGTTACGCTCCAACTGAGGACGTGCAATCTGATCAGTATCCACAATATCCTCAGGAGCAATATGGCTGTTGCCAAGCGGCAGGCGGAACGAGAAGACGCTACCCGTCTGACCGTCCTTGCGGTTATCGGCCTTGATGATACCATGGTGCATACGGACAAGCATCTGGCTGTAATTGAGGCCGATACCCATACCCATGGTAACCGATGTCATCTTGTTGTCAGCCCTGTAGAAACGCTGGAAAACACGCTCAATATCATCCTTGTCCAGGCCGATACCCGTATCAGAGATCGATATCTCCACATAGTTGTGAAGCGGTCCCTTCTGGCTGTCATCGGTCCCTACCTCAACACTCATCTCAATCTTTCCGCCGTCATTGGTGTATTTGAAGGCGTTTGAGAGCAGGTTCATCATCACCTTGTCAATGCTGTCACGGTCAATCCATACCGTCTGCTCAGCCATTGAATGTTCAAAGGTGAAGTCTATGTTGCGCTTCTCGGCCGTCTGAGTGTAGAGCTCGAACGGTCCCATAAGGAAGTTAATCAGGTCAGTTTCAGCAAAATGCAGCTGCATCTGACCCTCATCGAACTTACGCATATCCAGCAGCTGGTTGATCAGTGACAGGATTCTGGTAGAGCTCTTATGCATCTGACGCAGGTTTGACTGCACATCAGCCGGGATGGAATTGTTCTGCAGCATATCCTCAAGCGGCGAAATCACCATCGTCATAGGTGCGCAGATCTCATGAGCCACATTGATGAATGACTGGAACTTGGCCTCATCCATCTCTCTCCGACGTTTTCTGCGGCGCGTTCTGAATATAACCAGCAGGAATGCCAGCATCAGCAGGATATACACCATCATCGCAATCGATGAGGCGTACCACGGAGCTTCAATCTTTATAGTGTAAGTCCTTGGTACTGAGATAATATCGTTAAGTCGTGCCCTTACGGAGAGTGTGTATCGGCCATAACCCAGACGAGAGAAACTGAAACGGTTCACGCCGGCAGGGTTGCTCACCCACTCCGTTCCGCCGGGACTCATGGAGTATTCGTATATCAGACTCTGCTCGTCACCATAGTTCAACGAACTGAACTCCAGCGTGAATGAGTTGTCGCGGTAAGCCAGACGGAACTGGTCCGATACGGACAGCGGCTTCTCGGAAATAGGTTTGCCGCCCGACATAGACTCGGACGTAATCAACTCGCCGTTCAGATAGAAGCCAGTCATAACAACCTTATTCACAGTTGATTCGGTGAAAATCCGGTAGGGGTAGAAAGCGGTTATGCCGGTATTACTTGCAAAATATGCCCTGTCGTCTCTGCTTGAGAAGGCCGATACGCCATTGAACGCCCTCTCCTCGGTATAGAATCGGCTTACCTCAAAATCATCGGGAT
>JAEEGJ010009645.1_pt1 | contig 25676 bp, 22 predicted proteins | sample 8958761 | NCBI WGS metagenome assembly JAEEGJ01 (sample SAMN16246546, study PRJNA631951) | gut metagenome | biome: gut microbiome; feature: rumen; material: RS-attached | host: Bos | place: Iran: Karaj | collected 2018-10 | reverse complement strand
TGGTCTGCGAGCTGAACAACGGCCAGTTCGCCGGCTACCTGCGCACCCAGTTCCCGGAGTGCCCCATGACCCAGTACAACAAGGTGATGGGCCTGCCCTTCGAGGTTGGCGAGCTGAAGGCTGAGTTTAACAGATTGTTGGAGAAATAAAACAGAATAGATATGGAAAAGCATTTTGTTCCCAAAGCGGATAAAGAATATACCAAGGCTGATTTCCAGAGCGACCAGATGGTGAAGTGGTGCCCCGGTTGTGGCGACCACGCCATCCTTGCCGCCCTGCTGGCCACCTTCCCCAAGACGGGTTACAAGAAAGAGAACGTCTGCATGGTCTCCGGTATCGGCTGCTCGAGCCGTATCCCCTACTATGTCGACACCTATGGTTTCCACAGCATCCACGGCCGCGCCTGCGCCATCGCCACGGGTGTGAAACTCGCCAACCCCGCCCTCAGCGTGTGGGTGAACATGGGCGACGGTGACTCCATGGCCATCGGCGGCAACCACCTAATCCACGCTGTGCGCCGCAACCAGGACCTGAACATCACCATCTTCAACAACGAGATCTACGGCCTCACGAAGGGCCAGTACAGCCCGACGACGAAGTTCGGCCAGGTCACCAAGACCTCGCCTTACGGCACCATCGACTACCCCTTCAACCCCGGCGAACTCGTGATGGGCGCACAGGGCACCTTCTTCGCCCGCACCCTCGACTGCGTGCCGCAGCTCTCTACCGACTGCATGACCCGCGCCGCCAAGCATGACGGCTGCTCGGTGGTCGAAGTGCTGCAGAACTGCGTCATCTTCAACGACAAGACCCACGCCGCCATCACCGACCGCGCCGTCCGCGACGACCGCACCATAGTGCTCGAGCACGGCAAACCCATGCTCTTCGGCAAGAACAAGGAGAAAGGTCTGCGCTTCAACGGCCGCCAGCTCGAGGTTGTCACCCTCGGCGAGAACGGCATCACCATCGACGACATCATGGTGCACGACGAGACCACCGAGGATACCGGCATCCACATGATGCTGGCCCACATGGGCGGCGACCTGCCCGTGGCCCTCGGCGTCATCCGCAACGTCAAGAAAGTCAGCTACACCCAGCTCTACGAGGAGCAGATGGACGAGCAGATGGCCAACGGCAAATACAAATGCATGGACGACCTGCTCAACAGCGGCGACACCTGGGAGGTGTAACCACAGTTAGCTGTCATTTAATAGTTAAGAGGCTGGGAAACCGGCCTCTTAACTTTTTCTTTTTTTTATTCTAAAAAACTTCGTATATTTGCATTTTGTATATAGTACCTAATTTATGAAAAGAATAATCCTTACACTATTAGCAGTGAGCCTTTTAGCCACACTGTCGGCACAGACGGCAAAATGTGGCATAGACACCAAAGCGCTTGTGCGCGAAGAAGTGGCCGCAGGTGCAAAGACCATCAGTTTTCTTGTGAAGGTGGTACCGGACTTCGACCGTGCGGCGTTCGAGAAGGCAGGCGTCGTCATTGGTGCCCAGGGGGGGCCGATAGTCACCATGCGCGTGCCGGTGGAGAGCCTGGGGCTGCTGGATAGCAGCAAGGATGTGGTGCAGTACAGCATCTCCCACCGCGTGGGCGGCATGTACTGCGACAAGGCCCGTGCAGACACGCGCGCCGACAGTGTACAGAACGGCCTGGGTACCATCGATGGAATACACATCGATGGTGAGGGTGTGCTAATAGGCATCACCGACTGGGGTTTCGACTATTCACACCCCAACTACAACGGCCAGACCTCGAGCAACTGGCGCATGGAGCGTGCCTGGGACCACTTCAAGAAGAGCGGTCCTGCACCGGCAGGCTACAACTACGGCACAGAAACCATCGGAGCCTATGAACTTGCCGATGCACACGGCGACACGTCGAACCTCTACGGCTACGGCACGCACGGCACACATGTGGCGGGTATTGCCGCTGGCAGAGGCAAAAGCGGCAAATACCGTGGGATGGCCCCCAAGGCACGTCTGCTCTTCTGCTCCTTCGGATTAGGTGAGGCCGAATGGATAGATGCTGTAGACTGGATGTACCGCGTGGCCAAGGAAGAAGGCAAGCGACTGGTAATCAACAGCAGCTGGGGCATGTACAGCTTCAGCACCCTTGACGGCACTTCGCTGCTTTCTCAGCACATCAACAGCCTTTCCGACTCTGGCATAGTGTTCTGCACCAGTGCGGGCAACAACGGCGACGCCCTGTTCCACGTCAGCAAGACCTTTGTCGACACCGTAGCCGACACGCTACGCACCATCGTCAAGGCCGCCAGCGAAATATACGTCATCCAGGAGACTGGACAAGCCCTTATCATGTGGGGCGAGGTCGGCCAAGATTTCGAAGCCACCGTGCGCATCAAGAACGGCAACAACATCTGGACTGCTCCCTTCTACAGCACCGCCAACGACACAGTGATATACGACACCATGATATGCGGAGAGGATACCGTCAAGTGGCGCGTAATGATGGAGCACAGCAACCTCTGGGATAACAGGCCTCACATGCAGCTTGACCTCGACAAGACTCCTCTTGAGAAGCAACTGCTCATCACCGCCGAGAGCGGCACGGTGCACGCATGGAACGTGGCCAACAAAGAGAACCACGCCGGCAATGAGGGCTGCTACTTTATCAGCGACAGTCGCGAAAGCTTCACGGCTGGTGACAACAACTACGGCATCGGCGAGCCTGCATGTGCCGAGAAATGCATCAGCGTGGCGGCCCACATGTCCGACTCGTGGAACGTCACTACCCATGAATGCCGTACAGGCGACCACGCCTCTTTCACAAGCTACGGCCCCCTCATCAACGGAGAACAGAAGCCCGAGATATCGGCCCCCGGCCAATCAATAATATCATCCATCAGCGTATGGTCAGACGACAGCCGCAACACAGCCAGCGAAAGCATGATGGACCTCACTGTGAACGGCCACACCTACCGCTGGGCAGCCATGAGCGGCACTTCCATGTCGTGTCCAGTGGTGACAGGCATCACCGCCCTTATCCTCCAAGCCAATCCAGACCTAAGTGTCAACGACATACGCCACATAATCACCAGCACCGCCCGCAACGACGACAAGACCGGTCCGCTGGTGGCCAACGACAGTGCCGACGTTCGCTGGGGATGGGGCAAGATTGACGCTCTGCGCGCCGTCAACGCCGCCATGGATTATGTGAGCATCCAGCAGGCCGAGAAGTACCGCCTGCCGCTGCATGTCTATCCCAACCCCACCACAGGCAAGCTGACGATAAACACTGGCTGCGGCGAGAAACAGACTGCCGAAATCTTGAGCATCGACGGCAGAAAAGTGATGGAGATGCCCGTGACGCTTGAATCCTCAATAGACGTCAGCGGACTGCCCAAAGGGGTGTACATTCTGCGCGTCGGCTCCCGAACCGAGAAAGTAATAGTCAAGTAGCAATGCTCAACCTGTTCCGCAAAAACATGGCCGTTCAGGTGCTGCTCATCATAGTGGCACTGGTGCTGCTATGGTTGCGACCGCTTATCATACCGCCGCCAATGACAGCGAGCCCCGACACCGACGGCGTGCTCTACTCTCTGCTGGTCAACTGGCTCTCAGGCGTCCCCCGCCTGGCTGTCATCATAGCCATGATACTTGTGCTTGCGGAAGGATTGCTGCTCAACATACTGCTGTCGGACATAGGCCTTGTGCCACAGACGACACTGCTGCCGACTCTCCTCTACATCACCATGATGAGCGCAACGGCCACCACACTGACCCCCATAGTACCTGTCTCTGCTGCACTCATCGGCTGCACCTACCTGCTGATGCTGCGCGGCACGCTGCTCACCATACCCACCAGCCGTATCTGCAGCGCCACAGCGCTGATAGGCCTCTGCTCGCTCTTCTACCTGCCTGCGCTGGCCATCCTCGTCAGCTACCTGTTCGTTGCCATTAGCTTCCGCCTCTACAACTGGCGCGACATCGTGGCGCTCCTGTTGGGCTTCCTTGCTCCATACGTGCTGCTCGTCACCGTGCTCTTCATGACCAACGGACTGGCTGACTGGTGGAGCGCAACGGCAGCCTCACTGGGCGGTTTCTCTTTCCACATTGCAGCCACGGAACCGCTTCCGCTCATAGCCAACATACTACTGGCTCTCATCGTCGCCGCCTCCATCTTCATGCTTTGGGGCAAACTCGGCGAACACCCCGTAATGTGGCAGAAGAACGCCTCCACCGTGATGCTGCTCTCCATCGGCGCCATCATCATGCTCTTCTACTCCCACCTGCTGCCCGTCGACCTCTCCTTCTTCGCCATTCCTTTCGCTCTCTGCGGCACACACATGCTGCTCCCCAAGCGCAACGGCAACATCATCGGTCACCGCAAACAACGTCTCTGGATATACGACGTGTTATTCATCCTAACCTTTGTCGCCGCTCTCGTATGCTGAAACCATGGCTCATAGAAGGCCGCCGCGAAGCGGGATGCGACGAGGCCGGACGCGGACCACTGGCCGGACCCGTGGTGGCCGCCGCCGTCGTGTTGCCGCCAGACTACCGCAACGACATCCTCAACGACTCCAAGCAACTCACCGAGCGCCAGCGCAACCTGCTGCGCGCCGACATCGAGGCCAATGCCCTCGCTTGGGCTGTGGCCGTCGTAAGCCCCGAGGAAATCGACCGCCTCAACATCCTGCATGCGTCGACCCACGCCATGTGCCTCGCTGTCCAGCAGCTCAAAGGCCCTAAGCCCGACTTCCTGCTCATCGACGGCAACCGCTTCTACAACGAGACCGACATCCCTTACCAGACCTTCGTCAAAGGCGACGCCACCTTCATGAGCATCGCCGCCGCCAGCATCCTCGCCAAAACCTACCGCGACGAGATCATGGTCAAACTCCACGAAGAGTTTCCGGAATACGGATGGGACCGCAACAAAGGCTACCCCACCGCAGCACACTATGAAGCGATAGAGAAACACGGAGTGACACCCCACCACCGCCGTTCCTTCAACCTATACAGACAACATACATTATTCGAATAAACCCATGTTAAACTTCATCAAAGAGATACGCCGCCGCAACATCATCCGCGACCTCAAGGCCGCACCGCGGGAAAAGAAGATAGACAACATCGAGGAGGTCCGCACCATAGGCCTCATCTGCCGGCTCGGCGACGAGAGTTCGTGGAATATCCTCCACCACTTCACCAAGGTGATGGAAAGCCAGGGTAAGAGCGTCCACATCATGGGCCTGCTGCCCAGGGACCAGGAACTCGGCTTCGTGGTGACACACAAGAGCACCTACATCTGCCGCGCCAAGAGCGACATCAACTTCTGGGGGCTGCCCTCCGACGAGAGCATCCGCCCCTTCACCGAGCGCCACTACGACCTGCTCATCGACACCATCGGCGACGAGAACTTCTTCGCCCAGTATATAGCTCTCCGCTCCGATGCCAGCCTCAAGGTCGTCTACGCCACCCCCTCCGAGGACCCCTCCGAGGTCTTCGACCTCATCATCCGCGGCGACGGCCAGGTGGAGCTCAAAGACTTCTTCAACAACATCGTCAAATACCTCAGCAAGATACAGAAATGAAACAACCCATCTTCACCGGTACCGGCGTGGCACTCATCACGCCTTTCCGTCGCGGCCAGGAGACCGTCGACTTCACCAAGCTCGAGGCACTCATCGAGTATATCATCTCTTCCGGCGTCGACTATATCGTCGCTCTCGGCACCACCTCCGAGGCTGCCACCCTCACCGACAGCGAGCGCGCCGCCGTCCAGGAGTTCATCGTCGAGACCGTCAATGGTCGCGTCCCCATCATGCTCGGCCTTGGGGGCAACAACACCCTCGCACTCACCGAGACCATCTCCCGCACCAACTTCGAGGGCATCAGCGGCCTCCTCTCCGTAACCCCCTTCTACAACAAGCCCAACCAGCGCGGCATCATGGCACACTACCGCATTGTCTCCGAAACCTCGCCCGTGCCCGTCGTCATGTACAACGTACCCGGACGCACCGGCGTCAACATCACAGCCGACACGGCCCTCGCCATCGCCGCCGAATGCCCCAACATCATCGGCATCAAGGAAGCCTCCGGCAATCTCATGCAGGTCATGGAGCTCCTCCGCAACCGCCCCACAGGCTTCCGCGTCATCAGCGGCGACGACGCTCTCACCTACCCCATGATCGCACTCGGCGCCGACGGCGTCATCTCCGTCATAGCCAACGCACTCCCCAAGGAGACTTCCGACATGGTTCGCTTCGCACTCAAAGGCGACTACAAGCACGCCCTGCCCCTCCACTACCGCCTACTGCCCCTCATGCACGCCATCTTCGACGAAGGCAACCCCACCGGCATCAAGGCTCTCCTCGAAACCCAGGGACGCATCACCAACGCCCTCCGTCTCCCTCTCGTCAAAGCCTCCAAGCAGCTCTCCAACAAGATAGCCACCCTCTACAATGAATTTGGAGCCTAAACTCGAACAGGTGCGCCGCGAATACCTCGCACGCATGTCGCAGGGCGACAACCATCTGCTGCGTCAGGTCGAGGACTACGTCTCTGCACGCAGCGGCAAGATGCTGCGCCCCAGGCTCACTCTCCTCGCCGCCGCCACCCTCGGCGACGACCACCTCAACTCCCGTCGCACCCTCCTCCTCGCCACCGCCGTCGAAATGCTCCACAACGCCTCTCTACTCCACGACGACGTCATCGACCGCGCCGACTCCCGTCGCGGACAGCCCTCCGTCAACGCTCGCTGGGGCAACCCCGTAGCCGTACTCGTCGGCGACTACCTTCTGGCTCAGATCATGAACCTCCTCGACGAAGTCGACGACCGCAACGCCACACGCCTCGTCAACCGCACCGTCATCCAAATGGTCCAAGCCGAACTCCTGCAACAAGAAAAACTACCCACTACCCACTACCCACTATCCACTTACCTGAAAATCATCGACGGCAAGACCGCTCGCCTCTTCGCCACAGCCTGTGCCCTCGGCAACCCGCTCTACGAAGACTTCGGCCTCCACTACGGCCGCCTCTTCCAAATGCGCGACGACATAGCCGACGGCGAAGCACCCTCCTTCGTCAACGAGCTCATCGAACAAGAAACGCAAGAAATCAACAACCTGAAATACATATTATCGATATGAAAAAAATAATCCTTACCCTCGTCGGCCTCCTCATGGCCGCAGGCCTCATGGCCCAGAACGCCAAGATGCCCCAGAACATCACCCTCCGCGACCTCGACGGACAGAGCGTCCAGTCCTCCGTCATCCAGAACGACGGCAAGCCCGTCATCATATCCTTCTGGGCCACCTGGTGCAAGCCCTGCAACCGCGAGCTCAACAACATCAAGGAAGTCTACGAAGAGTGGCAGGAAGAGACCGGCGTCAAGCTGGTGGCCATCAGTATCGACGATGCCCGCAGCGCATCGCGCGTCAAACCCCACGTCGACGGCAACGACTGGCCCTACGAAGTCTACCTCGACCAGAACTCCGACCTCAAACGCGCCATGGGCGTCGTCAACGTGCCCCACACCTTCATACTCAACGGCGACGGCGAGATAGTCTGGCAACACGCTGGCTACCAAGACGGTGCCGAAGAAGAGACAATCGAACAGGTCCGCAACCTGCTGAAATAACGCCTCTTCTCCGCATCCCCTCCGTACCCTCTCCGTAGTCGCTCCGACTGTTCTACGGTTGTTTAACGGTTTTTTGTCGGACAGTAGTCGGAGCGGATACGGTGAGACCCCGTAGCGGAGTCCGTGCGAAAAAGTTAGAGATTGGAACAATGACAACAATATTGGCCATAGAGTCGAGTTGCGACGACACATCGGCGGCCGTGCTGCGCGACCGCAAGGTGCTGAGCAACGTCATCGCCAGCCAGAAGGTGCACGAGCAGTACGGCGGCGTGGTGCCCGAGCTCGCCAGCCGCGCCCACCAGCAGAACATCATCCCCGTGGTCGACGCCGCCATCCGCCAGGCCGGCATAGGCAAGGAGGAGATTGACGCCGTCGGCTTCACGCGCGGCCCCGGACTGCTGGGCTCGCTGCTTGTGGGCGTGAGCTTCGCCAAAAGCTTCGCCACAGCCATCGACCGCCCCCTGATAGAGGTCAACCACCTGCAGGCCCACGTGCTGAGCCACTTCATCGACCGCGGCGAGCCCATGCCGCAGTTCCCCTTCATCTGCCTGCTCGTCAGCGGCGGACACACGCAGATACTGCTGCTCAAAGACTACTTCGACATCGAATGCCTCGGCACCACCATCGACGACGCCGCAGGCGAAGCCATCGACAAAGCCGCCAAAATCATGGACCTCGGCTACCCCGGCGGCCCCGTCATCGACCGTCTGGCCAAGGAGGGCGACGCCGACGCCTACCGTTTCGCAACGCCACACATCGCAGGCTACGACTACTCCTTCTCCGGCATCAAGACCTCGTTCCTCTACTTCCTGCGCGACCGGCTGAAAGAAGATCCCGATTTCATCGAGAGACACAAGGCCGATCTCTGCGCCAGCATCCAGAAAACCATCGTGGACTTCCTGCTGAAGAAGGTGGAGCGCGCCGCAATAGACCACAAGGTGCGCCAGCTGGCCATCGCCGGCGGCGTCAGCGCCAACAGTCTCCTGCGCAGCGAGCTGCAGCGCATCTGCCAGAAACACCACTGGCAGGCCTTCATACCACCCTTCAGCTTCTGCACCGACAACGCCGCCATGGTGGCCAGCGCAGCCCATTTCAAGTATCTCAAAGGCGAGTTCGCCGACATCAGCCTGCCGCCATACACCCGTGGAAATTGAAAATTGAGAATTGAATATTGAAACACACATACCACATCGACTGTTTAGGCTTACGATTTGCGTCAGCCTAATTTTCAATTTTCAACTCTCAATTTTCAACTCAACAAAAGCCCAGGACATCCACTTCTCGATGTTCGACCTCGACCCGCTGCTCTTCAACCCGGCCTACAGCGGCTTCTTCGACGCTTCGGCGCGCTTCGGGGCCGTCTACCGCAACCAGTGGGCTTCCGTCAGCACACCGTTCCAGACCGTCAGCGCCACCGCCGAGGTGGCCCTCGCCCGCAGCTCGCGCAACCGCAACGGCTTCAACGGCGGCCTGTGGCTCAGCAACGACCGCGCCGGCACCCTCGGCTACGGCTCCACCACAGCGTCGGCCATAGTCAGCTACTTCCAAGGCATCGGCGACGGCAGCAACATCATCTCCGTAGGCCTCGAGGGCGGCATTGGGCAGGTGGGCTTCAGCACCGACGGCATCGAGATGGCCGACGGCACCGAGAGCTTCAACCGCACCAAGGTCTTCTACCCCACCCTCGGCGCCGGAATAGCCTGGTACTGCCAGGTGAGCGACGCCGTCTACACCAAGCTCGGCATCTCGATGCGCAACATCAACGAGCCCGACATCAGCTACACCGGCATGAGCAACGACACACGGCTTAGCCGCCACTTCAACATCTACGGACGCGCCGAGTGGCGCTTCCTCGACAGTTGGGGAGTGCTGCCCGTGGTGGGCTACCAGCGGCAGCGCAACTTCAACGAGCTGGTCTACGGCGGCGATGTGCGCTGGTACCTAAACGAAGAGCCCCACAGCTATCTGGCCTTAAGCGCCGGCATCATAGGACGACACGGCGACGCGGCGGCAATAAACCTCGCCGTGATGTGGCGGGATTGGACCTTCGCCTTCTGCTACGACGCCAATGTGTCGCGATTGGCACGGGCGAGCCACACCATAGGCGCCTTCGAGGTGGGCATAGTGTACCTGTTGAGCAAAGACAACAAACGGCAACGCAAAGCAATACAATGCCCCATCTTTTGACCATACTACTGCTACTGTTACTGCCGCTCTCCCTACAGGGGCAATATAAAGTGACGCATCTCGAGAAGCCCATCAACACCACGGGCAGCGAGACCGGCGCTGTGCGCGTTGGTGACACAGTGCTCGTCTACAGCACCATGCCGCCGGAGAAAGGTGGCAACAGGATGTTCGGCTACAGCAGTGCACAGATGCAGGTGTGGCAGGCCCGCATAGCCCGCAACGGCAAGCTGGCGCGTCCGAAACCGAGCCGCTGGGGGCTCAACACTCGGCGTGAACACACCGGCAACCTCGCCTTCGACCCCTACACCAACGACCTCTACTTCACACGCTGCCGTGTGGGCGACCCCGACCTGCGGTGCGAGATATGGTGGGCGCGGAAACAGAAACGCGGCTGGAGCAAACAGCAACTGCTGCGCGGCAAGGTGAACAACGACGAATATACCGCCACCCACCCAGCCGTGGGGCGACTGGCGGACAGCACAGTGATACTCTACTTCGTCAGCGACCGCGAAGGGGGCATGGGCGGCATGGATATCTGGTACACGCTGGTGAAGAACGGCGTGGCGGGCGAGTGCGTCAACCTCGGCCCGCAGGTCAACAGCCCTGCCGACGAGATAACCCCCTACTACGACCAAGTGAACGGCGTGCTATACTTCAGCAGCGACCGCACGGGCGGAAAAGGCGGCTACGACATCTACTGCGCCGTGGGGCAGCGCAACACATGGCAGCGCGCCGAATCGGTGTGCCAGTGCCTCAACAGCGAGCAGAACGACATCTACTTCACCATCAGCCAGCGCGACCCCGCCACCGGCATTCCGACGGCGGGCTACCTCAGCAGCAACCGCGCCGACAGCTACTTCCTCAACGACTCCATGTGCTGCAACGACATCTACCAGTGGGAGCTTGACAGTTCAATGTTCACAAGCCGTGATTCGGTAATTGCCGACGTCGTTGACACATCGAACGATAGCATTACGCGGCACTCCAAACCGAGGTTCATGTTCCCTCTGTTCCTATACTTCCACAACGACGAGCCCGACCCGATGAGTCGGCAGGCGACGACAGCGACAAGCTATCAGGAGTGCCAGCGGCGCTACGCACAGCTGCGCGGCGAATATGTGGGACGACAGACCTCGGCTGCAGACTCCGCTTTGATGGAGGAGTTCTTCGACAGTTGCGTGGTGGGCAACTACGAGCGTGTGGAGGCCCTGTTCGACTATGTCGAGGAGCAACTCGACGACGGCAAGGGTGTGGTGCTGACCATTGCGGGCTATGCATCGCCGGTCTTCCAGAGCGAATACAACCAGCTGCTTTCGGAACGAAGGATAGCCTCCTTCATCAACATGCTTCGCGCCTGGCGCGGCGGCCTCTTCGCCGACGCCATCGACGACCACCGACTGAGCATCGTGCAGAGACCCCACGGTGCCGTTGCGCCCACCACCGCGAGCCAGTCCTCCGACCCCGTCTACGGCCTCCCCGCCGCCATCTCCCGCCGCATAGAAGTCCTCTCATGCGAGGTAAAATGAAAAATATTTTACTTTTTTTGTAAGATTTGACCATGTTTTGCGTCATATAGGTGTAGACAACGAAACCACAATATGAAGCAAGACCAGTTCCTGAAACACATCCTGCCCTTGCAGCCTCGGCTGCAGTTGGTAGCCGAGCACATGCTCGGGTCGGCCACCGAGGCCGAAGATGCGGTGCAGGACGTTGTAGTAACATTGTGGGAACGTCGCGCCGAACTTGACCGACTGCTCAACGTCGAAGGCTACGCCATGAACGCACTGCGCAACCACTGCCTGATGCTGATGCGCCACCGTGAGCCTACGGTGCAGCCCGAAGTCTTTGCAAACTATAGCGACGACGATGCCTCAAGCGATGCGGCTCTCATAGATGAACGTGCCGCCATGCTTGACCAAATGATGTGTCAGCTGCCAGAAGTTCAGCGCCAAGCCGTACAGATGAGATACATTGATTGTCTAAGTCACGAAGAAATGCAGCAACGCCTGCACATGTCGTCAAGCAACGTATACACCACGATATCACGCGCCATGAGCGCACTAAAAGCCATGAGCCATGGAAGATAAAGAATTGCAAGAACTGTTCGAAGCCAAGCGCACCACGGAGGCCAACCGCCGCCGCCAGGAAGAGCTGTCCGCTATGATAGAGCGCAAAGCAGGGAAGAGAAAGATTAGACCACTGTGGTGGACCATAGGATCAGCTGCAGCAGCTATGTTTGCTGCTGTGCTGCTTATGCGGCCGTTCTTCTCTCCCACAGAAGAAATGCCCATCATGGCGCAGGCTGACCCGAAAACGGTCATCGATGCAGAGCCGGATATGACAATCGAAGACTCCTCCTTGTTTTTGCAATCACCGACAGTCGCGCCGGTACGCCAAGAGCACCACCAGATGGAAGTCGCAGCGCATGCAATAGCAGAGGAACAGTTTCTATCTGAGAGTACTGGAAGAATAGCACAGGAAATACCCGAAGAAGAGTCTTTCGCTGAGGATGCAGTAAATGAGTCGCAACATGAAACGGTTGCGCCCGTCCGCCGCCGTCTCACCAACAACCTAGCCTGCGTCAAGGGCTGTGCGCGTCCCAAAAACAATACAAAAGAGAAAACCTTGCAATGGAACAACCATCAGGAAACACAAAGCGTTACACTGTTTGCAATGAAATAAAAGAGATAATCATGAAAAAAACACTACTATTATTGGTAGCCTGCCTGATTGGCCTCACGGCTACGGCACAGCAGAGCTACGAACTGGAGCAGCGCTTCGACGACAGCATCAAGTCAATTAATATTGGCAGCGGCTGGCAGGTACGGCTAGTGCAAGACACTGTAAATTCTCTGGTGGTATTCACCCCTTGCGAGTACTACTTCACAGAAGGCAACGAGCCGGAGATATGCACTATGGACAATGGCGAACTGACGTTGTATAACAATCACTACATGCCGCAAGGCACACGGGTGGAGATACACCACCTTGAAGGACTACAATACGTGAGACTGGAAGAGAGAGCCACAATCGTGAATGGCAAGCTGACACTGAAGGGGAACACAAGCCACCATGAGCTGGTGCTTAATCCACGCTCGCGTATGGATGTGGACACGCTGATTTCAAAGGCCAATTTATGCAACATCATTGCAGACACTTCGGCCGTGCTGAATATTGGCACCATTGAAGGTGGGAATTTCTCACTAATCAACAAAAAAGGCAGCACCGTGGACATCGGCACAAACAATGCCAAGAAGTTAGAGTGTACCCGCCATCCGGAATCCTATGGCAACCTACAGAGCGACGGCGACAAAGTGGTTGTCGATACCAATACGCTATGGTTCCGGAACGGACTCAAGAAGATAGACGGTAACATCTACTACTCATTCTTCAACTACTATGACCACCACCACGACTCTCCATACAATGCCAGTTATGGTTTCCGTTTTTCTGCCGACCTGCTGACCAACCACATATACTTCGCCAACCGCTGGTGGTTCGGCTTCGGCTACACGGTCGGTTATGAGATACGCTTCCTGAGCAACGACGTGGAGGCCGTCGACCGCCATCTGCAACTCACTTCCAGTCCTATCCAAGGACGTATGTACCAAACTCTCTTCAATGGTTCAATCGGCATCATATACAACTTTGGTTACACACCCAAGACGAAATGGCTGCACCCATTTGTCTACGATGTCCACTTTGGCCTCACGCCGACAATCAATTTCGGGCAAGGACTCTCCACCGCATGGCTGAACGGCAACGACCATTTGAGGAGCACCAGCGACAGACAGAAAGCTCTCTCAGCCTTCCAGCTGCGCCTCAACGTGGGTGTAACAATCCCCTTCCTCCGCGCCGTGAAGGCAGACTTCTTCATCGACCTGCTGCCAACATACCGTCCATCTGCCGACGCACCCAACATACACAGTTTCGGCATACAGTTCACCTTCTAATACTACAAAATGTGAGGTATCTACATGATAAAAACTGATAACAATCAGGCGAGAACAGTGGTGGTAATCATATAACGCTGTGAGCTATTGAGAGGAAACCCCTGATGGGGTATTGCCCAAACGTTAAAGTTTAGTTAAAAAAGGCCCTGTCCGACGACAGGGCCTTATATTATATATGCGCTTTCTAGAACGAGGGTTCTTTGAAATGTTGAGAAGATTGGTAAAATAAGTTATTAAGCACCGAAATGGGCTTTGAGCTGGTCGAGCTTGCGCTGTTTCATGCCGCCTCATCCTCAGGCAGCAACCCCGGGGCGTCGACCAACTCTCAACTCTCAGCTCTCCACCTCAAAAGACCCCGTCTACAGCCTCCCCGCCGCCATGACCCGCCGCATCGAGATCCTCTCCTGCGAGGTGAAGTAGACCTAACACCGGTAGCCATAATTAAATATATCCACAACCAGTGCCGACACAACGTCGTAACAAGTACCTTCCTTCGGCATTTCGACCATACTTCGACCATACTTCGACCATCGTTTAACCATATATTATGGTCGAAGGATGGTTAAACGATGGTCGAACGATGGTCGAAGTGCAGTTGGAAAGCCGATGCTATGACGAACAAAAAAAAGGGGCAAGCAGATGCTTGCCCACATGTGTTTTCTAATATGTATGGATGTTATTTGCCGCCGAAGTGGGCTTTGAGCTGGTCGAGCTTGCGCTGTTTCATGCCGTCCCATATCTCGGTGATGAGCTTCTTGGTGCTGAGGGGGAAGTCGGACTTCATCATCCAGTCGTAGTAGGAGGGCTCCTGCTCGAAGACTTCGACGACGGTCTTGCCTTTGTGCTTGCCGAAGTTGAAGACCTCGCGGTGCTTGGCGTCATAGCCTATATGGCCCACGAGGTCGGCCCACTGGCTGTTGGAGGTGAAGGCGCTGAGGGCCGCGATGTCGTTGACGACGGGCTGGCACACCTTGCCGGAGCGGTCCTTGTAGTCGACACCCTTGTAGCGGTCGAGCTGTGCCTTGAGGACCTCGTAGGTGGCTATGGTGTCGGCGGCGGCGGAGTGGGCGTTCTCGAGGTCTTTGTGGCAGTAGAACTTATAGGCGGCCACGAGGGTGCGCTGCTCCATCTGGTGGAAGATGTTCTGCACGTCGACAAGGCGGCGGCAGCGAAGGTCGAAGTCGACGCCGGCACGCAGGAACTCCTCGACGAGCAGCGGCACATCGAACTTGTTGCTGTTGTAGCCCGCGAGGTCGGCGTCGCCAATATACTCCATAAGGCTTGGGGCAAGCTCGCGGAAGGTTGGCTTGTCGGCCACATCGGCATCGCTGATGCCGTGGATGGCGGTAGTCACCTCCGGGATATGTATCGTCTTGCCGTCGGCGTCAGCGGGGCGCACGCGCTCGACGCGTGTGTCAGTGGTGCCGCCGGGCATCACTTTGTGGAGGCATATCTCGACGATATGGTCGTGGCCCACCTGTACGCCGGTGGTCTCGAGGTCAAAGAAGATGATGGGTTTAGAGAGGTTCAGTTCCATTTGTTTATTGTTTGTCTAATAGCCACAAGGTGTTCCAGCAGTCCTTCGGCAAGGTCGAGGCGTAGCATGTTGGCGCCGTCGCTTTTGGCGCGAGCCGGGTCGGGGTGTGTCTCCATAAAGATGCCGTCGGCACCCACAGCGATAGCGGCGCGGGCGATGGTCTCTATCATGTCGGGGCGGCCACCGGTGACGCCGCAGCCCTGGTTTGGCTGCTGCAGTGAGTGGGTGATGTCGACAACCACAGGTACAGAGTTCTTTTGCATAGTGGGCACGCCGCGAAAATCGACCACAAGGTCCTGATAGCCGAAGGTGGTGCCGCGCTCGGTGAGCATGAAGTTGTTGCTGCCGAATGCACGCATCTTGCCAGCCACCTGCTCCATAGCCTCGGGCGAAAGGAACTGCCCCTTCTTGACGTTGATGCAACGTCCGGTCTCGGCGGCGGACTTCAGCAGTTCCGTCTGACGGCACAGGAAGGCGGGTATCTGCAGCACGTCGGCATAGTCGGCCGCCAAGCGAGCCTCTTCGTTGGTATGTATGTCGGTCACCACTGGCACGCCGTACTTCTCCCCTACCTCGCGCAACACACGCAGTGCCTCGAGGTCACCAATGCCAGTGAAAGAGTTTACGGATGAGCGGTTGGCCTTGCGGTAGCTGGCCTTGAAGAGGAACGGTATCTGCAGGCGGTCGGTGATTTCCTTAAGCCGCTGGCACACCACGAAGGGGTTCTCGTGGTCCTCTACAACACAAGGACCGGCAATTAGGAAGAAATTGCCGGTCTCTGTGTAGTTTATGTTCTTTATTTTCGGATACATTAGTATGACATTTCGTCGTTGCTGCTGTAGTCGTCGGGCTCGGCATCACCGTCGCCACGCATCTGACGGCGCTCGGCGGAACGCTGCAGGCTGATGATGAGGGCGCCAAGCATGCGTGTGAGCTCCATGAGGAGTTCGCGCGACTGCTCCTTCTGCTCGGGCGTGAACATACCGAGGTTGGCTGCCACTTCGGTATACACGACACACTCGCGGATGGCCGTTTTGGCTATCTTCAAGTAGTGGTCGAACTGGCTCTTGCTGCGGCTGGAACCCTCGGCGATGTTGAGGGCGATGTCGTAGGCCGAGTGGCAGAAAGCGCCCACAAGGGACTTGTGCTTCTCGTCACCGGCCACATTGGCGGTCACCCATGTGGCGTAGTCAGTGGCTTTGGCGTAAACGCGCAGGTCCTCGAAGCGGAAAAAGCTGACGGTCTTTTCTTCTTGCTGTTCCATAGTAGGTAATGTTTAATGGTTTAAGGTTTAACGATTAGCGTTATGATATTTCGGCGAAATATTTCATAAACTGGGTACGCATGGCGACGGAAGCCTTGTCGGTAGGCTGCACGGCAAGCTTGCCACGGAAGGCGGCGATATTGTCGTAGCCCTTTTTCTGCATCCAAGCCTGCAGGCCTGCGTTGAGTTCCTTGAGGGTGTCGATGCCGTTCTTGTATAGGCAGCTCACCACCTGCACGCTGCTGGCTCCGGCGAGGAGCATCTTCACCACATCGTCGGCGGTGTAGACACCTGTGGAGGCTGATATGTCGCAGCGCATCTTCTTGCTCATCAGAGCCACCCAGCGGAGCGTTTTGTACATATCCTCGTGGGTTGACAGGTAGCTGGCGTTCTTCATAGTTTCGCTCTCGGTGTCGATATCCACCTCGACACTCTTGTTGAACATGGTGACACCCTGTATACCCATCCAGCTTATCTGCTGGAGTGTTTTGGCCATGTCGGTGAAATAAGTGCCCAACTTGATGCTGATAGGTATGGTGATGGACTTGCGCAACGTATTGATGATTTGCGTATAGGTGCGCTCGATATCATCGGCGGAGAGGTTGGTCTCATAGGGCAGAATAGCCATATTGAGTTCCAGCGCGTCACAGCCGGAATCCTGGAAACGCTTGGCATAGTTGAGCCAGTTCTCATAGGAGAAGCAATTGATGCTGCCAATCACGGGGATGGTCAGTTTGCTCTTGGCTTCACGAATCATGCCGAAGTGCTTCTCCAGCGAGTCGTCGGCCACATGCATGGCTATGTACTCGTAACTTACACCGTAGTTGTCGGTGGGGGCAAACATGTGGGTGTTGCGCTTTATGTCGTGGATAATTTGCTCCTCGAAGACCGATTTCAGAACCACGGCGCCGGCACCGGCCTGCTCCATCTGAACCATCTTGTCGACATCGGCGGTCAAACCGCAGCTTCCCACTACGATGGGACTCTTCAATTCAAGACCCAAATATTTGGTTTTTGTATCCATAATTGTTCGTTTTTTTTCCTGTCAATAATCTTTGCAAAAGTATGTAAAATATATTTATAAAAAAAATATTTCTTTCCTTTTTTAAATATTTATTTCATACATCACTGATAATCAGCATACACGAAAATCATCACAACCTGCAAGCTGTAACCTGTAACCTGTAACCTTTCACTTTTTTCACTTCCATTTCATAAAAAAGTTGTATTTTTGCACTCGTTTTTAAAGAAGAAAATAAAGATTCAGATATGGAAAAACAGATTGAAGAAAAGAACACCGAGATGGGCAGCGTCATCACCCGCTCGGAGGAATTCATCCAGAACAACCAGAAGACCATCATCATTTGCGTGGTGGCTATCCTTGTTGTCGTGCTTGCCGTCTTCGGCCTGCGCAAGTGGTACTTCCAGCCTCGCGAGGTGCGCGCCGCCGAGGAGATGTACGCCGCCGAACAGTGGTTCGCTCAGGGCGACTACGAGAAAGCCCTCAACGGCGACGACTCCTTCCGTGGCTTCCTCGGTGTCATCGACAGCTACGGCTGCACCAAGGCCGGCAACCTGGCCAAGTACTATGCCGGTATGGCCAACCTGCGCATGGGCAACTATGAAGAGGCCGCCAAATGGCTCGGCAAGTACAGTGGCAAAGACCTCTTCACCGCTCCCCTCGCCGTTATGGCCGAGGGCGATGCTGAGATGGAACTCGGCAACACCGAGAAGGCAGTGAACCTCTACCTCAAAGCCGCCAAGATGAACGACAACTACATCACCTCGCCCTCCGCTTGGTTCAAGGCCGGCCTCGGCTACTTGGTTATGGGCGACAACGACAAAGCCCTCGAGTGCTTCCAAACTGTGAAGCAGAACTACCCCGAGAGCACCGAATGGCAGGAAATCGACAAATACATCGGACTTGCCGAAGCCGCCGAATAAGCAAATATGCACCAAACAAAAAAGCCTCCGCGATGCGGAGGCTTTTTTGTTTATCGTAGGTGTCAACCCAGCATCTTCTCAAGGGCGGCAACCATATTCTCGGCACCGGCGAAAATCTCGCTGATGCGTGTGGCAGCCATGTAGGCGGGAGTCGTAAGCACTTTGCGCTCATCGTCCACACAGACGTCGGTAGGGCCACAGGCCTTCACCTTGCAGCCAAAACCCTTGGCCACCTGCGACGCCTGGTTGTCGTCGGGACCCAGTGTCAGCTCCACCTCGTAACGTCCCAGCACCTTAGCCAACACCATGGGGGCTATGCACATGGCCAGCACGGGTTTCTCGGCGCGGAAAGTGGCGAGGATGGCATCTTGCACACTGTCGATGACCTCCATGCGGGGACCGTCGAAGGCGAAAGTGCTCAGGTTGCGAGCTGCACCCATACCGCCCGGCAAGGCCAACGCGTCGTAGTCGGCGGGGCTGTACTGCTCCAACGGCAGCAGGTTGCCACGGGCTATGCGCGCACTCTCCACGAAAATGTCGCGCTGCTCCATGTCCAGCACCGTCCCCTCTTCCTCGTCGTCCTGCACGTCGACGTGGGGCACCACCTCGAACATGCCTTCCGGCGCGAAGCACTGGTACTGCCAACCACGGCGGTCGATAGCGAGCAGCAGAGAGAGACTCTCCTGCAACTCGCTACCGTCGCGGTTTCCGCAGCCACTCAATATAACTGCAATCTTCTTCATATTAATTGTTGAAAGCGTCGACGCTCTCCTTGATGAGCTGGAAGGTAGCCTCGATGTCGTTGTCCAGACCCATGCTGAAGCGGATGAGGCCTTCGCTCATACCCATCTCCTTCTGGATGTCCTCGGGAACCTCGCTCGACGTGCTCTTGCCGCTGTTGCTGAAGAGGGTCTTGAAGTAACCCAGCGAAACTGCGAGGTAGCCAACACCCTTCTGCTGCATGAGCTCCATAATCTTGCTGGCGCGGTCGGCAGTGCCCATGTCGATGCTGATCATACCGCCGAAGCCGTAGCCCTCGTTCATCATGCTGCAGAACAGCTCGTAGTCGGGATGCTCGGGAAGGCCGGGGTAGTTGTATTTGAAGCCAACCTCTTTGAAGCGCTTGGCAAGGTACATGGCGTTCTCACCGTGCTTCTTCATGCGGATGTGGAGCGTATGGAGATTCTTGTTGATGGAGGCGCTGCGCATGGGATCCAGGACGGGACCGAGAAGCATGCAGGTACCGTTGTTCACATCAATCAGGCTGCCAATGTACTCGGCGCTGCCGCAGATGGCACCGGCGACGCAGTCGTTGGTACCGTTGATGTACTTGGTCATGGAGTAGACGGTGACGTCGGCACCGAGACGGCAGGGGCTGAATATCATGGGGGTGAAGGTGTTGTCGACGATGAGTTTGGCGCCGGCGGCATGGGCCATCTTGCTCAGCTCGGGGATGTTGGCGATGCGGAGCAGGGGGTTGTTCATGGTCTCGGTGTAGACGACCTTGGTGTTGGGGTGCTCGGCGAGTGCTTTCTTGACGGCGTCGAGGTTCTGCATGTTGACAAAGGTGCAGTTGACGTTGAATTTCTTGAGGTAGTTGGCCATGAAGGCGAAGGTGCCACCGTAGGTGGTCATGGAGGCCACGATGTGGTCGCCGGCGTTGACCTCGTGCAGCAGGGCGCTGGTGATGGCGGCAAGGCCGGAGCCAGTGACCCAAGCCATCTCGGTGCCTTCCATGGCGGCGAGGCGCTGGCAGAGGGCGAGGTTGGAGGGGTTCCAGTGGCGGCTGTAGAGGAAGTAACCCTCGGTCTCGCCGTGGAAAGTCTCGGTCATCAAGTGGGCCTCGGGGAAGGTGAAAGTGGCGCTGTCGCAGATTGCGGGGTTAACACCACGGTTGGCATCGCGGCCATCGATACGCTGAATAGCGGTTGCGGGATCAAATTTGCTCATGTTTGTCTGTTATTTAGTTTTTGTACTTATTAAAATTTGGAACTGCAAAAATACAACATATTTTCGACATGACAAAAAAAATGTTTCATCGCCTCCCCGACAATTCTACGACACCCCTCCCTATCCTCTACGACTGTTCTCCGCTTGTTCACCGCCTGTTCGCCGATTTAATCCGGTGAACAACCGGTGAACAAGCGGAGAACAGACGGAGAGGAGTCGGAGAGGTAGCAAAGTGCCACTGGCGCTCCTGTGGAGAGACTCTGTTTTAAAAATATTCTTTTTTATGCTTTTTGCGAAATTATTTGTATATTTGCATTTTAAAATTGAAACCTTAACTAAATATATGAGACTATGAAACAAACCATTACCATTATTGCGGCGGCGGCGATGCTTCTGTGGTCGTGCGGGGGCAAGCGCAATGCCGATACGGGGTGGAGCGATTCAACACCCGTGAAAATCATGGTTATCGACAACATGGACGCCGCTACGGAGCGCAACTATGTGGGCGACGTCTCCTCGGAGAAAGATATCAGTCTGTCGTTCACTTTCGGCGGCACCATCACCAACGTGTACGTCAGCAACGGACAGTATGTCACCAAGGGGCAGGTGATAGCCACCATCGACAGTGCGTCGGCGGCGAGCCTGCACGCCACCGCTTTGGCGACCTTGCGCCAGGCCGAGGATGCCTACCGCAGGCTGGAGCCCGTCTACAAGGAGGGCGGCCTGAGCGAGGTGCGCTGGATGCAGATGGTGACGGACCTTGAGAAAGCACGCCAGGCGGAGCTGAGCAGCCGCCGCCGTGTGGACGATTGCACCATGCGCGCCCCCTTCAGCGGCACCGTGTCGTGCTCAGCCCACCACGTGGGCGAAGAGCTGCGCCCGGGCGAGGTGTACTGCAAGGTGCTTGACATGAACAAGCTGCGAGTCTCCTTCTCGGTGCCTGAGCAGGAGATGACCCGCATAGCCATAGGCGGGGCGGCGAAGGCTGTTGTGCCGTCGCTCGACAACCGCGAGCTGAAGCTGCGCATCAGCGACAAGAGCCTTATTGCAAACCCGCTGGGCCACACCTACCGTGTGCACGCCTCGGTCGTGGAGGGCGACGTGAAGGACCTGCTGCCGGACATGGTGACCAAGGTGACCGTGGCCAGCGAGGTGAAAAACGATGACAGCGAAGAGCGCCGCGTGGTGATGCCGTCGAACTGCATACACACGATGCCGCAGGGCCAGATAGTGTGGGTGATAGAGAACGGCGCCGCCAAGCAGCGTACCGTGACGGTGGGCGACTTTGTGAAGAGAGGCGTGCTGATTACCGACGGCCTGACGCAGGGCGACACCGTGATTACCGAAGGCCACCAGAAGATGTACACTGGAGCAAAGGTGAAAGTAATTGAATAAGGCTATGGCACGAAGGACTAATATCATAGAGGCGGCGATGCGGAGTTTTCCGATGCTGGTGTTCACCCTGCTGGTGGTGATCGGCATCGGCATCTACGCACTGCCGAACCTGAACAAGAACGAGTTCCCCAACGTGGCCATCAGCCAAGGCGTGGTAGCCGTGGTGTACCCCGGCGCCACCGCCGAGGAGATAGAGGAGCAGGTGGCCGGCAAGGTGGAGGAGTATCTGTTCACCTTCACCGATGTGGATAAAAACAACACCTACTCATACAGCCAGAACGGCATGCTGTATGTCTTTGTGTCGTTGGTGCATTCCGACGTCGACCCCAAAATCACGTGGTCGCGCATCCGTGAGGGTTTGGCCTTCTATCGCTTGACAAACCTGCCGCAAGGCGTGGTGGCGACGGCGGTCATAGACGATTTCGGCAACGCGTCGTCGCTGCTGTTGGCCATAGAGAGTGCCGAGCGTTCGCCGCGCGAACTGGAAGCCGTCGCCAAGCAGCTGTCGGCCCGCCTGCGCACCATCCCCGAGATGGGACGCATCAGCGTGGTGGGCACCCAGAAAGAGGAAATCGCCGTCCACATGGACCCGATGAAGCTTACACAATACGCCATCTCGCCCTCCATGGTGTCGGCCGAACTGGCAGCCCACGGCTTCAGGACCATCTCGGGCAAGGTGAGCAACAGCGAGGGGAGCGCCCTGGTGCATGTCGCCATCCCCTTCGATAATGTATATGACCTTAGCGAGATGGTCATCTTTTCCGACCCCGAAACCGGACAGGTGCTGCGCCTGCGCGACGTGGCCACCATCGAACCGCGATACGAGGAGTCGAAACCCCACATCAAATACAGCGACACCTCGGCGCAGGGCAACCGCTGCGTAATGCTCTCGATAGAGATGCGACCCGGCAACAACGTGGTGGATTTCGGCGCCAAGGTGGAAGACATCATCAAGGAATACGAAGCCACCATCACCCCCGACATCCACGTCCACCGCATCACCGACCAGCCCAGGGTGGTGGATAAATCGGTACGCTCTTTCCTTAAAGACCTCCTCGAAGCCATCCTCATCGTCATTTTTGTGATGCTTATGCTTTTCCCGCTGCGGACCGCCCTCATCAGCTCCACGTCGGTACCTATTTGCATCGCCGCCACGTTGGGCGTCATGTATTTTATAGGATTCGAGTTGAACACGGTGACGCTGGCAGCCCTTATCGCCGTGCTGGGAATGATAGTGGACGACTCGGTGGTGGTGATCGACGGCTACACCGACCTGCTGCGGGCGGGTCACTCGCGATGGTATGCCGCTGTGGTGTCGACCAGCAAACTGGCCAACTCAATGCTTTTCGCCACGGCCTCCATTGCCATGATGTTCTTCCCCGCGCTGGTCATCCTCAATGGCAGCATCATGGGCGATTTTATAGAACTCTTCCCGTGGACAATCCTGATTGCGTTGGTCTGCAGCTTCTTCTACGCCATCCAAGTCATCCCGTTCATCGCGTCGCGTTACATCAAACACTCGACGATGGAGCGGTCCAACATGCTGGACCGGCTGCAGGGCCGTTTCTTCGATTGGATGCAGCGGGGCTACCAGCGGCTGCTTGCCTTCTGTTTCCGTCATAAGGTGCTCACCCTTGCCGTCGGTGGGGCGATGACCCTGCTGGGAGCTTTCTTGTTTACACAGCTGAACATCCAGATATTGCCCAAGGCCGAGCGCGACAGTTTCGCTGTCGAGGTCCACATGGTGGCCAGCTCGTCGATCGAGGAGACCGAGGCGGTGACCGACTCGCTGTCGACCCTGTTGCTGCAGGACCCGCGGGTGAAGAGCGTCACCTCCTTTATCGGCATGTCGTCGCCTCGGTTCCACTTGACCTATGCTCCACAGCTGGCGTCGGACCACTATGCCCAGTTTATCGTGAACACGACGGGCGACAAGGCCACCAAGGAGTTGATAGCCCAATGGGCACAGCGCTACGAGAATATCTTTCCTCAAGCCCAGATACGGTTCAAGCAGATGGACTACCAGGGAGTGCTGGCGCCGGTGGAGTTCTACCTGAAAGGCGACAACTACGGCGACATGGCCAGTGTGCGCGACACGTTGCTGCGCCTGATGAAGCAAAATCCCAACCTGTTCTACGTCCACTCCGACTACGACGAGACGGAGGAGGTGGTCGACGTGGTGCTGAAGACCGATGCCGCCAACCGGCTGGGCATCACGCAGTCGACCCTGTCGGTCTACCTCAACGGCGCTCTCTCCGGGACGGCCCTTTCCACCCTCTGGGAGGGCGACTACAATATTCCCATCGCCATCTATTCGGAGGGCAAGCAACATCTTGACTATGGCTCGTTGGGCGACCTGCTGGTTCCCTGCGCGCAGCCTGGGGCATGGGTGCCCCTGCGCCAGGTGGCCGACATCGTTCCGCGGTTCCATCACAGCAATATGCCGCATCGCAACGGGGTGCGTTGCATCACCGTGTCGGCCGACGTGATGCCTGGGGCCGGACAGATAAGAGAGTATTACAAGATTCAGCGGGAGCTGGACAAGATTGACCTCCCCGACGGGGTCACCGTGCAGCCTGGCGGCGCCTTTGCCGTCTCGGCCCGCCTGCTGCCTCGCCTGGTTATGGCCATCATCGCCGCCATCTGTGTGATGTTCCTGGTGCTTATCATCCACTATGGCAAACTCAACATCTCGCTGCTGTCCATTTCGATGGCGGTGCTCTGTGTGTTCGGCGCCGACATCGGACTCTGGCTTTTCAATCTCGACTTTTCCATCTCGGCGGTGCTGGGCCTCATCTCGCTGGTGGGCATCATTGTGCGCAATGCCATCATCATGTACGACTATGTGGCCGAGTTGAGAAACAAGGAGCTGATGTCGGTCTCGGAGGCCGCCTACCACGCAGGCTTGCGGCGCATGCGGCCCATCTTCCTCACCTCGGCGACGACAGCCATCGGCGTTGTGCCCATGATATTGGCCGGCACGACGTTGTGGATGCCCATGGGTGTGGTTATCTGTTTCGGCACGCTCTTCACCCTGCCGCTGGTTATCACCATCCTGCCCGTGGCCTACTGCGTGGCGTTCGAGAACAAGAAACGTCAGAATGTGCGTCCTATATTCACGTGGCTTGGTGGCAAGCACAAGAGCAGAATTGTGACCGTTGTCGTGTTTCTCTGCATGATACTGCTTCCCTCGCTCCACTCTTCGCTCTCGGCCCAGACGCTCACGCTCGACAGCTGCCTGAACCTTGCCAAGCGCAACAACGCAGAGATATGCGCCACGAGGTTGGAGGTGGAACGTGCCCGTGCTGTGAAGCAGCAGGTGTTTACCAAGTTTTTCCCACAGGTCAACCTGACAGGTCTGGGCTACTATTCGGCCAATCCATTCATCCATTTCGGGCTGGAGGATATCCAGTCGAACGATATGCGCGCGTTGCTTCAGGACGTCTACGATTTGGTAGCCACCGAGACAGACGTGCAGAAGGAAATCTCGCTGATGAAGAGGGGCGCTAGCGGCTCGGTGATTCTGGCCCAGCCGATTTTCGCCGGCGGTCGTATCGTCACCGGCAACAAGTTGGCCGACCTTGGCGTGAAGGCTGCTGAGCTGCAGGGTGAGGTGAAGGTGCGCGACGTGGTCGAGAACATCGAGTCGACCTATTTCCTCGTGGTGGGGTTGCAGCAGAAGGTGGCGACGGTGATGGCGGCGCTGAATCTCATTGACTCGCTCGACCGCGTGGTGCAGACGGCTCTGGACAATGGGCTCGTTACACGTGCCGACGCGTTGCAGCTGCAGTTGAAACGCAACGAGATGCTCGCCAACCAGCA
>JAEEGJ010009644.1_pt1 | contig 25679 bp, 25 predicted proteins | sample 8958761 | NCBI WGS metagenome assembly JAEEGJ01 (sample SAMN16246546, study PRJNA631951) | gut metagenome | biome: gut microbiome; feature: rumen; material: RS-attached | host: Bos | place: Iran: Karaj | collected 2018-10 | reverse complement strand
GTATGCTAAAACAATTAGACCAATTATATTTAATGGTATTTTTGTTGCTATAGGTACTTGTGTTGTTTGTTATTATGTTAAGAAACAAAATGATGCTTTATATGAAAAATTAAGTTCTAAAAATAATAAACAATATAAATCAAGTTATAATGATGAAACAACATATACTTCTTCAAATGATGAAATAATTAAATCAAGGGTCAATAAAAAAGTTGTAAAGAAAACAACAAATAGAAAAAGAAAATAATTAAATATTTTCTTTTTTTTGTTTTAAAAAAATATTAATTATTCATAATAATAGTGGTGATTTATATAAAAAAAATATTACTATTTTTATGTTTCTTTTTTTTATTTAATACATTAGAAGTTGATTCTAATAGCGATAAATTATTATTTTATAATAAAAATGAATTATATGAAGAAAATTATCATATTATTTATTTTTATAATATTACTAGTAAAGAATTAAAAAGTATTTTAAATATACTAGATATAGAAGTATTAAGCTATATAATTGATAATAATAAATATTATGCAAGAAATATAGATGAATTAACTAAAATTTTTTGTAAAGATAAAAATATTAATGAACAATTATATTATTATGAATATGGTATTAGTATTGATGCAATTAGTATTATCTGTACAAATAATGAATTGTTAAAACTAGAGAATCTAGCAAGCATATATTAATAAAATAATATATGACTTCTTTTTTTTATTTTGTTTTTATATTATAATAGAATATGGTGATGATATGAAAAATAATGTAATAATTGATGGAAATGAAGCTGCTGCTAGAGGTGCTTATCTTTTTAGTGAAGTATGTGGAATATATCCAATTACTCCAGCTAGTCCTATGGCTGAAGTAACTGATAAATGGAGTAGTGAAGGTAAAAAGAATTATTTTGGAACACCTGTAAAAGTAGTGGAAATGGAAAGTGAAGCTGGAGCAGCTGGTATGGTACATGGTTCACTTCAAGCAGGAGCTTTAACAACTACATATACAGCATCACAGGGATTATTATTAATGATTCCAAATATGTATAAAATAGCAGGAGAATTACTTCCTAGTGTTATAAATGTTGCTAGTAGAACAGTATCTACTCATGCTCTTAGTATATTTGGAGATCATTCAGATATATATTCAGTAAAGAGTACTGGATATTCAATTATGTCATCTGTTAATACACAAGATGTTATGTATTTAACTCTTGTTTCATATTTAAGTACATTAAAAGGAAGAATACCTTTTGTTAATTTCTATGATGGTTTTAGAACTAGTCATGAACTTAGTAAGATAGATGTTCTAGATTTAGAAGAAGTTAAAGAATTAGTAGATTTTGATTTAATAAATGATTTTAGAAAGAATAGTAGTCTTGCTAAAAAACAAATTAAAGGCACTGCAGAAAATGATGATATATATTTTCAAAATATAGAAGCTAGAAATAAATATTATGATAAAATGCCAGATATAGTTAATGGTTATATGAAACTTGTTAATGAAAAGTTTAATACTAATTATCATTTATTTGATTATTATGGTAAATCTAATCCAAGTAAATTAATAATAGCTATGGGATCAGTATGTGATACTATTAAAGAAACTATTGATAATATGGATGATGATACAGGTTTAATAATAGTTAGATTATTTAGACCGTTTAGTGTTAAACATTTTATTAATACTATACCTAGTACTGTTAAAAAAATTGCAGTTTTAGATAGAGCAAAAGAAGCTGGTTCTAGAGAAAGTTTATATTTAGATGTAGTAGATGCAATATCTAAATCTAAATTAAAAATAAAAGTATATGGAGGAAGATATGGATTATCTTCTAAAGATACTACTCCAGGAGATATATTAAGTGTATTTGATAATTTAGATAGTAAAGATCCAATAGATTCATTTACTATAGGTATAGTTGATGATGTAACTAATAAGAGTTTAGAAAGAAAAGAAATTAAAGTTAATAATAAATCTATTGAACTCTTGGTATATGGTTTTGGATCAGATGGTATGGTATCTGGTACAAAAGATTTAGCTACATTAATCGGAGATAATACTAATGGATATATACAGTTATATAATAAATATGATTCTAAGAAGAGTGGTGGAGTTACTATGTCTATGCTTAGAATCGGAAAAGAAGAAATTAAATCTAGTTATTATATAGATAAAGCTCATATAGTAGTATGTACTAAAGAAAGTTATTTAGAAAAATATGATATAGTTAACTCTATTAGAAAAGGTGGAATATTTATATTAAATACATCAAAAGATATAGAGGAACTTGATGATAAGACTAAATACTATTTAGCTAAAAATGAAGTTAAAACATTCTTTATAGATGCATCCAAAATAGCAGTAGATAATGGTATACCTAATAAAATAAGTACTATTATGGAATATGCAATTATATTAATTACTAAAGTATTACCTAAAGATAAAGCACTTGATATGCTTAGAGAAAGTATTACTAATAAATTTAGTAAGAAAGGTACTGAAGTAGTTAATCAAAATATTAAAGCAATAGAAGATGTAGAAAATAATATTAAAGAAATAGAAATTAATCCAGAATGGATTAATTTAGAAATAAAAGAAAAAGAGTTAAATGGGGTATTAGATTATATTTCTCATTTAAAAGGTGATGAATTAAAAGTATCAGATTTTATTAAACATGATGATGGTACTTATGAAGTAAATACTTCTAAATTAGAAAAAAGAAATATAGCAGAAATGCTTCCATGTTGGAATACTGAAAAATGTATTACATGTAATCAATGCGTAATGGCATGTCCTCATGCAGTTATTAGACCTAAATTAATGACTATGGAAGAAGTAGAAAAAAATCCTGGAATTATATATAAAGATGTACCAGGATCTGATATGAAATTTGCTTTAGAAATTAGTTATGATGATTGTACAGGTTGTGGTGTATGTTCAAGTGTATGTCCTACTAAATCTATTACTATGGGTGATAAAAACATAGATAGAGTTAATAATAAAATTAGTGGTGTAACTAATAAACATTTATATCCAGAAACTATAGTAAAAGGACTTGCATTTAATAAACCATTATTTAAATATTCAGGAGCTTGTGCTGGATGCGGTGAAACTCCATATATTAAGATGCTTACTCAAATAACTGGAGAGGCTCTTATAATTGCTAATGCAACTGGATGTTCTTCTATTTATGGTGGATCTATGCCAAGTTCACCATATAATGTATCTTGGTCTAATTCATTATTCGAAGATAATGCTGAATTTGGATATGGAATGAGATTGAGTGAAGAATTATATAAAAATAGAATTATTAATATAATGAATAACTATAAAGATAAAGTATCTGAAGAAAATAAAAAATTAATCGAAGCATACTTAGAAAAACCAAATGATTATAAAACATCTAAAGTAGTCATGGATAATTTAAATTATGATGAAATACCTGAACTAGAACCAATTAAAGATTATATTCTAAATAAGAATGTATGGATAATCGGTGGAGATGGATGGAGTTATGATATAGGTTTTGGTGGACTAGATCATATAATGAGTTCTAATGAAAATGTTAATGTATTAATATTAGATACTGAAATATATTCAAATACTGGGGGTCAATCTTCTAAATCAACTAGAGAAGGTGCTATTGCTAAATTTAGTAGTATAGGTAAAAATACTACTAAGAAAGATTTGGCTAGAATGATGATGACTTATCCAAATGTATATGTAGCAGAAATAAGTATGGGTGCAAATATGAATCAAGCTATTAAAGCAATTAATGAAGCTATGAATCATGATGGACCATCTATGATAATTGCGTATGCTCCTTGTATATCTCATGGTATAAAAGGTGGTATGGGTAACAGTATGAAAGAAGAAGAATTAGCAGTTAAATGTGGATACTTCCCATTATTTAGATATAATTCTAGAACTAAAGAATTTAATTTAGATTATAAAGAACCAGACTTTACTTTATATGATGAATTCTTAAGTAATGAAACTAGATATAAAATGTTAGCTGCAGTAAACGAAGAACACGCTAAAGAATTACTTGAAGCTAATAAAAATGCTTCAATAGAAAGATTTGAATATTATAAATCACTTGTCAAATAGGAGGAATATGAAAAAAGCATTAGTTATAGGTGGAGGATCTGGTATAGGATTAGAAATTGCTAGAACTCTTAATAAAAACAATTATGAAGTAACATGTGTAGGAAGAAGAACTAAAGAAAACTTTGAGTTTAATTATATAAGCTGTGATGCATCAAATGTAGATGAAGTAACAAGTTTATTTGAAAAAGAAGTATATGATGTTTTAATATATTCTGCAGGAATAATATCTTGCTGTGAAGAATCAGATAATTATGATGATAATGAATTAAATAAATTAATTGATATTAATTTAAAAGGATGTATTAGAACTAATCAATTATTTATTGATAGTTGTAGTAAAAATAATATAAGAGGTAAAATAATAAATATTTCTTCAATATCAAATAAAGGATCTAAAGATTTCCCTATATATGCAGCATCAAAAGCAGGTATGTTAGCATATACAAAAAGTATTGCAAGTAGATATGAAAATATACAATCAAATGTTATTTCACCAGGAGTAATTAAGACTGATATGTCATATCAAGAATCTCCTAATTTTGATGATTATGTTCAAGATATAGTGGATAATACTCCAGTAAAAAGATTAGGTAATCCACAAGATATTGCTAATACTGTTGAATTCTTATTATCTGATAAAGCAGAATTCATAACAGGACAAGAAATAGTAGTAGATGGTGGTTATACATTACCAAAAGAATAATAGTAAAAGATAGATTTTCTATCTTTTTTTTATGATATAATGAATTAGAGGTGTTTATGAATAAAGAATTTGTAAATGATTGGTTAAATAAATTAAAAGATTATTGGTTTAATAAAGATATTGATAAAGCAGTATCTTTGTTTAATAAAACTACATATTATCAAGAAACACCATTTATGGAACCATATACTAATATTGAAGAAATAAGAAATGAATGGGAACATGTTAAAGACGAGAATATCCAAAATATTGAGTTTAATGTTCTTGCAATAGATGATAATACAGTTGTTGTAAATTGGATATTAAGACAAAATAACGAAGACTATGATGGAATATATGAAATTAGATTTGATGATAATTTAGATTGCATATATTTTAAAAGTTGGGAAATGACTAGAGGTGTTTATGAATAATATTGTTTTAACTTCATGTGGAATTAGAAATGAAGATTTTAAAAATAAATTTTATGAGATAATACCAAAAGAAGAATTATCTAATAAAAAAGTTTTATATATTACTACTGCAGTAGATGGAGAAAAAGATGATAATAAAGATTGGGTTATTGAAGAATATAAAACTATATTAAATTTAGGTATTAAAGAAGAAAATATAACTGAGTATAAGATAGGTAATCCATTAGATATAGATAAATATGATATTATTTATATGATGGGTGGTAATACTATTTATCTTCTTGATATGGTAAGAAAAAATAATTTTGGTGAAGTAATAAAAGATTTTATTAATAAAGGTAAAATATATATTGGATCAAGCGCAGGATCTCAAATACTTGGATCTACAATTAATTTAAATGCAATATATGAAGATAATTTTGTTAATATGACTGATTTTACTGCACTTAATATAATAGATAAAGAAATAGTACCACATTCTAATAAAAAGAAAGATTTATTAGAAAAAGTAAATAGAGATGATTTAATTCTTCTTTATGATGGTGATGGATTAATAATATAGAGGTGTTTTATGAAAGAGAAAAAAGAATTTAAATATGATGCTTTTATAAGTTATAGACATTGTGACTTAGATAAGTTTGTTGCAGAGAATTTACATAAGATATTAGAAAGTTATGAACTTCCTAAAAATATTAAAGAACAATTGGGTATTGAAGGTAGAAGTATTAAAAGAGTATTTAGAGATCAAGATGAATTACCACTTTCATCTAATCTAGAAGATCCTATAGTAGATGCTTTAAATAATACTAAATACTTAATAGTTATTTGCTCGCCAAGATTAAAAGATTCTATGTGGTGTAAAAAAGAAATAGAAACTTTTAAGAAAATAAGAGGAAGAAAGAATATCTTCTGTGTATTAATTGAAGGTGAACCAAGTGATTCTTTCCCTGAAGAAGTATTAGTTGATGATGATGGAAAGACTTTGGTAGAACCACTAGCTGCAGATGTTAGAGGAGAAACTAAAAAAGAAGTATTAAACAAAATTAAAAGTGAAAAATTAAGATTAATAGCTCCAATGTATAACTTAGATTATGATGATTTAAAACAAAGACATAAAATGCAAGAACAAAAAAGAAAATTAACTATTGCTACAATAGCAGCAGGAGCATTCTTATTATTCGCAATTTATTCATCAATTATGTTAATCAAAATAAATAGTCAACAAAAGATACTTAAAAATCATCAAGCATTAACTTTATCAGAAAAATCTATGTCATCTTTAAATAAAGATAGTAGATATGATGGTATAAAATATGCATATCAAGCATTAACTAAATATGAAGGTGTAAAAATGCCATATACAACAGATGCAGAATATGCTTTAAGTGAAGCACTTGGAGTATATGATGTAGGGTCTAGTTTTAAAGCTAATGATGAAATAAAAACAAAGGGCGTAGTAGATTTTATAAAAGTTAGTTATAACAGTGAATATGTAGCAACTTATGATGAATCAGAAGAATTAACTTTATGGAATGCTAAAACATTCAAAAAAATAAAGACTTATTCTGATATATCAGGATTTGCTTTTGATGAAAATGATTTCTCATTTATTGGAGATGATTATTTCTCTTACATAAATAAAGATGGAAATATAATTATTACTGTTACTAAGAATGGAGATATATTTAAAGAAATAAAGAAAGAAGATAAATCTTATCAATCTGTAAGAGGCCATTTTGAAACAAAATATTTATCATATGCTGATAGTAAGAAATTAACTATATATAGTTTATTAGAAGATAAAACTATAGGTACTATTACATATAAAGATGATTTATTAAGACAATCATTCTATTCTGAAGATGGTAAATATTATTTTGCTACTACAATTGAAAATCAATTCTCAGTAGATAAAGAACAATATGTAACAGTACATGTTATAGAAACAAATAGTGCTAATGAAATTAATAGTGTTAGATTTAATGCAGGTTATATTAGTAATATGTTTACTAAAGGTAATAATGTATATATGTTATTTAATAGAATTATGGGAGCAGATTTTAGTATGCTTGCAGTATCTTATAATTTTATTGATAATAATGTAAATTGGACTAGAACAGAAGATGGTATTTGGGGAAAAATAATAACTAGATCTTATAAAGAAGATGTTAATGATATAGGTGTTGTTCATGGAAATAAATTAGATATTCTAGATGAATCAAATGGTGATGTTAAATATAGTTTTGATATGTCTAGTGATATTATTGAGGTATTATCTTATACTAATAAAAATTTATATTTAGTATTTAATACTGATGGTACTGTTAATTATGCAAGTATGGATAGTAAACAAAATGTTATATATAATGGACAATATCAATTAAATCTAAAGAATTATACTAAAATGGTAAAGAGTGAATCTGGATATTTATTAATACCAGAGAATGAAAATAGAGTAATTTACTATACTACTAATACTAGTAAGGATGCTAAAGAAGTAAAGAAAGAATATGACTATGTAAGTACTGATACTGTTACTGAATCAGAAAAAAACAAATTAAAAGAAGAAATAAATATTAAAAATAAAAACTTAGTATCTGGTATGTTCTATAGTGATAATAAAGAATTATTATTTGTAAGTTATGTAGATAATTCTTTAGCAGTATATAATGTTAAAGAAAAGAAATTAATAAATGAATCAAATGGTATTTTAAGACCCGATCATTATTATGGAACAGATAAATATGGAAGAACTTATATTGGAAATGTAACAGATGCTTATATATTAGATAAGAATTATAATAAAGTAGGTCATATTAAAGGACTTTACGAAGTAGAAAAAGATAAAGTAATTATATCTAATAATGGTACATATTATTCATTACCAATATATACATTAAGTGATTTGTTAAAACAAGCAGAAGAATATTTAAAATAAAAAGACTCATTTGAGTCTTTTTTTATTATAACTAGGGGAATTTTTCTTTTTATTGCGAATATAATATATGGAACATTTAATTAGAGTGTCATCCTCTTTTTCTAGAAAGGAGGTGATAATAGTGAGAAAAAGAGAATACCACTGTATCCTTTTTTTAACTCTTACTATTATATTAATTCTCCTATTATTTATAATAGTAGAAATAAAAAAGATACTCTAGTCTGAGTATCTATCCAATTATAAGGATGACACTTAGATAAACTAAATGTTCCTCTAAATAAATAATAGCACAAAAATAGTAGACAATCAATTGTCTACTTTTATTTTGTATAAAAAAGAAGCAGCCCCCCTGAAGAACTGCTTCATAAAAAAGAATAAAAAGGGGTTGGCTAGTGTGATACTAGCAGCCAATTCGCCATTTGGGAATTGGTACCATATATATTACTTATTTTTTTCTTTTTGTCAAGCAGTTTTACAAAATATGTTATAATTATTTTATGAAAGGAATAATCTATGAGCGATTTATCTTATATAAAGGGTATTGGACCTTCTACAATTAGTAAATTGAATAAGTTAAATATATCTTCTATAGAGGATTTAATTAACTATTATCCATATAGATTTGAAAAACTAAAAAAGACTAATATTAATGATGAACACGCTATTATAAGTGTAACTATTATTAGTACTCCAACTGTTAGTTTTTTTGGCAGATCAAAGAATGCTATAAGATTTAAAGCATTATATGAAGATGAAAATAAATATATAGATGTAGTAATATTTAATAGAGCGTTCATGAAGAGTAATCTTATTCCTTCAAAAGCAGTAACTTTAGTAGGTAAATTTGATCAAGAAAAAGGTAAATTTATTGCCTCTGATATAAAACTATTTGATATTGGTAATAGAGTAGTAATAACTCCTATATATCATTTAGTAAAAGGATTAACTAATAACAATATAAGAAAATATATAACTGAATCTATTAACACAGTTTCTTTAGTAGATTATATTCCTTATGAATTAACTAATAAATATAGTTTTATAGGTAAAAAAGAAGCATTAAATATAATAACTAATCCTAGTGATATAAAGTCATTAAATCTAGCATTAGAAAGATTTAAATATGAAGAATTATTCTTATTTATGTTAAAAATAAATGAACTTATTAATAAGAATTCTATTAATAATATAGGACATGTTAGAAATATAGATAGAGATAAAATAAATGAATTTATTTCATCTTTACCATTTGAATTAACTGAAGATCAAAATAAAGTATTAGAGGAAATATTTAATGATTTAGAATCTTCTAAAAGAATGAATAGATTAGTTCAGGGAGATGTTGGATCAGGTAAAACAATAGTAGCTTTTCTTTCAATGTATGCATTGAGTTTAGATAAATATCAAAGTGCATTAATGGCCCCAACTGAAATACTTGCACATCAACATTATCTTAATATGATAAAACTATTTGAGGGCTATAATTTAAATATAAAAGAAATATTAGGTTCTACTCCAAAGAAAGAGAAGGAACTAATTAAAGAAGAATTAGCATCAGGCAAAATAGATATTATTATTGGGACACATGCTCTTTTACAAGATGATATAAGCTTTAATAATTTGGGATTAATAATAACAGATGAGCAACATAGATTTGGAGTTAATCAAAGAAGTAATTTAAGAAATAAAGGTGAGATGGTTGATGTTCTTTATTTAAGTGCAACACCAATACCTAGAACATATGCATTAACTATTTATGGTGATATGGATATATCTATTATTAAGTCTATGCCTAATGGTAGAAAACCTGTTAAGACTATTAATATTTCTAAGAGTGAAGAAGACTTAAAAAGAATGCTTGTGACTATAAAAAGAGAACTTGATAATGATCATCAAGTATATATAGTTTCTCCACTTATTGAAAGTGAAGATGATGAGGAAGATATTAAGACAATTAAAAATAATTTTTCTTCAGCATTTAAAAAACAAAAAATAGGTATATTACATGGTAAGATGACACCAAAGGAAAAAGATGATATAATGAATAAGTTCAAAGAAAAAGAAATAGATATATTAATCAGTACTACTGTTATAGAAGTAGGAGTAGATGTACCAAATGCTACTATGATAATAATATATGATGCTTATAAATTTGGACTTGCAACTTTACATCAATTAAGAGGTAGAGTTGGTAGAAATTCTTTAGATTCTTATTGTATATTAGTATCAGATAGAGATACTGAAAGATTAAAAATAATGGAAGAAACTACAGATGGATTTAAACTAGCAGAAGAAGATTTCAAATTAAGAGGATCTGGAGATTTATTCGGAACTAAACAAAGTGGGGATATGAATTTTAAAATAGCTAATTTAACTAGGGATTATGATATATTATTAAAAGCAAAAGAAGATTCAAATAATATATTAAAAAATATTAATAATTATCCAGAGTTAAAGAAAATATTAGATGATTCTATAAATAAAGATTAGGAGATTATATGGGTAAAAATTATTCTTTATATTCTATATATTTAAATATAATTACTGTAATAATTGGAGTAATATGTTTAATATTTAGTATACTAGAACATAAGTTTTTAATAGTAACAATTATTCTTATTGCAATGACTCTAATTGAACTAACAATAAATGTAATTAATTATAGAAAATTGAAATCAAAAGTCATTGACAAAAAGAATAAAATATAATACTATTATAGTAGCGTAACACAATGTTACGTAGCACTTTTACAGTATATAAGTGAAAGTGCAAACCAAACCCCCTGAAGGAGCCTTATGGCTCCATTTTTTTTGTTAAATACATAGATTATGTTACTTTCGATTTTTTTGTTAATGTGATATAATTTTTATAATATAGTAAAGGAGGTTAGATTTATGGTAACACTACCTTTTAATTTTGGTGGAGCAATAAGAGATTCTATCACTGAATATAGAAGAAAAAATAATATTCCAGAACCAGAAGAAGTAAAAGCATTAAGTGTGTATAGAAAAAGAGATACTTTCTTGGAAGAAGAGTTAGAACTAGTTAGAGAACTTGAACTTGATAAAAAAACATTAGAGTACATAGATTTATTTCCAAATATAACTTCCTTAACAATAGATGGATCAAATGAGTTAGAATCAGGTGATTTTAAAAGAGTTTTAGATAAATATCCTAAACTTGAAAAACTAACAATAAAAGGGCAGTCAAATATACAATTATTAAATGTTAGTGAAATGAAAAATTTGAAAGAACTTACATTAATTTCTAATAGAACCTTACATAGAATTATTGGATTAGATAAAATAGAAAAATTAGAAGAGATTACGATTTATGGGAATGAGACATATGCTACTGTGAAAGAATTATGTGAGCATGTTGCTAAATTATCTCAAAATGGAACAAAGTGTAATTTTGATGTTCTATATATGCCTGATATGAAAAAAATAGGTATACCAAATCCTGATAATTTTAAATGGTGTGAATCGGTAGGATTAGGTTTATTTGGTGATGAACTTAAATATGATACAGAAGAACTTGAAGAGGCAGTGAATAAGGCTGAAGAAGTTATTTCTAGATATATTAGACCAACAGATAATGATAAAGAGGCATATGCAATTTTATATCAATGGGTATGTAAAAATATAAAATATGATGATGAATCGCTTGATAGTAGAGTTCATACTATTCAAGGTAAAGAAGTTGGTCAATTTGGTGGAATGAATGGTACTGTTAATGGACTTGTTTATGGCAGCTGTGTTTGTGAGGGATATTCTAAATCAATGCAGATGCTTCTAAAACTATGTGGTATCCCAGCTTTTGATATTGGGTGCATTGCTTCTGACAAGCCTATGCCAATGTATAATTATGATGGTAAGAAAAAATTTCATGGAGGAGACCACTCAATATTAAAAGTTAATCTTGATGGAATTTGTTATTATAGTGATGTTACTTGGGATGCTGATAGAATTCAAAATGGTTATCCAAGAGAGTATTTCCTTTTATCAAAAGAAGATATTTCAAAAGATCATAAGTTAATTGATGAAGCAGATGTTTGGGCTTCACCAAGGAGCGTTTCAAGTGAAGAATTCCAAGAACTTATGAAGTTTGCGCAAGAAAGAATTGATACTATCGATAGTGAACTAGCTAAAAAAGAAGAAGAAAATAAACATAAAAATACTATTGCACAAGTTGCAACATTATTAGGAGTTAGTATTCCATCAGATATTGATTATATTTATGATGAAAAATTGAAAGCTCCAAGAGTTGCTCCAAAAAATGCTAGTACTTTAAGAGAAGAACAACAATCTATAAATAAGAGATTAGAACAATTATTCTATGATGGTGAATTAGATATGAAAACATATAGTTCTATGAAATTAGAAGTACTAAAAGAATATAACTCATTAGTATCAAATCTTCCACAAACTAAACGACCTGATACTGATGATGGTAATTATATGGAAGAACTTCCTTTTGGTATGCAAACTCCAACTTTACATAGACCAACAATTAGTGATGAAGTTATAAGGCAAGTTTTTTTACATGATAAAAAACAAAGACTTAATGAGCAAAAACATCAATTGTTAAACCAAGAAAGAATAATTAATGAACAAATGGTGAATGAAGAGGAAAGAAGACAAGAAGCAATAGAACAAGATAATGGAATGACTATGTAATATGAAAGGAATAGTATGAAAAATTATAAAATAAAAAGAGAAGATATAAAAAGATTAATAGATGTGAGCGGCGAATGTATTGCTACAGACAAAATAACAGTAGAGGGGTCAAAGATAGGTTATATGTATAGAGAAAATCCTAGTAATGAATATGATACTGGATGGAGATTCTTCGCAGGGGATGAAAATGTAGAATATACTAATAATCCAGATAATTTTGAAGTATATGATTTAAATACAATATGTAATTATGATGAAGATATAATACCTTATTTAATAAAGCCAATTGGAACAAAACTAGAAAGAAATGGTGGAGAATTTAAGGAAGTAGAATAATACTCAGTGAACTGAGTATTTTTTTTTGTTTAAAAAATAAAATTTTGTGATAAAATAGTAAGTCAAACAGGAGGAAATATGCCTTACGATCCTTTAGAACGTTTAAGACATGGTAATGTTGAGTTTTTATATTATCAAACATTCCGTGATGAAGAAATTTTAACTGAGAAAATAAAGAGTGCTCCAGATAGATTAGATATAATAAATGGATTTATATCTGTTTTTGAAAAGGGTCAATTTACAAGGTTTGTTTTTGGAATAATTTATGATATACCAGAATATAAAGATCTTGTATATGAATGGGTACATAATAAAGAAACTGGGGAATTATTGCTTAGGTTTGTAACTCCTGAAAGACTTAGCAATATGTTATATAATTCTCCTGTGGGGAAAAGAATACTATATGAAAATTTTGAGAAATTTATATATTTTCTTAAAGACGATGAAGATCGTTCAGACGCTAGAACTATGGAAGATGGTCTTAATGATTTAATATATCTTAAAGCAATAATTGAATATGCTTTTGGTAATGATGATAAAGACCTATTACATAAATTATCAAGATATGAAGATATGCATATACGTTTCTTATTTATGAAATATTTATTAGAAAACCATCCAAATAAAATTGATGATATATATGATGACATAACTAAATATATAACTTCAGTCACATATGAACCATTAGAACAAATATCGTTTTTAGAACCAACCCCAATGAAACAAGAATATTTATCTGAAATAGCAGTAGGTTTATTAACAAACAATCATGAAAAAGAATATGAATACCTAAAGGGATTTATTTTTAGAGAGTATGAACATAATAATTTAGCATCAGAATTATTCACGGTTCCATTTATGGCAGTTAATGGTAATCCAAAAATTCAAACTGCGGATATAAATAAATATGCAATTCAGGAGGAAGAATTTAATAGAGATGTAAATACTTTATTTGAAACTTCTGCAAATTATCGTTTTCATATTTTCTTTAATCATAGTGCAAAACTAAGGGAAGATTTATTAACTGGATTTGCTAGTAAGATGAGATATTACTTAGAAAATCAAAGAATAGATAAGTATTCAGTTAATCAGACAAAATCAGAATTAAAAAACCTTGATTATTATGGGCTATGTCCTATGTTAGAAGAATGGACAGAAAAATATATGGATTTAAGCCAAAGCAAAGAATATGGTTATGTTGGTGGAGGCGCAACTTGTAGTTGTTATAGAATTGGTGATTATGTAATTAAATTAGTACGTGCTAAGTTTTCTTTCGAAGACGTAATATGCCCTAATTTATATTTGACCGCTAAGAACTATGAAGAAATATATGTTAGAGGTAGAACAGGTAGAGTATTAGGAGGAATAGAAGTCCAAAAGTATTTAACAAGAGAAGCTAGGGATGTTGAAACTAAATACTTTGGATATTTCAGAGAAACACTAGCAGATTTAGGCTATGTTATAACAGATGCTCTTACCTATGGAGTAAATGGGGATAATGCAATGTTACTGGATAGTTACCGTGATGCAGATTGTTCTAATCCGGAAAAATTACCAGATTGGTTTAAAGAATATCCTATAGTTTTAGTAGATAGAGATACAATATATCCTATTAATGGTGGTCCTAGGAAACAATTAAGATGCATTTGTAGTTGTTAATATAAAAAATTATGTTATAATAGTAACTATTGTTAAGTTATCAGGGAGTGTAATTATGGAATTAACAGAACATTTATCATCAAAATATGGTTATGAATATATATCTACAGTAGAAGAATATATAACAAGTTTTAAATATCGTGATAAACTAGGACCATGTTGGGAATCTGATGGTGTAGGTTTTGATTATTTAGAACGTGTAATTATGGGTTATGGATTTGAAGAAAAAAGGTGCCCATTTACTAGAATTAATTCTTTTGTTGTAGCAAGAGGTAGTAATAGAAAAGTAAATCTTATCTCATGTAATTATTTTGAAATTGAATTAAATGATACTAGAATTATTTCTTCTGATGGTATAAAAGTAATTATTGCTAATGCAGATAAATGTGTATATAAAAGAAAAATAAAAGGTGAAGAATATATCAAAGATGTTATTTTCTCTAAAGGAAATGATATGATTGGATATAATTTTGTGACTCGTTCTACATTTGAGAAAAAAGATATTGGTAAATGCGTAAGAGCTAATAAAGATGAATTAGTAGTTGTACATGAAGGTAATTTAGTTACATATAAAGTACTTGAAGAAGATGAAGGTATAGATTATATAGATGTTACAAGAATTGTAAGACAAAATGATTTCTATGAAGATGATAAAGAAATAGTAAGATGTACTCCAATTGATACTGAAATTAAAGAAGCAGATAAATTTTATCATACTATTGAATCTATGCATGATGAAGTATATCAATTAGATTTTAAAGATAAAACTTCTAGATTATTAATTATTACGGGAGATAGTATTAAAACAACAGATTATTATGGTTCATTAAAATATAGAAAACCATATATTTATCCACCGCTTGATGAAAGTGAATATGCTCCTGATGAATATATGTGGCCTGATATAGGATTAACATTTAATTATAGTGAAAATGGTGAAAAGAAAGAGCTATTATTAGATGAAAAACTTAATGTACATCATAGACCAAGAATTTTAAATTTGAGTGATAGAGGATAAAATCCTCTATTTTTTGTGGTATAATTAATTTGGTGATTATAATGACAATGGCAATAGTGCTTGGAATACTTGCAGCATTTTTATATGGTGTTACCAATCATATAGATAAATTTATGATCAGTGGTATTGATTCTGGTAAAGATACTATTAAAGTATTATTAATTTTTTCTACATTTGTTGCAGGTATAATACTTATACCTGTATGGCTTATATTAAGTAAATTTAATATTGTTATTAGCTTAACATCATTAATTAGTATACTTGTCGCTGCAATAGTATATATAATTGCAGTAGTATTTTATTTTAAAGCAATGGAAGAAAATGACACATCTATAGTAGTAGTAATGTTTCAAATGATACCAGTTTTTAGTTATACTATGGCTCTAATATTATTTAAAGAAAATTTAACTATAAAACAAATAATAGGAGCATTTATAATATTATTATCTACAATTTTAATCTCTATTAATTTTGGTGAAAAAAATAATAAAAAGAGATTAAAAGCATTTGCATTTATGACATTATCATCATTCTTATGCGCAGTATATTGTATATTATTTGATATTGGAATAAGAAATAGCCTCTTATTATTCATGTGTGTTTTGGTATCAAATAGGGCTTTTATTAATAGGCATAATATTATTATGTATTAAAGGATTCAGAGTTCCTTTTATAAAAGCAGTTAAGAATAATGGTAAAAGATATTTATTTTTAAATATAACAAATGAAACTATAAATTTAGTTGCGAATGCATTATTTAATTTTGCTAATTTAACTGCTCCTGTAGCACTTTTAAATGTACTTAATGGATTTCAAGGAGCATTTGCATTTATACTTGGAGTACTAGGTACAATATTTATTCCAAAATATATTAAAGAAGATTTAAGTAAAAAAGTAGTAATACAAAAAGTAATATGTATTATACTAAGCATAATAGGTCTAATAGTTTTAGTCTATGAATAGGAGATTTGTATGAATGAATTTATGAATGTTGCAATAGATTTATCTAAAGATAATAATTGTGGTGGACCATTTGGAGCATGTATTGTTAAAGATGGTAAAATAATAGGTAAAGGATTTAATAAAGTTATTAAAGATATGGATCCTACTGCACATGCAGAAATAGTAGCAATAAGAGAAGCATGTAAAAACATTAATTCACATGATTTAAGTGGATGTGAATTATATACATCATGTTATCCTTGCCCAATGTGTTTATCTGCAATTATATGGTCTAATATTAAGAAAGTATATTATGCAAATACTAAAGAAGATGCTGCTAATATTGGTTTTAGAGATGATTATATTTATGATTTTATAGAGAATAATATGTCTAATAAATCAGTACTTGATCTAGAAGAATTAAATAGAGAAGAAGCAATTAAAGTATTTGATGAATATAAGAAAGATAAAGATAAAATAGAGTATTAGGAGGAATTATGTTCGATAAAAAAGATAAAAATAAAGATAATCAAAAATCTGGTTTATTTTCTTTTATGAATGATAATGAAGAACTAACAAAAGAGCAAAAAGATGAAATAAAAAAAGGTAATTATGATCCATGGAATTTTGAAGAAGAAGATTTAGAGGATGATGATTACTATTTTGAAGATGATAGAGATGAATAAATATAATCATTATAATAAATTAATGATATAATGAAGTAGAGGTGTTAAAATGTTTGAAAATAAAAAAGTATTTATATTAGGATTAGCTAGATCTGGATTTGCAGCAGCTAAATACTTAATTAAGCATAACAATGAAGTAATATTAAATGATGGAAAAGAAGAAGAAAAATTAGATAAAAATCAAATAGAAGAATTAAGAACATTAGGAGTTAAATTAATATTTGGTTCTCATCCAGATGATATATTAGATGAATCATTTGATTATTTAATAAAAAACCCTGGAGTACCTATAGATCATAAATATGTTTTAAAAGCTAGAGAATTAGGTATAGAAGTTATTAATGAAGCAGAAATGGCTTTTAGATTATTACCTGAAGGTATTAAATTAATATCTATTACAGGTACTAATGGTAAGACTACTACAACAACATTAACTTATGAAATAATGAAAGCTTATTATAAAGAAAAAGTATTCTTAACAGGTAATATAGGATATCCAATGACTGATTTACTTGGTAAAGTAAAATTTGGAGATTATATAGTTATGGAAGTTAGTTGTCAACAACTAGAAAATATGTCTAAATTTAAACCAAATGTAGCATTACTAACTAACTTTAGCCCTGCACATATAGATTTCTTTAAAACATATGAAAACTATAAAAGAGTTAAAGCTAAATTATTTCAAAATCAAACAGTAGAAGACATTGCTATATTAAATGCAGAAAATGAAGAATCTTTAAATGAAACTAAAGATATTAAATCTACTAAGAAATATTTCTCTTCAAAAAGAAAAGTAGAGGGTACTTATCTAGAAGGAAATGATATTTATTATAATGGTGAATATGTATTATCAAGAGATGATATAAAAATAGCAGGTATGCATAATGTAGAAAATGTTATGGCTGCTACTACTATAGTAAAAGAATTTAATGTTCCAAGTGAAGTTATTAAAGAAGTAGTATCTAACTTTAAAGGAGTAGAACATAGATTAGAATTCTCTGGAGAAGTTAATACAAGAAAATTCTATAATGATACAGAAGCTACTAATATTAAATGTACTCAAATAGCATTATCTTCATTTGATCAAGATACATTTATAATACTTGGAGGACTTGAAAGAGGACAAAACTTTGAAGACCTTATTCCATTTATGAAGAATGTTAAAGGAATACTTGCAATTGGTACATGCAGAAATAGAGTTAAAGAATTAGGAGATAAATTAGGTATACCAACTATAGTTCATGAATATCTAAAAGATGGCTTTAAAGAATTATATGATATGTCTACACCAAATTCAGTTATTCTTTTATCACCAGGATCAGCTTCTTGGGATCAATATAAAGAATGTGAAGTAAGAGGAGCAGAATTTAAGCAATTAGTAAAAGAACTAAATAGTGTAAAATAAAGGCTATTCTAGTTCTTTTTTATTTTATTAATGTTATAATTAATATAATAAGAGGTATATATGAATAAAGATTATATAACAGTTAAAACTAGTGATGGTAAAGAAGAACAAGTTGAACTTGTTTTAACTGCGAATAAAAATAATAAAAAATATTTATTATATCGAAATAGTAATAATGAATTATTTGCGTCATATATAACTAATGAAGATGATATCCTTCATAATGATTTAAGTGAAGAAGAATATAATATGTTAGAAAAACTATTAAAAGAGGCTAATGTATGATAAATAGAAATAATAATTATAGTAGTATTAATAAAAATAGTTTGTTAGATATATTAAAAAGAAAAAAAGGAACCCTAATAGCAGTTAGTGGTGTTTTAGCAACTGTTACTATTTTATCTGGATGTTCTCAAACAAAGGAAGAATTTTATAGTCAACCACAATATATGAGGCCTCCAGTAACACATGAAATAACAGATAATTCAGTAGCAATAATAAGTGAAGATGTAACTCAAACAGATTTATTTTCATTTGAACCTTCAGTACAATATATGGCTATAGAAAATACTAATTTAGATGATACTTATGAATTATCTAACTATACTAAATTAGTTCAACTTAGTTTAGATAATAATGTAATTACTTCAGCAGATGGATTATCTGAATCTCCAGATTTAATGTTATTATCAGTACGTAATAATAATATAAAAGATTTAGATTTAACAAAATTCAAATCATTAAGAGTTTTATATATAGAAGGTAATTATAATCTATATACTAAAGAAATGTTAGATTATTGTAAAAATAATAATATAACTGTTGATATAGAAGAAAAAGATGTTGAAAATGTAGAAGCATTAAAAGAAATGCTAAAAGATTTAGATTTAGAGGGTAAAACAGAAGAAGAAAAAGAAAAAATAATATGTGACTTTGTATGTAAACATATGAAATATGACACAATAGGCGCAGCATCAGATTTTAAATCCCAAGAATATAATCAAAATATATTAGAGAATTCTATTAAAGGTAATGGTGTATGTATTAACTATGCTGAAATGTTTACTGCAATGTGTCAGTTATCAGGTGTAGATTGTTTCACTGTAAAAGGTTTCGCAGATAATAGCACTTTTAATACTGGTAGAGGTGGAGCACATGCATGGAACTTAGTAGAAATAGATGGACAATATATGTTATGTGATCCAACGTGGATTGATAGTTATGGAATATTTGGAGATATATACTATAATAAATCTGGAGAACAAGGAACAAAAGATTTTGAAAAAAGACATGATAGTGGTGAAATAGTAGAATTACTAACAAGTAATAGTAATCAAAAAAGTAGTAGTATAAATAAAGCAAATTCTGGAATTGATAAATTCTTTGAAGGTGTAGATAAATATGTTGAAGTATTACAAACTGAACACGGTATATCAAGAGAACAATTAATGCAATATATGCTTACAGGAGCAGCTGCAGGAACTGTTATACTTATTGGTTCATCAGCATGTAGAAAACTTCAACCAGTAATTGATGAAAAAAAGAAAAAGAATCAATTACTTAAAGCACAAAAGGAAGAAGAAAAAGAAAGATTAAGACAAGAAAAACAAAAATTACAAGAAGCAATGAGACAAGAATTAATAAATCAAAAACAAGCAATTGAAGCATCTAAAGTTCCAGTCGTTCAAGAAGTAAAACAAGTAGAGAAACCAAGAGAACTAACTTTAGATGAAATATTAGCTACTTTACCAAATGATGAAGAAAGAATTGAATATTTAGATCAAAGAGCAGATGAAAAATTAACAGAGATTGCAACATTACAAGTTGAAGAAGAATTTGAAAGAAGAGAAATACCAGAAAAAACACCAGAAGAAATAGAAAAAGCAAAACAAGAATTAAAAACATTATTCGTAACTAAATCTTTATCTAGTAAAGGAAGAGCTCTTTATAGATGTAAAAAGTTTGGATATTTTCCTGAAGATAAAACTTTAGATCAAATAGTAAGTAATGATGATAATTTAATGATATTATCTACAATAAACTTATATAGTAATGTGGATGAAAAAATGCTTACAGAATATTCTAGGTTATATGCAAAATCTGCAAATCTAAAAGTACAAATAGGTCAACCATTAGATCAAGAATTAATGGATAGATCTAAAGGTATATAAATATAATAAAATATGTTATAATTAATAATGGAGGGTAGTATGGATACAAAAATATTAACTGATAATAAAATTGATGTAAATCATGGATTAGAATTACTTGGAGATATAGATTTCTATAATGAAACTCTAGGTACTTTCTATGATGGTATAGAAGATAATTTAAAGAAATTAAAAGAATATAAAAATAACGATGATTTTGAAAACTATGGTATTTTATCTCATTCAATAAAGAGTGATTCTAAATACCTAGGATTTATGGATTTAGCAGAAATAGCTTTATCACATGAAATGGCAGGTAAATCATCAGATAAAGATTTTATAGATAAAAACTATGATTCATTTATTGAAGAAATAAATAGAATTATTAAAGTAGTTAAGGAATATTTAGGGAGGTAAATATGACTGAATTTAATCCAATAATGGAAGAAAAAATAATTTTAGTAGTAGATGATTCATCTATAACAAGAGGTTTAATTGAACATATATATAAAGATAAATATAAAGTAATGATGGCTTCTAATGGACAAGGTGCTATGGATATAGTAGATGTTATGGAAGACTCTATTATGGCTATATTACTAGATTTAAATATGCCTGATGTAGATGGATTTGATGTACTAGATTATTTAAGAGAAAAAAACATATTTGAGAAAATACCAGTATGTATAGTAACTGGAGAAGATGCACCTGAAATAATTGGTAAAGTTAAAACTTATCCAGTATCTGCAATATTACTTAAACCATTCTCAAAAGAACAAATAGAAACAGTAGTATCAAAAGCAATGGAATTAAAAGGAAGAAAATAATTCTTCTTTTTTTGTGGTATAATAATTTTAAAGAGGTATTCATATGGAAATAATTAGAAAAACCATTGATAAAGATGAAAAATATTTAAGACAGATTTCTGTTCCAGTTAATTTGGAAGATAATACTTATAAAGAAGATATAAAGGTATTAGAAGAATTTTGCTCAAAAACAAAATGCTTTGCCTTTGCAGCAGTACAAATAGGTATTCCAAAGAGAATGGTATATTTAAAGAATACTACTTTGGATATGGAGAATTATGATAATCCTGATTATAATGAATCTAAAATACTAATAAACCCAGAAATAATATCTAGAATAGGACAAACTAAATCATTAGAAGCTTGTCTAAGTTGTTTAGATTATGCAGGAGTAGTAAGTAGACCATATAAAATTACAGTTCATTATTATGATGAAAATGGTAAGGAACATAAAGATACGTTTGAAGGATTTGAAGCAACTGTATTATCACATGAAATAGATCATTTAGATGGTATATTACATATGGATATTGCAGAAAAAGTATTTAAAATGAATCTCGAAGAAAGAAAGGCATATAGAGAAAAACATCCATATGAAATAATATCTAAAACTGGTGAATATAAAATACCAGAGATAAATAGGAGGTAAAACATGATACACGAATTTGATAAAGAATTTCCAGATTTAATGGTTTTTAAAGATAGTCCTGCAAGACCAGCATCACCAACTGAATATGATGATTCTAATTACCATGAGAAGCCATTTGATAATATGACTTTGTTCTTATTAGCACAACAGAAAGAACCAGATTTTGTGGAAGGATATTGTTTAAGAGATAACAATAGAATTAGATTACAAGCTATAAGAGAAACAATAGCGAAAAAACCAAAATTACTTGAAAATATAATAGTTGCGTTAGAAGCATATTTACCAGTAAGTTATGAACAATTTATGAAACTTAATTTCTTTGATAAAGAAAATATGCTAGATTTAGCTAAAAGTAATATGAGTGATGAAGAAAGACATGATTTTAATAAATTATTTAATGCTCTAACTCCCGATATGACAATAAAATTAACAAGTGAATAATGGTGTTTTATGAAATTAAAAATTAAGAATTTTAATTTAAAAGATACAATTACATGTGGACAAATATTTAGGTATGTTGAAGAATTAGATAATTCATATACTGTTATATTATCTGATAGAGTTATTAATATAAAACAAGATAATGATTATATTTATTTTACTTCTAATAAAGAAGATAATTTAAAAGAGGTAATTATTAATTATTTTGATTTAGAATATGATTATGATTCTATTAATAATATGCTTTTAAAAAGTAATCCTGAACTTAAAGATATAATTAATTATTCTAAAGGTTTGAAAATGATTAATGAACCTAAATTAGAAGTAATAATAAGTTATATATTATCTCAAAATAATAGAGTACCTCAAATTAAAAAAGCATTGGATAATATATCTGAAGAAGTAGGAGAAGAAGTAATATTTAATAATAAAAAATATTATTTATTTCCTACTATAGATAATTTAAAGAAATTATCAATTGAGGATTTTAGAAATTTAAAATGTGGTTTTAGAGATAAATATTTATATGAATTTATACATAGTGATTTTGATATAAATAAATTAGATAAATTATCTTCAAAAGATGCATTAGATCTATTAATATCCATGAAGGGTATTGGAGAAAAAGTAGCATCATGTATATTATTATTTGGATATTATAGATTTGATGTATTTCCAATTGATACATGGGTTAAAAAATATATGAAAGATGAATATAATATAAATACAGTTAAAGATATCAGAGAGTTTTGTAAATCTAGATATAAAGAATATACTGGATTAGTAATACAATATATGTTTAATTATAAGAGAAACAAAGATTAAATCTTTGTTTCTTTTATGTTATAATTTAATTAGGTGATTTATATGCATATTGATAATACATATGAAGTTAAAATAATAAGACTTAATAATGAAGGACTAGGAGTAGCATTAGTAGATAAATTTGTAGTCTTTGTTAAGAATGCTTTAGTTAATGAAAAAGTTAAAATTAGAATAACTGAAGTTAATGATAATTATGCTAAAGGAGAAGTTATTAATTATATAGAAACATCATCTGATAGAGTTATTCCTTCATGCCCATTTTATGAAAAATGCGGGGGATGTAATCTAATGCATATGAATTATGAATCACAAATAAGTTTTAAAAAGGATAAAGTAAAATCCGTATTTAAAAAAATATCTAACATAGATACTGATATAAAAGATATTATTTATGATAAAGAGTATAACTATAGAAATAAAGTAGTATTAAAAGTTAAAAATGATAAGATAGGTCTATATAGAGAAAAGACTAATGATATTATTAATGTAGATAAATGCTTACTACTTGATAATAAAATAAATGATGAATTAATAAAACTTGAATTATTTATTCATAGATATAAAAATAATAATATAAGTGAGATAATGATTAGAGTTATTAATGATAAAATAATGCTTTCTTTAGATACTATTAATAAAGAAGCAAGAGATAGTTTTATTAATAATTTTGATCATGTAGAAAGTATTTATATAAATAATAAATTAGTATATGGTAATGAATTCTTAAAAGAAACAATTAATAATTTAGAATTTAATATATCTCCTAAATCATTCTTCCAAGTTAATAAAAATATAATGACTAAAATGTATGATAAAGCAATTAGTTATATTAAGGGAGGAACTACTTTAGATTTATATTCTGGTACAGGAACACTATCTATGCTAGCATCAAAAACTTCAGATGAAGTAATAGGTATAGAAGTAGTAAAAGATGCAGTAAAAGATGCTGATAATAATATTGAATTAAATAATATAAAGAATGTATCTTTTATATGTGATAAAGTAGAAAATAAAATAGACGAATTAAAAGATAAAAAAATAGATAATATAATTATGGATCCACCAAGAAGTGGTAGTGATAAAAAGAGTTTAAATTCTATCTTAGAAATAGAACCAAAACAAATAATATATATTTCATGTAATCCAGTAACACTAGCAAGAGATTATAATACTCTAAAAGAAAAATATAATATAAAAGAAATTACACTTTTTGATATGTTTCCAAATACATATCATGTTGAAACAGTTATGGTTTTAGAAAAGAAAGATGTTTAAAAGACATTTTTTTTTTATCGTAAAATAGTAATATTCCGATTACTAAAAGTAAGAAAAAAAGTATATTCTTGTGATATAATGGATATGAGGTGTAAACTATGAATGAGTATATTAATTTAGATGAAAAAAATATTGATGAAGAACATATTTGTTGTGCTATAGGAGATCCTAAACATCAAGATGGTGTAGATAAAAAGAAAGAATGGATTAAAAGCAAATTAAAAGATGGACATGTATTTAGAAAACTAAATGCAAGAGGTAAAATCTTTATTGAATACGAACCAATAGAAACTGCTTGGGTTCCTATTAACGGTAAAAATTATATGCATATTTATTGTTTATGGGTAGCAGGTAGCTTTAAAGGAAAGGGTATTGGTAAAGAATTATTAGAATATGCTATTGAAGATGCAAAAAATAAAAAAATGAGTGGTGTATGTACATTAGTATCACAAAAGAAGAAACCATTTATTGGAGATAAGAAATTCTTTGAACACTATGGATTTAAAGTAGTAGATACAATTAATGATTATGAATTAATGGCATTACAATTTGATGATAAAGAAACACCTAAATTTAGTGATAGTGCTAGAAAGATGGAAATAGATAGTCAAGATTTCACTATTTACTATTCTAATGAATG
>JAEEGJ010009643.1_pt1 | contig 25680 bp, 22 predicted proteins | sample 8958761 | NCBI WGS metagenome assembly JAEEGJ01 (sample SAMN16246546, study PRJNA631951) | gut metagenome | biome: gut microbiome; feature: rumen; material: RS-attached | host: Bos | place: Iran: Karaj | collected 2018-10 | reverse complement strand
GTTTATCGAACGAGGTATTCAGGAGGGTTTTTTCCGTCAGGATCTCGACTACGAACTGGCAGGTCGTCTGTTCGAGGCTTTAGGTAATTACGTCTTGTATAATCAGCTTTACGAGAAATACTCCATTGAGGAGATCTTCCACAACCTGGTGTTTGTCTCGCTCCGGGGTATTTGTACGGATAAGGGCATTGTCGAGCTTGACAGATTAATAAAGGGCTGACCCTCGGGCCAGCCCTTTTGCTTTACTGATGCTGCTCGCGAAGCAGATCGTTCACCGTCTTCACAGGGTTGAATGTTCCGAGTGGAACCTCGACGAAGACCGTACTCCAATTGCTCATGGCACCATTCCAAAGACCAGGTAACTCTAAGGCTTTCAACTCCTTACCGGCCTTTGATTTAGAAGAGATGAAACCTGTGGTCTTATCCACGAACTCAGGCAGGTTGAACGGTTTGCCCTGATAGTCCTTGACTGCGCAGACGAGGTCTACGGGGTTGAAGTGTGTACCCTGAGTGAACATCTTCATATAAGCCTCGTTGTTGGTGTCAATCTGGCTGCTTTCAAGGATCTGGAGCGATACAGTACCATCCTGATTGTAAGTGAGGAACGGACCACCACCGGGCTCTCCCACATTCTTCACAACACCGCAGACGCGCATCGGGCGATTCAGTTTCTCGCGCAGATAGGCAGCATCGGCCTTCTTACCCTTGGCGTCTGTACAGAGCTTCTCGCTGACGAACTTGGCAATCTCTTCCAGCTGTGCGTCTGTAGCGCCAGCATCGAGGATACGCAGATACTCGAAGGCTTGCTTCTGCAGCGATACGAGCACACCAGCGATCACCTGCTTCCACTCTACGGTCTCAGGCTTCAGACGATCGGGCACCACATTGTCGATGTTCTTGATGAAGATGACATCGGCATCGATCTCATTGAGGTTCTCGATGAGGGCTCCGTGACCACCTGGACGGAAGAGCAGTGAGCCGTCGTCATTGCGGAATGGTGTGTTGTCGGGATTGGCAGCGACGGTATCCGTCGATGGCTTCTGCTCAGAGAAGGTGATGTCGTACTTGATGCCGTACTTCTTGGCGAACGAGTCGGCCTTCTCAGCGACCTTTGCCTTGAAGAGTTCCATGTGCTCATGGCTGACGGTAAAGTGAACATGAGCCTCGCCGTTGCTGGCAGCATAGAGCGCGCCCTCTACGAGGTGCTCCTCCATCGGTGTGCGTGGTCCCTCGGGATACTTGTGGAAAAGCAGCAGTCCCTTCGGCAGCTGTCCGTAGTTCAGACCCTCAGCCTTCAGCATGTTGGCAGCCACAGCCTTGTAGTTGCCCTCAGCGATCAGTGCCTTGATGCCCTTGCCCTCATTCTTCTGGCAGGCAGCGTCGAGTGCGTCGTAGAAGGCGAACTTCTCGATCTGGTCGAAATATTTCTTCTCAAAGTCTGTAGTGGGAACGTCGTAGTCAGCATCGACGAATGCGAACATGTTCTTGAACATACGGCTGGCAGCGCCCGAGGCTGGCACGAACTTCACAACGCGCTTACCCTCAGCCTTGTAGGCATTCCAGATGTCCTCCAACTTCTTGCGCTCGTCAGCAGCAGGGGCGATGATGCCATTGCCGATACTTGCTGCTGCCTCCAGCTTCAGGAAAGGGAATCCGGTTTTAAACTCACTCAGTTGATTTTCAATCTGCTCAGGGGTAATACCCTTCTGTGCAATCTGTTTTAAGTCTTTCTCTGATAACATAATTTTTATAGTTTGGTGAAATTTATGCCGCAAAGTTACGAATATTTTTTTTATTTTTCGTATCTTTGCCACGAAAAATTGAACGAGATGGCAGAAATGTTTGCTTTTACATACGAAGAGAAGAAAAAAATGGCCGCCCAGACAGCCGAAATCCTTCGTGAGGAGATCGGATTGAAAGGCGATGCCCTGCAGGCTGTTTCTTTGATTCCCGAGATCGACGAAGGCAAACTGTCCCTGGAGGATGTCGAGGAGCAGTACGGCCCGCAGGTGTCGCGCATCCTTCATGGTCTGAACCGCATCCGGCAGCTCTATGAGAAGAATCCCGTCATCGAGAGCGAGAACTTCCGTAACCTGCTGCTCTCCTTTGCCGAGGATATGCGCGTCATCCTGATCATGATTGCCGATCGTGTGAACCTCATGCGCCAGATCCGCGATACCGAGAACGTTGAAGCCAAGATGGAGGTCTCTCAGGAGGCTGCCTATCTCTATGCGCCACTGGCCCACAAGCTCGGACTCTACAAGCTGAAGAGCGAACTCGAGGACCTCTCGCTGAAATATCTCGAGCACGATGCCTATTATATGATCCGCGAGAAGCTCAACGAGACGAAAGCCTCTCGCGATGCCTATATCGCCGCCTTCATCCGTCCTGTCGAGGAGAAAGTGAAGGCTGCTGGTATCAAGTGCCACATCAAGGGCCGCACCAAGTCCATCCACTCCATCTGGGAGAAGATGAAGAAGCAGAAGTGCGGCTTCGAGGGTATCTACGACCTCTTTGCCATCCGTATCATCATCGATTGTCCCGAGGATAAGGAGAAGATGCAGTGCTGGCAGGCTTATTCCATCGTCACCGATATGTATCAGCCCAATCCCAAGCGTCTGCGCGACTGGCTCTCAGTACCCAAGTCGAATGGTTACGAGTCGTTGCACATCACGGTGCTCGGCCCAGAGCAGAAATGGGTGGAAGTACAGATCCGCACGGAGCGCATGGACGAGATTGCCGAGCGTGGTGTGGCTGCCCACTGGCGCTATAAAGGTGTGAAGGGCGAGGGAGGGCTCGACGAGTGGTTGACGGGCATCCGTAACATGCTCGAGCATGCAGATGGTCTCGAGGCGATGGATCAGTTCAAGATGGATCTCTACGAAGACGAGGTGTTCGTGTTCACCCCCCGTGGCGACCTCTATAAGTTCCCCGTAGGTGCCACCGTGCTCGACTTTGCTTACCATATCCACTCCAAGTTGGGCAACCAGTGTACTGGAGGCCGTATCAATGGCAAGGTGGTGCCCATCCGCCAGCTGTTGAAGAGCGGCGACCAGGTGGAGATTCTCACCTCCGCCAACCAGAAGCCCCGTCAGGAGTGGCTCTCGATCGTGAAGACCTCGCGTGCCAAGTCGAAGATTCGTCTGGCTCTGAAGGAGACCCAGGTGAAGGAAGGCCTCTTCGCCAAGGAGATGCTCGAGCGGAAGTTCAAGAACCGCAAGATCGAGCAGGACGAGGCCACCATGTTCCACGTCATCAAGAAGATGGGCTTCAAGGAGGTGAGCGATTTCTATAAGCAGGTTGCCGACGGACAGCTCGACGTGAATGCCGTCATCGATAAGTACATCGAACTGCGTGAGGGCGAGAAGGTAGTCACAGGCGACAATATGGCGCGCTCAGCCAGCGAGTTCGATCTCGACGAGTCGCGCTTCTCACAGCTCAATGCCCACATGGCTGATGATACGCTTGTGATCGATCGCGATCTCAAGGGCCTGGACTATCAGCTGGCCCGCTGCTGTCATCCCATCTACGGCGACCCCATCTTTGGCTTCGTCACCATCAATGGCGGCATCAAGATCCACCGTCAGGATTGCCCCAATGCCCCAGAGTTGCGCCGTCGCTACGGCTATCGCGTGGTGAAGGCCAGGTGGAGCGGCAAGGGCTCGTCGCAGTACTCGATCACCCTGCGCGTGATAGGCAACGACGATATCGGCATCGTCAACAATCTGACGAGCATCATCTCGAAGGATGAGCGCCTCTTGCTGCGCTCCATCAACATCGACTCCCACGACGGTCTCTTCAGTGGCAACATCGTGGTGATGCTCGAGGATACCTCGCGCCTCGAGGCACTCATCAAGAAACTGCGGACGGTGAAAGGTGTGAAACAAGTAGAACGAATATAACTGAATCCCCAAGACATATGAAAAGACTTACCTACACAATGATGGCATTTTTGTTGCTGATGGTTCTTGCCAGCTGTCGCCAGTCGCAGGCTGACAGATACCAGCGCTATCTGGAAGAGAAGAACGACACGACCTTCGAGTTTATCGAGCAGCCAGCCGACAGTGTTGTTGAGGCAGAGGCTGAAGCCAGTGCGGATGGTGGCGACTGGGCCGATGACGACGGACTTGTCGCCGTGCCTGACATTCCCAAGGAACGCGCCATCAACATGAATGCCGACGACTACGAGACGAAGAAAGTCATGACTGGAAGATAATTGGTCACTCCCTATAGATCCATGCCAGCAGTTTGTTTACCCACTTCAGGGTAAACCTGAACCATCTGTAGGTGCTCTGCTCCTTGCCGCCGAAGCTCAGGATGAAGTCGCGGAAGGAGTTCTTCTCGAAGGGCAGTCCCACGTCCATAAAACACATGTGCCGGAAGCCCCGTTCGTAGGCATCCTTCATCGCATCCCAGATGGTGATGATGTCCGGGTGCAGATGGTGGTACGTCTTGCGCCTGAAGGCCGAGTACCACAGATAAGCATCCCCCTGGCTGTAGGCCACTGCTGAACAGCCGATCACCTTGCCGTGATATTTGGTCACAAAGAGCCTGCCCGATTCCTCTTCGGTCATGAACTCCCTGAAGAAGGCATCGTCGGGGATATAGCGCTTCGGCTTGAAGATATGGTGCTTTCTCAACAACTTCGAGAACGCCTTGAAGTCCTCCTCCGTCTTGACCACCTCTGTCGTCACCCCGCGCTCGTGGGCACCGTCTATGCGCCTCTGCATCTTGTCGGTGATGCGCTCCTCGGGGGCATGACTGTGCAGCGAGTTGTGTACGCTCATCCAGTGGATAGGGTAGAAGCCCAGCTGCCTCAGTTGCTTGTAGCCCAGCATCTTCTGACTCAGGTTGCTCACCTCTATATATAATACGCGCGAGCCGATGCCCTTGATCAGCGCCCCCAGCATCTCGCCCAGCAGCTCCTCCTTCGCGTACCCGCTGTCAGTATATACGCCCTCGCTCAGCAGGCGGCAGTGGATGAGCAGGAACGGCGGGAAGATAAACGTGCGGAATCTCAGGAAGGCGAGCATGTGGCTGACGATACGGCCCTCCTCATCCTCGGCCACCACCATATACGGCTTCTGTCTCGGTGTCTTTTCCAGAATCTCAAACAACCTCCTGCTGTGGAAGAAGTTGCCTTCTTCCAGCTGCGGCAGCTCACTGCTCTTGCGGTATATGGTTGTCTTGATTCCTTTCATACTGCAAAGATACGAAGAACTGCGCAAAAAAACAAGTATAAATACATTTATTTTTTTTATTCAGGTTCTAATTTTATGAATCTATGCAAATATTTCATTATTTAAACGCATATGAGGCCCGCATCCCTGCGAGCCTTATATGTTCAAACCTAAAACAAAACAATTAGAAAAAACGAACAAATTCAGAATAACAAACCAAACATTTTATAACTATCAAACAAATGCATATGAATCAAAAAGCTTGTGCAAAAGTACAATGAAAAACGTCTGATTCCAAATAATTAGCAACTTTCTTCTCCAACTTGTTGCGACAAACATTCTTTGATGCGACATAATGTATTTGACACCTTTATATTTGTCGCTTTTGATATTTCAGAAGTGAAGAGGGCTGCTTTACTTGAAGAATGTCAATCGTCCACAACTAGTGGATGAATCTGTTGAATTCAAAATTATAAGAATTCGAAATATACACCAGACTTCTTACCACAGACATAGGCTGTCAGTTGCTGGTCGCCTTGTTTCAAATTGTCAATATACAAAGGTTCTCCCTCAACGATCAGACTACACTGAAATGTATCTCCGACATGTAAACGAGTATTATCAGATGCAATGACTCGAAAGTTCAAGTCACCAAGGTATTCTATATCACAGACTCTTTCCGGCTGCCAGATCAGACGAAGACGATTCCCCCATACTAACTCCGACACACTCAGCTTCCTACTCATAATTGGGTTGCTTTGTTGTTCTTTCGGCAGCATGGCATTCTCCTTATAACTTTCCCAATCCTTATATCCCAGAAATCGAGATAAGATATTAAGTGTGCTAACTCTTGGCTGCACATCTTTCTCAATATATCCCCAAATTCGCATCAGGGTGGTACGACTAACCAGAACATGCAGTCTGGCATAAATACGATCCCTCAGGAACTCGAAATCCTTGGGGGTCTGCATCTGCCTGTTGAGTGCATTCTCAATCTCCTTGCTCAATTGCTTTGTCATATTCCTCTTTCAGTTGATTAAATCTGACCACAATTGGCTTTGTCTGTTCGCCATCGTAAATCATGAGTGCATTTGCGATCTCTGCCAATTCACTTTCAGAGTAATCTCTGCCAATCTCTTTAAGATATTGCTGGTAGGCATTATTGCCATCTTGTAGCCTGTCGATGAAATCTGTTCTCAGATACTTGAGAGTCTGTAAAGTGTCAAGATGCTGGGCAACACCAGCTTCTTGTATGGCCTTGTCAATCACAGCCTTTCCATTGACAATGGCATCATCCACTCTTTTATTCTTGAACGATTGGGCAAACACTGCGACTACCAATGCAATAGACAGTAGTGCAAGCACTACCCATAATAGTTTTATCTTGATCTTGTCGTGTCTTCTGATGGCATCCACCAGTTCCGATATATTCTGGTATCGGCTTTCTATTGGCTTCTGACACCTTATTATAATAGAGTCGTATCCCAGATTCATCTGACTGAAGATGACGCCCAGACTATAAATATCATTTCGCACATCAGCCACAGCCGTTTTCATCTGCTCTGGCGACATATATTTCTCTGTACCTGCAGGCTGTTTCAGGATCGTGTGGCTGTCTGTATCTGCCAGTCCAAAGTCAATCAGTTTCACATGGTCGCCATTGGTAGTAATGATGATATTCTCAGGTTTCAAGTCACGATGTACGATGCCTTTTGAGTGAATATAGCCAACTGCATCCACTAGCTGCATCGCAATCCTTTTACGCTCTTTGCGGGTATGTTCAGCCTGTAACCACTTTTTCAGGGTGATTCCCTCTACGTATTCCATCACGATACAGTTTCCTAAGTCTCCGATTTCCTCCAGTCCAATTGCAGTGGCCACATGAGGGTGTTGCAGTTGCATCAGCAATTCCAGTTCTTTCCTCAGTCGCTGTTGATAACCAGCTTCGTTAGCAACATCCTTGTTCAGTCCTTTCAATAGCCACCATCGCCCATATCGCTTACCTCGAGCCACGACGTTCACCTCCGATGTGCTCAGAATCTCCACATCAGTAAACTCCCGGCTGATTCCCTCAAAAGAGTCTGTGATATAGCCAGAGGCCGAACTATCATTTTTGCTAATCATGCGACAAAAGTAATAACTTCCGTGCAAAAATACAAATAAAACTCGAAAAGGAATGAAATGGAACAATGGAAATAGCCATTAATACACTAAATTTGTCCCCAAAATGAAAAAATCAGTTCACAATGTTGCAACTTTCAAAAATAATGCTTATCTTTGCCTCATCGTTCTTTAATGGACGAAGACATAGAGGAGAGCTATTTAGCTTTGACCCGCAAGAGAATCTGGAAAATTCAACGTGTACGGGTGAGAAGTCTGAAAGCTGTTCCTCCTGCAGTAGCATATATACTGCTTTCTCCGCTATGGAGTCAGCTCACATATATACCTGCAGGTGTGAGCTGATTTTCATTCTTACGCATACGGGTATTGCAGAACCTTCTGACTAAGGATGTCAAGAAGGCTCACACTCTTTGTGCATATAAGAATATAATATTAACTAAAAGCAAATAATTATGAACAAAAGTTTTTTAACAATCGTATTTTCTTTTTGTTTTTCTTTAATTGAAGCACAAACTATCAATCTTGCAGGAACTAGTTGGTTGTGCGAAAATGATGGTGCCTCTAAGTATGGCCCTAATTGGGAAGAATGGTATTTTAATGCTGATGGAACTAGAAATGCCAAAGGCCAAATGTCATTACAATATCCTATTGCTGGATATTCTGTCAAATTTGATGTGTATCAAGATAGGACAGAAGATAAATGGGAAATAAATAATAATGTGTTGAAGCACACATCAATACCTTTAAAATTTTCAAAATTAGAAATTAAGAATTTACAACTCGACCGCTTTTCTGCGGCTGAAAAGTCGAAGATTAAAGCTGAAATTCCAAAATTTAAAAATCAAATAATGAATGAGGCAAAAAATGATTGGCAACAAAATATGGTTGGTAATACATATACTTATACTATTACATCTTTCAATCCTGCCAAGATGACACTCTATAATAGTAGAACAGGGAAATACTTAACACTAAATAGAAATACAGCTATTATGAGTAAAGAAGAAAAGATAGCCTATGAAAAGGAATTGGCAAAATATGATGCAGAAGAAAAGGCGAGAGAAAGGCAGAAGAATATAGAATTGACGAATGAGAAAAAAGCAGAAAAATTAGCGAAGGAAGAGGCAGAAAAACGAGCATATCTTGGATGGCATGAACTTGATTCAAGATACCCCAAAAACATAAAAATCAAAAAAGTTAGGATTAAAAAATCATATTGCCCAGGAACATATTGTTGCGTTTTTTTCTCAAGATATCCTAATGGACAAAGTGGTAAAAAAATCTATGCTGTAAATTTATATACTGGCGGTATTTTAGATGATGCAATAAAAGAAGATTGGATGAATGCAATAAGTAGAAAACAACAAACGAAAGTTGAAAAAGATTGGTTTGAATATGAATTTTCAGATCCTGTTTATTTTCAAAGCTTTCAAAACAATGTCGATTTTTCTATGATAAAAGTATATACTGAGTAAGTTATATCGTTTTGTTTGCATTTTATTAATCCAGTCATAATCGGGATGGATTATACTATTTATCAAATAATCTTTGAATAAGAGGGATGATCTTTGATATCACTATTGATAAGTTAAATAAAATGGAAGGTAATATGAATAGAAAGAGAAGTAAATGAATAATCCTTGGACAAATATAAGTTGGAATAATACTGTGGCTGATTGTGACAAGCATATCATTTCTCCTGCTTATTGTGCAGAGAAAGGTATTGACATTTCAAATTTGCCAGAACCATATACAGGCAATATCAATAGTAATGTGGTATGTTTAAATCTAAATCCTGGTATTGGAAAGTGTGATGCTTGCTTCAGATTCGATAGTCATTTTTTGAGTTTAACTCAAGAAACTTTATGTCATCGAATAGACCATCTTATGTGGCTTGACAATGATTTAAAGTGTGAATTTGGAGGGTTGCATGGAGGCTGTAAATGGTGGCAAAGTAGAACAAAAGAATTGCGTAAAGAATTAGGTGAGATTCCTTTGAATATGTTCATTATTGAGTTTTTCCCATATCATACTCAAAATGCTTTCGATTTTCCACCCTTACCATCAGATGATTATCGAAACGAGTTACTATCAAAAGCTTTGCATGATAAAAAACTTATAATAATTATGCGCGGTAAAAATCACTGGAAATCAATAAGTGGTCTAGGAAGTGAATTAAAAAAATATGATAACAAAATAGAGTTGGATAATCCTAGAAATGTTTCTTTTTCTCCGCGTAATGTAGGAAATAAGTGGAATAAATTGGTGTCAGAACTAAAGAACACAATATAACTCAATAATTAGATCTTTCATTCCTATAATAGGATAATTATTGCATTGTTGGATTTTTCTCTAAAAGTAAGGCCAAAGAACAGTAAAGAAGAATAGTTTTTTATCTTATCATTTATAAAATAATAATATGCGCTATTACCTGCTAATCATTTTTGCATTATGCTTTTATACACAAAGCTTTCCCCAAACAAACTGGGGACGGGCAATATCAGGCGCAATTAAAGCTGGTCAGGCGATGACCATCACTGATGAAGATCTGGCAAAGGTGGTTCGCCAACAAGTTAAAGAGATGGATAAGCAGAACAATGTATGTGGAAGGCATAGCAATTATACGAAAAGACTAAAGCATCTGACAATGAACATGAAGGATGCCGATGGCATTAGGCTGAATTTCAAGGTGTATCAGACAACAGAATTCAATGCTTTTGCTTGTCCTGATGGCAGTGTTAGAGTGTTTTCCGCATTAATGGATATTCTCGATGACAATGAACTGCTTGGTGTTATTGGTCATGAGATAGGTCATGTGGCACTTCGTCATTCTAAGAAAGCTTGGCGAAGTGCTCTCCTGAGAAGTGCAGCTTCTGATGCTATCGGCTCCAAAAGCACTACTTGGGCAACTTTGTCTGATTCGTATTTGGGAAGTCTGACAAGCGTTGCTCTATCTGCTAAGCATTCACGTTATCATGAAACTCAGGCTGATGATTACGGGTACGACTTCCTGAAGAAATGTGGCAAAAATCCCTGGGCAATTGGACTTGCTTTCAAAAAGTTAAAAGCACTGTCAAAGCAGAAAGAACATTCCAAATATGACAAATTCCTTGAAGCCTTCTCCTCTCATCCAAATTTTGACGAGAGAATAAGGCATATAAAAAATAAAGCAAGAAAAGATGGGTATATATGTAACTAAAGTATGAAAAGAATTATTATAACTATTTTGTTGTCAATAACGATATTAGGCATTCAGGCACAACAGAAACAAATATCATACATAAAGGATGATGGAGGGTTTTATCTGGTATACGACGAGACAGGAAAGAAGATAAGCACCGTCTCAAAGTCAACTGTTGGAGAAGTTGTGGGGTGGGGCATTGATTTCTTCGTTTCTTTCGATGGGAGTTGGTATAAGATATACGATTCTAAAGGCAAGAAAATCAATACACTTAGCAAGATGAGTGTAGGCAAAGTTGTTGCTGTATCTGGTAACACCTTCACAAGTGAGGATGGAGGCTTTCTAAAAACATACGATAAAACGGGAAAGAAGATCAATACAAGAAGTAAATAATAGAGTTCCTTTAGAAAAAGAGAGGCACCCGTGTTGGATGTCTCTCTCCTTTTTAGAATCCCATACAGGATGTTGCTCCGAGAGCTGTCAGTACCGCTGAGATGATCGATGCGAGGATCTGCAGCGTCCACTTAAGCGTTTCCTTCTTCGTCATAAGCTACCTCCTTTCTTGATTAGCTACCAGTGTCGAATCCTCCGCCGTTGTTGTCACCACTACCGTTCTTGGTGAAGGTCTTGCTGGCTACCTCAGAGGATACACCATTCTTGATGGCGATTGCCTTCACGAGTACGGTATCAGTCAGAGTGAATGCCTCAGAATAGAGCTGACTCTCAGCCGTTGGTGCGCTGCCGTCTACCGTATAGCGGATCTCTGCACCCTCAGGACCTGAGATGGTCACCTGAGTCGACTCGTCGAACGGAGTCTCACCGCTGATAGTAGGAGCTGCTACCGTCTCAGCCTGCGAACCACTGTTACCGCTGTTACCGCTGTTGCCACTGTCCTGTGAACCTGAGTTCGAACCTGAGCCTGAGCTTGAACCGCCGTTGGCTGCCTTCCACTCAGCTACCGCAGTGGCGATGGGCTTCAGGGTCGTTACGGTCTTCTCCTTGCCGTTCACCGTCACCTTCTGGGTTGCGATGATGTTGCGGAGCTCCAGTGTGCAGGCATCCTTGAACTTCGGACCGCAGAGGTTGTCGAGCTTGGTCGAGTCTGGCAGGAATCGGATGTGGATCGCCTTCACGATGTCGTTCGGATTCAGGCCGTCCATGGCCGCGATGTTCAGCACTGCACCGTCCTTCTTCACCTCAGCGGTGGGGTAGAAGGTGCCCAGACTGCCAAGCTGAACAGGCACGCCCTGTGCCACGAGCTCGGGCAGACACTCGGTGATCTGCATCAGCACACCCTCGACGATGGCACGTCCGTAAAGTGAGCCGTGATCCGTCATGTGCTGAGCGAAGCCTCGCAGCGAGAGGGTCTTCTGCTGGTCGACCTCAGGATAATACTTACCGTAGGCCGAAGAGCCCTCGATCTTGTTCTGTCGGAGATTAATCCCCATTGCAATTTTCTGTGTTGCCATAGTTTTTAAATGGTATTAAATTATTAATGTTGTGTGGGCAGCTACATCGGGTGTCCCACTCCCGCCTTGTCTCTCATGATTGACACTGCAAAGATACTAAAATAAATAATGTAATCCAAGCCTTTTTCAGAATTGTTTTCGATTTATTTCAAATGTTAAAATCCGGAGCAGTGAGTGCCATTCAAGCATGCTTGAGGATGGCCGAGTCGTGACGGATTTCGACGCATTCAAAATTCGCAGCCAGCACCCCTGCGCCCGTTTAGTCGGCTACGATCGTCGATCAGGTCGGCTAAGACTGCCCGTTTAGTCGGCTAAGGTTGACAGAATGCGCGGCACTGCGGCAGCGCGGCAGCGCGGCATTACGTAAATCGATTCCGCGGCAACCTTAGCAATTATATTATATATAATTATTATATATTATAATATATAATAATTTAAAATAGAGATATATTCTACTCTCTCTTAACTCCTCTTCACCCACAAGCCAGTGCCCCCATATTCATAGTAAAAATTGAAAATCCTAATGCCGCGCTGCCGCGCTGCCGCGCGCCGCGCACTTTGTGTGTCTTTTCCTGTCTTTTCCTGATGTGGTTGACAGCCGTTTTACTGGACAAGTTGACAATCTTCCTGAAATCGTTGACATTTTCCAGAAAATGATGACTTTTATCCTTCTTTTTTTGTGTTTTCAAATAAAAGCATTATCTTTGCACCCAGTTATTGCATCAAGAGTGGCTATATTAGCACACCAACCAGCCTACTTTATATGATAATCGTTGGCAACGGTGGTAAAAGGATGCGAGTGAGAATGTTTTACCCACTAAACAATGAACGATTATGGTAATCAAGAAGATCGAGAACAAGGATTATGTGATGCTCCCACGTTTGCAGCATCCAGGTTTGAAACCCATGCACGTTGAGCGCAATGCGTTCAAGGCAGAATTGAAACACGTCGAGGACCATGGCGACTACTGGCTGTTATACCAGCAGTCAAAGCCCCATGTCGTTGCCCATGTGCAGTTACCCAAGGCAGAGGCAGAGTTTGATAACATCCTGAGTTTCTGCCTGACACAGAACCACTGGTGCGAGTACATCGAGGGCGATCTCTCTTTCCTCTGTGTTATTGCAGGCTATAATGCAGAAGAACTGACCCCCAAGTATCCGGACTTCATCAAGGAACGAGTTTTAGCTCTCTGCACTGCTACGAGATGGTGGTGTGAATATGGAAAAGAAGTACTTTACATTAAAAGTGTGTAAAATATCATCTAATTGATTATTCGTTAATGGATTTTTCGTATATTTGCACAACCAATATAAAATAATAGTATCGTAGAGTATGAGAATAACAAGTCAGGAAGATTATGCCAGGATGAAACATTTACTTTCATTACTTACAGAAGGGAAAGTTAATCAGGCTATTTCAATTATTCGTAGGGAGAAATTACAGGGAATGATTTCCAATGTTCTAAGAAATTACATAGAGCATATTCAGTATTTTGAAACAGAACAGTTTGACGACATAAACTTCAAAGAGTTCCTTTGTCAACTTAAGAGGCATAGGGGACTTTTCTCGTACAAGCCTACAGGGAAAGATGAGCCAGAAAATGTGCTGACTGAAATCAGCAAAATGCTGGGAAATTTCAGCCATCCGTTTTGGAAGGAACAATCACAGGAGATGATGCAATTCTTCCTACTTGATTTCATACAGCGTCATGGTGCGAAGCCAAAGACAGGAGTTCTAGGACTAAAATTGTTCTCTTTCCGTCCAGTTACCCCATTTCTACTTACAGAATTAAACGAAAACGTATTAAGGGTGTCGAATCCTGAAACCTTTAACGACCCGTTTGATTGTTTAATTCTCACCTCCATCAGAAACGCTAAAGAAGAACTAAAGGCAGAAAAAAGCTATGGTGTTAAAACCTATGTTGAAGAACTTCAGAAGGTACGTGTCTCTTGTTTTGTAGGTTGGGATGATGATAAAAAAGACGTTCCTTGTATGAATACCTTAATGTGGGCACATTATGCCGATTCTCACAAAGGGGTTTGCATCGAATACTCTTTTACAAGTAATGCCCCATTACGTGATTCTGGAATAATTGATACATCTTCGAGAAGTCGGCTAGACAAGGTCATCTATAAAGATGGCCCCATAAGCAATCGTAATTCGTTAAACTTTAATGAATGCTTTTTGATAAAAGATAAATCATGGAAATATGAAAACGAATATCGTTTAGTCCATTATGATATAAGAAGAAATGAGAATTATTATAACATACCACTCTCAACTTTGGGCTTGAGAATTGAATGTATCTATTTTGGTATCAATTGTGATAAAAGAAATATGGAATTGATTCAGAACATTACGAAAGACAGAGGAATCCATTATCTAAAATTTGAAAGAAACCAAGAATACATGAATTCCATAAAAATGAGATAGAGATTAATTCACATACGGCAAGCGTAAACTCCTTTTTATTAAATAATGTGTAAAAATGTGCCATCTCGTGAATTGTCTCACAGAAAAATCGTATATTTGTAGCCAATTATAATGACGCATTGTTTATGAATGAAGTAATATACGATAAATCACAAGTAATGGCCACGTGGAACGGCATGGTCGGCCATCTCATTGACTTCAACGATGAAGCCCCAGATAGACCTTATATGATGGCCATTCCTTACGAGCAATATATGGAAGAGGAATGGCCTGAGTGGATGATTTCAGCAGGTAAGGGAACGGCATGAAAGTAGTTTCTTTCTTCGCTGGTTGCGGAGGTCTAGACCTTGGATTTGAAAAGGCTGGTTATAAGGTAGTGTGGGCAAATGAGTTTGAGCCAAGCGTCCACGCCACTTACGAAAAGAACCATCCTTCAACCATTCTCTGCAAAGGTGACATCAACTTGGTTGACCCCAAAGATGTGCCAGATTGTGATGGCTTCATTGGTGGTCCTCCTTGTCAGTCTTGGAGTGTGGCTGGCAAGCAACAGGGACTTGATGATAAGCGAGGCCAGTTGTTTCTCACCTATATTGGCATGATTAGGGCAAAGATGCCCAAGTTCTTTGTGATTGAGAATGTTAAGGGATTGCTTGATGAGAAATTCAAGGATGTTTTTGAAAACTTCCTTGCTGAACTGGACGAGATTGGCTATGATGTGAAATATCGCTTGCTCGACGCTGTTGACTATGAGGTTCCTCAGAATCGTGAACGTGTGTTCCTAATTGGTTTCCGTCACGACTTGGGAATTGACTACCATTTCCCTCAGCCTTCATCTAATAAGCCATTGACGCTAAAGGATGCTATTGGTGACATTACTGCTACCCCCATTCCATGTGAAGAAAATGAGGTGATGACTGATAGTGACTCTTATTATAGCGGCAAGTTTGGGCCACATTATTATCGCGGCAATCGCCGCCGCAATTGGGATAAACCATCATTTACTATACACGCAACAGGTTACAACATACCCTTGCATCCATCCTCGCCAAGCATGATTTACAATGCTCACGAAGATTGGTCGTTTATCAAGGGAAAGTATCGTGAATACAGGCGTTTGACTGTCCGCGAATGTGCCAGAATACAAACCTTCCCTGATAACTTTGAGATAGATTGCCCCAACATCATTGATGCATACAAGATGATAGGCAATGCTGTGCCTGTAAGGATGGCAGAGATTCTGGCAACTTCTATCAAAGAGGCTATCGAGAAAGCCACCTCTGAGCGCAAACAGCAACGTGGCGACATCAAGCCTGCGGATCGTGTGTTAGTTGGTTTCTACAAGGGCTATCCTCATTGGAAGATTATTACCCACCAAGGTTTCTATTACGTCAGAGCTGATGGTCGCAAAGGTGCCATGAGCATCGAAGATTTGATGCCACTGCCCAGATTACTGCTGCTTCATTCTAACGACAGGATGCAACTGTATGAAATGACAGACATCGAGCCGCGTTACTATGGCAAAGATTACATAGAACGCCTAGGCTTTCAGCCTTCTGGCGAAACTTACATTGGCGTTGGTTTTGATGCTTCAGCCAAATATAAACTGAAAGAAGTAGGCATCGACAAGAAAAAGATAATTATTAAAGAGCGCTTTGCGCCCTATATCACAACATTTGGAGAATTGATTGATAAGAAATGAGAGCAAAAGAATACATCGCACAGAATTCAGATAACATCGCCCATTTAGCCGAGGTCAGTCAGGTCTTGGCTGACCTCACACCGTTGAGACTGGATAAGCAGGCAACAGACGAGTACTTTAATCACAGGCTTTCTGCTGATATTCGCCGTCGTGATTATCTTCTGAGAATGGAGCTCTACGAGCAGGGCAATGCCATGCAGAAAGAGAAGCCTGTACTGGAGGAAATAGCAGATGAATTACCAGTAGAGATTTCAGCAGAAGTACGCGAACAATTGTTCCATGTGATTGCTGAGGATGAATCCTTTGGTTACCTCTACTTTCTACTTGGTACAGAACAGAACTCAAAGCGTAAGCACAATCCTATAGACTGTCTGCCTGATGAGGGTAAAATTCGCGATGCCATTGTTCGCTATCGTGATGACTACCCCAAGACCAATCTCGATGATTATCTGAATGATGATCTGAACTATCAGCAATATGACCGTTTGACATCAGGCGGCTACATGGCTGACGAAGACCAGACTATGCTCCATTATTTCAACAATGCTTTCGAGATATATGATCAACTGCGACTGCACAAGCAAAGCGTGTCAGGTGCTCGCAGCTATCTGCGCACACTTCAATTTGTAGATGATAACCAGAAGTATTGGATTCTAGAATATGTCATCACGTTAATAGACGAGTACGAACATGAAGATGAGCAATTGGCTCGTTGCAGAAAAGAAATCGAAAAGATTATCCTGCCCCTACAGCAAACCGTCGTTAAACAAGAGGACATGTTGCTGGAGAAGAGCAAGGTGTATCTGAATTCACGCAAAGGAACAAAACTTGACTTGATTCGCATTGTCAATGTTCTCTATGAGTTGGGCTTCTTTACTGATGAAGCAGGCAACAAGATTCAAAAGAAGATAGTATTTGCCACCATAGGTAAGGCTCTCAATATCGATTTAACATCCTATGACAAGGATCTCTCTCGCTCGCTGTCAGATAGCACAGCGTTAGATAAGCATCAGAAGATATTCAACGACATGTTACAATGTATGACGAGCATTTTCAATAGCAAATAGTCACTTTTTCCTGATAAAGCTCTTTTTTCATGGAATTTTTGACTACTTTTGCAAGCAAAAGTATTAGAAACTATCAGATAGAACTACATATGCCACTTAGATTCATAGATCTATTTGCCGGATTGGGAGGTTTCCACTTTGCCCTAAGTGAGTTGGGACATGAGTGCGTCTTTGCCTCTGAATTGCGTGAGGATTTGCGCAAACTCTATCACGTAAACTTTCCTGGCACACGGATAGAAGGAGATATTACAAAGATAAGACCAGAGGATATACCACCACATGACATCCTTTGTGCAGGTTTCCCATGTCAACCTTTCAGCCAAGCAGGTAAACGGCAAGGTTTTAATGACGAGAAAGACAGGGGTAATCTGTTTACGTATATCTGTAAGATTCTGGATTATCACCATCCGCAATACGTTTTTCTTGAAAACGTCTCGAATCTCAAAGGGCATGATGGAGGTAACACATGGAGAACGATTAAAGCGATGTTGGATGATTTAGAATATGATGTGGCTGAACCAGCAATCCTTTCACCCCATCAGTGGGGTATTCCCCAACATCGTCGCCGTATATACATCGTTTGTAGATACCGTCACGATGGCGACCTCAGTTATTTCAAATTCCCTGAGCCGCCAAGGAAAAAGAACAGTAATATCAAACAGATTATTGATGAAGCCGACCCAGACTACATCAAGTTAAAGGCTGATACCCGCGAACAATTGGCTATATGGCAGGAGTTCATTGACCAAACGGTTGCTCATGGGCAGAAGATACCACGTTTCCCCATTTGGGCAATGGAGTTTGGTGCAAACTATGACTATATTGACAAGGCACCTGCTTTCCAGACGCTTAATCAGCTAAGTGGTAAACTTGGCCATCTTGGCAAAGAAATAAGCGGAGCAACAAAAGCAGCATGTCTGGAATGTCTGCCAGTCTATGCACGAACTAACAAGACAGAGAAATTCCCAGAATGGAAAATCAGCTATATCAGGCGAAATCGTGCTTTCTATCAAGAAAACAGAGAATGGCTTGATCCTTGGATTGACAGGGTCAGACATTACGAGAATAGCCATCTGAAGTTAGAGTGGAATTGTGGTGATGATGCCACAACGACATTAGTAGATAAGATAATCCAGTTCAGAGCTTCTGGCATCCGTGTGAAATTGCCAACATTCTCACCTGCTCTGAATTTGGTTGGAACCCAAATCCCAATATTCCCTTGGGTGAAACTGCCAATAGAAACGCTGCAACCAGGCGAGCCTGACCATGGTCGATACATGACACGTTGGGAAGCAGCCAAACTGCAAGGCATGAAGAAATTGAGATTTGAAGATGAGTCCTTTGCACTATCTGTGCCCCGCTCTTTTGAGGCATTAGGCAATGCCGTTAATGTGACAATCGTGAAACATATCGCTAAGAACCTGATAATAGAAGAATGAAAGAAGAAGATATTTTGGCAACAAGTCAAGAAACCAGCATCGCTACTGTTGATATTACGATAGGAGCAAACATGTATGGCCGTATTTCTGACATCACCAACACACCATCACATGTGCTGGCTGAGTTTGTTGACAATGCTATCCAATCATATATTGACAACAAGGACGAACTGCTAGCGCAAGACCCTGACTACAAACTGAAAGTGGAGATTACTTTCGAGTGGGATGCAGCAGATGACAATCGTGCTTCAAAAATCTGTATCAGGGATAATGCAGGCGGCATAGGCAAGGATAATTTTGCCAAAGCGTTCAAATTGGCTCATACTCCAGATGACAATACAGGACTAAATGAGTTTGGCATGGGTATGAAAACCGCTGCCTTATGGTTGGGTGAAGAATGGAGCGTTGAAAGTACAGCTATTGGCGAAGGCGTATCAAGAAAGATTCTCTTCGATTTGAATAGTGTGATGGCCAACGAACTGAAATCCCTGCCTGTAACACAAAAGGAAGCAGAAGCCAACAGCCACTTCACCCTCGTCACAATTACATCAGCGACTAAGAATGTTCCCTCTCTCAAAAGCCTGCAAAAGATAAAAGACGAGTTGGCAAGCATCTATCGCAAGTATCTTAGAGTAGATGAAATAGATCTTATCGTCAACGATACCAAACTTACTTTCCAAGACCCATTAATTCTGACAGCAGCTTTCCATAAGAAGGCAGGGCAGCCAGAAGGTGAGAAGATGTATTGGCATAAAGATATTGATTTTAAGTTTGGGCCATATCGTGCAAAAGGATTCATCGCACTTCTAAAAAACATGCAAAATAACAAGAACGGTCTGGCTCTTCTTCGCAGAGGCAGAGTCGTTGTTGGTGCAGAAACAGATGGTCGATATTTGCCCAAAGTTTTATTTGGCAACGTAGGTAGTCCACGCTATAAGCGTATGTTTGGCGAATTGGAGTTGGAAGGTTTTGATGTAGCTTTCAACAAAAATGACATTCAGGATCGTGAGAATCTTGAAATGCTCATGGAGGCTTTGAAGAGCGAAATCCATACCAAAGACTTCGACCTCTATACTCAGGCTGAAAATTATCGTGAAGACGAGAGGGTTAAGTTTGTGAAGAAGATTGTGAGAGGTCACAATACTTCGAGAGAGAAAAATGAAAAGATTGAGTTTACGACTCAGCCACAGCCTACACCCACAATTGAAGTTACTTCGTTGTTCCCAACTGAGCCAACAGTTATAGACCAGTATAACGATACGTATGTCATTAATGGGGTGCAATATACGCTGAAAGTACAGTTTGTTGACTCTGGTAAAGATTTGGTATGGATTGCATTAGAAAAGGATGCTGAGAACACTATTATTTGCAACATTAATACGCATCATGCATATTTTAGTCAGTTTGGCAATCCCACACCTGCAATGATTGCATTAATAAAAACAATAGCTATTGCAAAATACATTGCTCAAAAGAAAGGCAATGACTCTACTGGCGAAATGCTTGAAAACTTCAATCAGTTAATTCTCAAAACAAAGGTATAAGGACTATGCAGAAGATTATCATCAACAATACAACTACTCCAAATGGTAGCAACCAGCCCTCTGTGCTTAACGAGGTTCAGATGGGAGATCATTTCAATGCCTTTGTTGAGTCACAGAAGCAAGGCGTGAAACCTGATGGCAGCTATAAACGCAAAGGTATTACCACACTTGGTGCTGCTAATCTGCGTGAAGAGACGATGCATATTCTTTCGCATTGCAATCCCCATAATGCTACGCAGAATCCTGAAACCACACATCTTGTGGTTGGTTATGTGCAAAGTGGAAAAACCATGTCGTTTACTGGCTTAACAGCATTGGCACTCGACAATGGCTATCGCGTAGTCATCTATTTGGCTGGTACGAAGAATAACTTGTTAAACCAGACAGCCCAACGACTTGAGAAAGACTTGATAGGAAAGAATGGTCAAAACAAAGACTTTTATCGTCTGCACAAAGACCCCAATCCTGATGAAACTGAGCAAATTGCAGGTCATCTATTCTTATCGAGCCATCCTATTATTCTTATCCCCATCTTGAAGCATTGGAAGCATATTGATAAGTTGGTTCAGATATTTACAGACCCTGATTTCAAGGATGCAATGGAGGGCGAAACAGTCCTAATCATTGACGATGAAGCAGATCAGGCTTCGCTTAACAGCTATGGTCGCAAGAATAGCAAGAGGGATGCTGATGGATTAACAGAAGAAGAACAGCAATCGAAGACCTATGAATCTATCCTGAAGATGAGAGCTGTGCTGCCTGGCAACACGTACATTCAATATACAGCTACGCCACAGGCAAACATTCTTATAAGCATGCAAGACCTATTGTCGCCAAAGAGTCATACTCTTCTGACTCCTGGCGAGGGCTATATTGGTGGCAAACTCTATTTTGGTAAGGGACCAAACCATGAGTTGTTCAATGGCGCTCTTGTTCTTAATATTCCAGACGCAGAAGTTTTTCACAAGAAAGAGAATCCGCTGAAACGAATGCCACAATCGCTAAAGGACGCTTTGATGCTTCACATCTTGGCAGTTGCTATTGTCGTTAAGTGTCTGCGTATTGACGATGTGGAATACCTGTCAATGATGGTACACCCAGACAATACGAAGCAGTGGAACAAGAAGTTTAAAGACTGGATTGATGCAGAACTGAAGAAATGGCGCAAACTCCTTCGCAAGCCAGATGGAGAAATCGATAAGGAGGAAATGATGACACGTTTTGAGAATCTGTATCAGATGGCAGTTGGGTTCTATGATGAATATGAAAGGCCGTCATTTGATGAAATAAAGAAGTTTATACCAGATGTTCTGAACGATTATAAGACATACCTCGTCAATACTGATGCAGAGGCAGAAACAGAGATTGACTGGAATCGCTATAGTATGCATATTCTCGTGGGGGCAGAAATGCTGAATCGTGGTTTTACCGTTGAGAAGTTAGCCACCACCTATATGCCAAGATATACCAAAGGGCCATCCAATGCAGATACAATCCAGCAAAGATGCCGTTTCTTTGGTTATAAAGATGATTATATCAAGTCTTGTAGAGTGTTCTTGCCCTCATGGTCAGTCGCTGACTATATGGAATACATCACCCATGAAGAGGAACTTCGCTCTACATTGGCATCATGTGATACGCTGGCACAAGCAGAACGAAAAATACTTCTGTCACCACGCCTAAAGCCAACACGTTCTAATGTGCTGCCTATTTCTGTGGTCAACACCAAGTTGAAAGGTATGCATGGAATGCAGGCGTTTGAGAGCAAAGAGCGTATCGAAGCAAATGATAAGGTTGTTAATGCATTCTTAACTGTGCATGAAAATGACTTTGTTGTTCATAATGAATACACGACAGCAGACCGTACCCATAGGTGGATGACACTGCCAGTTGAAGATGCTATTGAGTTCTTAGACTCTTTCCACTTTGGTAATTATCAGGATGCAGCTCGCAAGGCCGCTACTATCAGATACCTGCGCTATCTATCAGGTTCTGATAATCCAGACGCTTTGAAGTATGTCTATTTCATACAGATGGCATATGCTGCTCCTATTCGTAAACGTTCGTTTGACAAAACAACCTTGCGACTTGCAGGAAATACAGCCCTGTTTGCTGGTCCAAGTTCTGCTGGCGATTCCACCAACTATCCTGGCGACAGCAAAATCTGTGGCGATGACTCTATTACAATCCAATTGCACCATATCTACTTGGATGGCGCTGAACTGGGATTCCCTCATGAAGCATATACATTGGCTATCAATTATCCTGTTCATTTGGCAATCAACTACTGTGAAAGCGAGAAGACTTTGCAGGAGGATGAGGAAGAGAGCGATAACGATTAAAGAGACAGACTATGCAGAGAAGAGAATTGTTTGAACAATTGAAAGCCCTTCGCGAGGGTCAGTCTGAAGGAAGAGAGTTTACTGTCATTCCTTTGGAAGGCATGTTACATAAAGTGGGCGTGTCTGTAGAAGGCTATCCCAAGTTCTTTATATGTACGAATGATACTGCGTCTTCAACCAAGAATACAACGCTGGAGATTCTTTCAGTAGAGTATAATCTGTCATGTACCTTCGTTGACGATAACGAATCTGAGACACCTCACTTCTATACGGTCATTACGCTTCGTTCTTTGGATATGACCCTGCAATCAGAATTTATCGACATTGTGTTGATGATGCTTCAGCGACTGCCAGAAATGCCGTCTAAACGAGAGATTGCCATAGAGGTAGAGAATTTGATTTCAATATTCTCAGCCATGTCCTGCCCTCCACGCAAACAAATTCAAGGATTGTGGGCTGAGTTGTTAGTTATAGAGCGTAGTTTGGTGCCAGAAGCAGTCATTAATGCCTGGCATGAATCACCAACATCAAAATATGATTTCACCTTGGGGCGCGACAAGGTGGAGGTAAAAAGTACATCTGGCGAAGAACGCAAGCACCATTTCTCGTTAGATCAGTTGAATCCTTCACGTAATTCAAGATTGCTGATAGCATCAATTATCGTCAGGGAATCTGGTCATGGTAATGGAGGAATGTCTGTACGTGAACTCTATGATAAGATTTGTGCGCGAGTGACTTCTATTGACGCTCGAATGCACTTATATCAGGTCATAGCAGAAACGATAGGCACAGACATGCACAAATTGGAAAATGTGTTCTTTGACTACGTGGAAGCATCAGACACCCTTCGATTCTATGATGCCAATGAAGTGCCAGGCATCAGCAAGGATGGAATTATGCAAGGAGTTTCGAGTGTTGGTTTTAACAGCGACTTGACAGGAGTGATTGACGTTCTAAGTCCTGAGTCTACATTCTCTGTTACAGATAGCCCATTATTCAACAGCATATTCAGAAAGTAGGTATGGCGAAGATAAGTGGAAAGGTATTAAGAGAGATATTCGAAGAATCCATCAAAGATTCTGGTACATATAAGAGGCTGGATGACGGGCTGAAGAATCCTGCTCATATCATCTTCAATGGTGTGGAATGTTACGTCTACATTAAAAACCTCTCATATGCATATCTTGGGAATCCTGATGTATGGAGAGCACAGCTAACTGGCGTAGATGTGCTGAATGAAATAAAGGAATCACCTGCAATGTTTATTTTGCTAGGGTATGATTCTGATAATGATGTGTATGCCACATGGAATCCGCATCAGGTGAAACAAAGAATAGGAACGGCCAGCAGTCCCTCTCTCTACTCAAGGCTGTCGTTGCAGCAAGAAGTTGGTAGAACAGGAGAAATCAAGTCAATGGTCTTAAACAATGATCTTGAAGTGTTGGTATTCCCTAATGGCCGTCTTGTTGATGTCCTGTCAAACTTAGACCAGTTTTTTCCTGATACATCTGACTATGTGGCAATGGGTTCTAAGCGCAGAAGCGAAGCAAATGCCGCATATAAAGAGTTGACCAATACGAAGAAACTGGATGAGTATGCCAAGTTCTTATTGAAAGCTGGCGTTCTGTCAACAGAAGTGGAAAGACTTTGTCAGGCATTGAAGCGGCTTTTTAACAGCAACCTTATATCTCTCCATAGGAAGGTATTCTTGGCGCATGATTCATTAGAGGATTATCACGATGCTTTAGTGGAATTCTTTAATCTCGACGATGTTGTTGAGTTTAAAGAGAAGTGGGGCAATATATTCCCTGCTGTGTTCTCATCGTACATTGGTTTTCTTCAGCATTCACAAATCTCTGAATATGAAGAACCAGAAGAGAATGAAGAAGATGAGGATATTGAGGACGAGATAGAGGAAGAGGTTTCTGAAGACAGTTCTGATGAGCAGGTTAACTTTGCCAAAGATTGGGAGAAAGCATACGAGGATGAACACGGCAATCTCACTAAGTTGATGAATCCTGAGCTTTTGAAAATGCTTCGTCCCTATCTGGACACAGACTATCCATCACTGCCACCCTGCTATAATATTATTGGTGATTTCTATGCCGGCAGGTATCCTAAGATGCAGTTGAAGGATTGGGGGCGGCTGTTCAATGGCATAGAATGGGATAAATGTAATGAAGATGGTATAATTCCAGAAGAGGTAAAAACTGGTAAAAAGAAATCTCACATATTAAGAGTGACGTTCCCTGATGGTTTTGTTATCGAGGATAGAAATGTAAGCAAGACATTTGCAAAAACCATTGAAATGTGTACGCCTGATTTAGTAAAAGAACTAAATATAGTTTTGGCTGGCGTTGATCTTGTATCTGATAAGGTTTCTGAGCAATATGGCAGAGCTCAGCACCAAATTAACGATGGTAGCTATGTAATGACACATATGTCAACAGAGAAAAAGCGTGAGATACTACAGTATATCTCTAATTCGCTTGGGTTGGATTTGAAAATCGACAAGGTTCTAATTGATAGTGGTGAAATAGTGGATGAGTCACCCATATCAACGCAACCATTCAAGCTATCGTCAAGACAAAAAATCTGGGTACAGTTCCCTGATGGCCATATTTCTAACCATGCAAGGGTCATGCAGACTTTGGTTGATGTCGTTATCTTTGCTGGCCCAGAAAGAGTCAGAGACCTAAATATTATCGTATGCGGCGACAATCTTGTTACTTCCAATCTGAATCCTACATATACTAAAGCATATAAGGAAGTTGGCGAAGGCCTGTACGTCAATACAGCATCAGATACGAAAAGGAAGTACCAACAGATTATGGAGATAAACGAAGCCCTCGATCTAGACCTAATCGTTAGGCTTGATTAGTATAACTTCATCGTAGGGTTTACATAGGGTTTACGAAAATAAATGAGTAATTTTGCAGGCAAAGAACGTGTGACTCGCAATAACAAATAATGAATAATTGATAATAATGGATAAACCTACATTTATAACTGACCCTTCATACAAGCAATGGGTCAACGATATAGAGCGACGATTTAGGAGCCAACAAATCAAAGCCATCGTGCAAGTAAACTCTTGCAAGATTGAATTCTACTGGAGTATTGGGCGCGACATCTGCGAAATGAATGTTGAGCAACGATATGGTGAAGGAGTGATAAAAACTCTTAGTCAGGACTTACGCATGA
>JAEEGJ010009642.1_pt1 | contig 25688 bp, 23 predicted proteins | sample 8958761 | NCBI WGS metagenome assembly JAEEGJ01 (sample SAMN16246546, study PRJNA631951) | gut metagenome | biome: gut microbiome; feature: rumen; material: RS-attached | host: Bos | place: Iran: Karaj | collected 2018-10 | reverse complement strand
TCCAGGCGGACGAGGTGGACACGGCGTACATCGAGACGGAGGAGTTCGTGAAGAAGTGCGCGGCGCTCCGCGGGTCGGTGATGGTCGTGGGACCGCTGTTGAGCCGCTTCGGGCACGCCTGGTTCGCGAAGCCGGGCGGCGACAAGATCGGCCGCCGGCGTGTGGACACGCACCTTTCCGGCATGGTCACCCTGGGTGCCAATATGGATTATGACGCTTCCCGCCGCGCGTTCCATCTGACCTCCGACGGCCGTCTGACCGGCCGCTACATGCTGCTGGACGAGGCTTCCGTGACCGGTACGGCCAACATCGTAATGGCTGCGGTCCTCGCGCGGGGCACGACCACCATCTACAACGCCGCCTGCGAGCCGTATCTGCAGCAGTTGTGCAAGATGCTCAACCGGATGGGCGCGTTCATCGACGGTGTCGGTTCCAACCTGTTGCGGATCCACGGCGTGGAGAAACTCTATGGCACGAACCACCGCATCCTTCCGGACATGATCGAGGTAGGCTCGTTCATCGGCATGGCTGCCATCAACCAGAGCGAGATTACCATCAAGGACGTGTCCTGGTACGACCTGGGCATCATTCCGGATGCCTTCCGCCGCCTGGGCGTGAACCTGGAGCAACGGGGCGATGATATCTACGTGCCGGCGCAGGAGAGTTATGAGATCGACTCTTTCCTGGACGGGTCCATCATGACCCTTGCCGACGCCCCCTGGCCGGGCCTGACCCCGGACCTGTTGTCGGTGATGCTCGTGGTCGCCACGCAGTGCAAGGGCAGCGTCCTCATCCACCAGAAGATGTTCGAGTCCAGGCTGTTCTTTGTCGATAAACTCATCGACATGGGCGCGCAGATTATCCTGTGCGATCCGCACCGCGCCGTCGTCATCGGCCATGACCATCGGCTGCAACTGAAGGCCGCCCGGCTGGTCTCTCCCGATATCCGTGCCGGCATCGCGATGCTCCTTGCCGCGATGAGCGCGAAGGGCACTTCCACCATCGACAACATCGAACAGATCGACCGCGGCTACGAGGACATCGAAGGCCGCCTGAACGCCCTCGGGGCGCATATTACGCGGGAGTAGAGATGGCCGATCGGAGTCGGCCATGACGATCGTCATACCCGGCCTGACCGGGAATCTAACAGAGAACCATTATGGACTATCAGAGATTGTTTTCGAGCGACGTCCCCTCCTTCATGCGGAGTCCCGTCCGGGAAATCTTCCGCAAGGTGGACCTCAGCGCCATCTGTTCGTTCGCGGGCGGATATCCGGCGGCCGTGACCTTCCCCGTGGAGGATCTGCGGCGGCTGCCTGGCGCCGTGTTGGACAAGTACGGGACCAAGGCGTTGCAATACGGTGCTACACAGGGAGTTACGGAACTACGGGAAGCCATTGCCGCGCGTTATGGCGTGCCGGTCTCCCGGGTGCAGATCACGACCTCGTCCCAGCAGGGCATCGACGTGTGCACTCGGATTCTGTGTGACCCGGGCGATGTCATCCTGACCACCGAGCCCACCTATCTCGGCGCACTTCAGTCGTTCAAGGCCTATCGGGCCGATGTGCGCCCGATCAGTTCGGTCCATGCCCCCCTCCGGAACCGTTTTGTCGATGCGCCGGCGCCGAAGCCGCACTATAAGTTCATCTACGTCATCCCGGACTTCAATAATCCGTCGGGCGAGACGATGACGCTGGAGGAGCGGCAGAAGATTGTCGATTTGGCGCGCGAACTGAATGTCGTGATCGTGGAGGACAGTCCGTACCGGGAACTGCGATACAGCGGGGAGGAGGTTCCCACGATTTATTCGCTGGCGCCGGAGCGCACGCTGCATCTGGGGAGTTTCTCGAAGATTTTCGCGCCCGGATTCCGGCTGGGGTGGATCATCGGCCCGGAGGCGTTGTTGGAACAGGTCTTCGTGTGCAAGCAGGCGCTGGACCTGTGTCCGCCGGTATTCGACCAGTATCTGGCGACTGAGTTCCTTACCAGCGGGGCACTGGACACGAACCTTGTGAAGACGAAGGCGGAGTACCGCCGACGCAGGGACCTGATGGTAAGTCTGTTGGAGAAGTACATGCCCGAAGGCGTGACCTGGACCTACCCCGAGGGCGGTTTGTTCCTGTTCCTGACGCTGCCCGAAGGCATCGACACCATCGAAATGTACGACGAGGCCCTCTCCAAGGGCGTCGCCTATGTGGCCGGCTCGTTCTTCTTCCTGGACGGCAGCCACCGCAACACCATGCGCCTGAACTTCTCCTTCGTCGCGGAGGAAAAGATGGAGCCGGGCATGAAACTCCTGGGCGAAATCATCAAGGGACAGTTATGAAGACAATCTATCATTTTTCCGGAGCGGGCAACGACTTCGTGGTCATCGACGGCCGCGAAGGGGATGTGTCCGCTTTCCGTGAGGTGCCGCGCATCGAGGCGCTGTGCAAGGAATACAAGACCGACGGGTTGATGATCCTGGGGCCCGGGGATGCCGAGGTCGATTTCACGATGGAGTTTTACAACCCCGACGGCTCCGGCGGGATGATGTGCGGGAATGGCGGGCGCTGCATCGTGGCGTTTGCCGATTACCTGGGCGTCCGGCCGGGGGAAGGCGAGCGTACTGCCAATGGCGTGACCGCCGCACCAGGCGTCTTCCTCTTCCGCGCGCCGGACGGGCTGCATACGGGCGAGATCCTCGAGCGGCCGGAGGCCGGTCTTTGGACCGTCCGCATCAAGATGATTGATGTCCAGGGGATTACGCCGATGCTGGGTGGGTATTTCCTGAACACCGGCACCCGGCATTTCGTCAAGTTCGTGGAAGATGTGGAAAAGGTCGATATCGACACGGAAGGCAAGGCGCTCCGCTGGAACGAAGCCTTCGCGCCCGTCGGCACGAACGTGAACTTCGTCCACGTGGCCCCTGACGGCCTTCACGTCCGCACCTTCGAAAAGGGCGTTGAGGGCGAAACCCTCGCCTGCGGCACGGGCCTCACGGCCTGCGCCCTGGTGGCGCATCACGCCGGCGTGCCTGCGGCCACGCCCGGCGCCTATCGCCTCCGCGCCCGCCAAGACTGGTTGTCGGTGAACTTCACGCCCGGAGCGGACGTAAAGTTCACCGACGTATATCTCACCGGGCCTGCCCGGCTGGTGGAAATCCGTTAATTCGAACCGCCCATTCTGCTGCGGGCGTCCTGGCCGGCGCCTGTTCCCTTGTACTTGCTCTCCGTTGTGTTGAAGCGGTAGCGGATGGAAAACACGAGGCGCTGCGTGTCCATCAGGACGCTCTGCGTAATGCTGTAGTGCCCGAGATTGGTGAAGATGTTGTTGTGTCCCGCGTAGGTGAGGTCGCGTCCTTCCAGGCGGAGCACCAGGGAACCGTCCTTCAGCAGGGTCTTCTGCACCGCCGCCGTCAGGTCGAAGTAATGGTTGGTCAGCGTGATGTTCTGCTGCTGGCCCGGGCTGTGGTATTCACCGCCCAGTTCCAGTTGCCAGCCTTTCTTGAGGGTGAGTGTATTGTTCAGCCGGGCGATCCAGATGGGCGCGTCGTTGAAGGTGAGGTCTCCGACTTTGAGCCAAGTCTTCTGGAAACCGGTCGTGGCGCTGATATTCCACGGGCCGATTGTCGGGGTGGCGACCAGGAACGCAGACAGCGTCCGGAGCGGATTTTCCGCGTTGAATGGCTTGAGGAGGATGACCCCTTCGTCATTGTACAGGTTCGCCCAGGTGATGAAGGGATCCTTCGTGCGGTCGTAACTGACGGAAAGGGTCAGGAAGTTCCAGAGCGCCGTCGCGGACAGGGACTGGATGGCCTGCGGCTGGATGGTCGGATTGCCGCCCTGCAGGGTGTACCGGTTGTTGTAGCGGATGGCCGTGGACAGCATGCCGAAGTCCGGACGGGCCGTGCGGGCGCTGTAACTGAGCATCGTCTGCACCGGACCGAGGACGCCGGCGAAGGAGACCGACGGGAAGAGGTTGTCGTATTTCCGGGAGAAACTGCCGTCGCCCTGCAGGTCCTCATAGGCATAGTTCACGTGCTCATAGCGCAGGCCGGCACTCAGTTGGCCGATCTGGCCGACGACAAAGCCGTAGTTCACGAATGCGGCGGCGTTGTCTTCCTTCACGCGGGAGGAGGTCGAAGGGATCGCGGCCCCGGTCAGCCGGTAGTCGTCGCGGGTGCGGGAGAAGGTCTCTTCCGTGCCCACCTGCAACTGGCCTCGCCAGACGGGGTAGGAAAGCACCAACTTGGCGGCGTACAACTTGCTGTCGGAACCGGACTCCGTGGACACCGTCGCATCCTGGATATCGCTGTCCTCCTGAATGCTGGCGGTCTTGTTGTCGGAAATCTGGAAATAGTCCAGGTTCAGGTCGATGCCCATCTTCCCCGCGAGGCCGTTGTAGTAGGCGTTCGCACCAAGCGACTGGGGCGCATTCGGCCCGTTCTGTCCGCGGTTGACGGTCTTCAGGTGGTCGACGAGTTCGCTGCCGCGGAAGATGTCCCCTTCCATCAGTTCGTTGTCGAAGTAGGAGAGACTGCGGCCCCATTCCACCTTGAAGCCGGCGGAGTGGTTGTTGGCGATCTGCCAGTTGACGCCCCCGCTGGCGGTCAGCGATTGGTTGGTGAAGTCGGCGGTGAGGGTTTCAATCTGCCGGACAATCGGATTCAAAGTCGTTTCCTGCAGCAGGTCGCTGTTCTGGCGCTGGCTGAAGTGGTTGTAGTTTACGCCACCGAAAACGTCCACGCCGCCCGTGCGGTAATTGACATTGACCGCGGCGTCCGGGTCGTTGAATGTCTTGACCCGGAGCGACTGCTCGTCGACCAGGTTCACATTGAAGCCGAAGCCCTCGCCTTTCCGCTTGATGGTGCGGATGCGCACGACGGCGCGCACGGTCGCGTCATACTGGGCGCCGGGGTTGTTGATGACCTCGACGCTCTGGATCTCATGGCTGAGGATACGGTCCAGTTCGGTACCGTCAGTCATCTTCCGGCCGTTGATATAGATCTGGGGCGTCCCCTTGCCGATGACTTCGTATCCATCCTTGCCCTTGATGAGGCCCGGTACCTTGCCCAGGACGTCACGCGCCGTACCCGCATTCTCCAGCACGGAGCCGTGCACGGACGTGGCGAGGCCTTCGCCGGTGAGTTTGGTCTTGGGCATGATGGCCTGCACGACCGCTTCACCAAGCAGTTGCTTGTCCTCTTCCAGGCGGATAGGGGGGAGTTCCTGCAGCGCCTGATTCAGCGTGACCTGCTGCGTGGCGTCCTTGAAGCCGACCAGGGAGACCGTAAGGGTATAGGTTCCTTGGGCGGCCTTCAGTTCGAAGCGGCCGTCTTCACCGGCGGTGGTGCCGACGACCAGCGCGCCTTCCGCGTTGGTCAGGAACGCCGTGGCGAAGCCCGCGGGCGCGCCGCTCTCTTCAATCGCGCTCCCGCGCAGCACCGTTTCGCCCTGCCGGGCCGCAAAAGCATTGATCGTCAGACAGATCAGGAGAGTCAAAAATGTATAAATCCGTTTCATTGTATAGTGTATTAGTCAAATAGTACACTGCAAAGGTAGTAATATTTTACAAACTACCAAAACTTTTTTGCAAAAAGTTGCAGCCTGGCAGATAAGTCGCTGACATTTAGCGAGAAAAAAGAATGCCTGTGCGTCGGGAGGAACACAGGCATCATGCGATGTGGCTGAATCTCAGAGCGTTGCGTGCCAGGGCTCAGTCCTTCGCGGCATCGGCGATGAGGGCCTCGAGTTTGTCACGCGGGATGGTGCCGTCGATGCAGATGAAGTTCACCTCTCCGCCGTCCCGGGAGAGCAGGACGAAACTGTTCACGACAAAGTCGTCACCTACGGTGTACATCCGCGTCACTTCTCCGCTGTCCTTGGCCTCCATCAGGAGTTCGTACTGGCCCTTCTTGATGAAACGGTTCACATCGTCCGTCAGATCGGCCGCTACGGCGCTTTCTTTCATGGACAGGATGTACAGTCCGGTCAGAGACTTGATGATGGGACCGAAGTTCACGGACTCGTCATTCATCTCCACGTCGGGAATCTTGCCGATCAGGCGGAACATGGCGGGGGAGATATAGACGGCTTCGACGTCGGCGAGGTCGGAGTACTTGTTGTAGAGGGAGCGCCCGTCCTGGGCCAATGCGGAGATGCTCAGGAGCAGCATCGCCACGATGATATAAAACTGTTTCATTTCCAATAGTTGAGTTTGTCGAGGGTTTGTTCGGATTCGTGGATTTTCTCCGCGCCGTAGGCGACGGTGCCGGAGATCTTGGAGAAGACGCGTTCCACTTCGGCATAGGCGAGGTAGGGATCGTCGAAGGTATCCTTCGGGGCAGGCTCGCGGGTCAGGCCGATGGTGACGAGGACGGCGACGGCCGCAGCCGCGATGCCGGTGGCGGGGAGGGCCCAGCGTCGGGTCCGGGGGCGGACCGCCTCCTGCACCCGGGAGGCAAGTTCCTCCGGTACAGGGATCGTTTCGTCAAGCGAGATCCTTTCGAGGTCTTCGGCACTCAGCCGGGTCATTTCATCAAGCGTCTTCATGGCGTTTCAACTTTTTGCGGGCCAGGCTCACCTGGACTCGGATGTTTAAGGGGGAGAGGCCGGTTTCGGCCGCGATTTCGTCGTAGGACTTTCCTTGGAGGACATGCAGGCTCAGCAGTTTCCGCTGGCTTTCGGGGAGGGTTTCCATCGACCGGAGCACGCCTTCGAGGCTTTCTTTCCGGATGATCTCCTCGTCGGGCGGGGCGTCGCCCGGCAGGTCGTCGGATAGTTCCCCGGGGGGCGAGAGCCGGCGGATCCGGTCGATGCACAGGTTCCGCATCAGCAGGGCCCCGTAGGCGCCCGGGTTCAGGACCACGTCCAGGCTGTCGCGCATCTTCCAGAGTTTGACATACAGGTCCTGCACGGCGTCCAGGGCATCGGCCCGGTCCTCCAGGAGATAGTAGGCCACGCGGTAGAAGCGTTCCTGGAGCGGAATCCAGACGGTATGGAACCGGGCGTCAGTCACGGTCGGCCTGCTTCATCAGTTCCGTTACCTGCTCTGTCCGGATGGTTCCGCGGATGAAGATGAGCGCGTCTCCCGCGAGGAGGGCGATGTCTTCCAGCAGGGAACCGTCCTTGGAGGACGATCCGTAGATGCGGACCGTTTCATCGTTATCCTTCGCTTCCATCAGGAGTTCGCTGTCGTTGAGGATCCGGTTCGCCTTGCGGAGGAACTTCTCCCGCTTGTCGGCGGGGGCGTCGGAGAAATCCACGACGGTGAGGCGCTTGAGGCCGTTGAACAGTTTCAGGGCTTCGCGGTCTTCGGGCGAATCCGCGGCATTCCGGGCCGCCGCTTTCAGCAGGCCCAGGCCGATACCGCCGATATCGACGATTTCGAATCCTTCGGTTCCCTTGTAGTCGGAAACCAGGCTGCGGAGTTGGGGATTCTGTTCTCCCGCCAGGGCGGCAGTGCCCAGGCCGAGGAGCATCACGAGGGTAAAGAGTATCTTTTTCATATCAAAAATCAACCGGCTGCACTCATTAGACGCAGAATGCCGCCGGTTGTTAAAAGGAATTGTAAGATTCTTTCGCTTCGCTCAGGATGACGCTAGCGGAGCAGGTCTTCGAGTTGGACGCTGCCGGAGGTCTTTTCGTCACGGTATTTGACGATGACGGGGCAGTAGAGGTGGACGCCGCTCTCGAGGGGCTTGCCGCCGCGGACGATGGGCTTGGAGCCGGAGACGACGACGGCGCCGCGGGGGACGACCACGCGGCCGTCGGCGTTGCGGCGGATGAATTCGCCGGTCGTGGCGTCGAAAATGGCCGTGGAGGAGGTGATGATGACACCCGAGGCGACGACCGCGCCTTCTTCCACGATGGTACCCTCATAGATGCCGCAGTTGCCACCGATGAAAGCGCCGTCTTCGATGATCGTGGGCATGGCGCCGGCGGGCTCAAGCACGCCGCCGATCTGGGTCGATGCGCTGATGTGGATGTGCTTGCCCACCTGGGCGCAGGAGCCGATGGTCACATGGGAATCGACCATCGTGCCTTCGCCCACGTACGCGCCTACATTGACATAGGCCGGGGGCATGACGATGGAACCGGGGGCGAGGTAGGCGCCGCGGCGGATGCTGGACCCGCCCGGAACAATCCGTACGCCGTCCTCGGCCGTGAACCGGCGCACAGGGAAAGTGGCCTTGTCGAAGAACGGGAACTGGCCCTGGGACATGTCGGTGACGGCGCCGAGTTTGAAGCCGGCGAGGATCACTTCCTTCACCCACTTGTTCACAATCCACTTTCCGTCAATCTTTTCCGCTACGCGGATCTCGCCTTTTTCCAGGCCTTCGATGACTTCGTTGAAACGTTCGAGCGTTATTTCCATAATTCGTCGAGAGTCTTTGCAATCAATTCTTCGGTTTTGGGGGAGGCCGGGACGAGCGGGAGGCGGAGTTCATTGGCCATCAGGCCCAGGCGGGCCATGGCGGCCTTGCCGGGGATGGGGTTCGGCTCCACGAAACAGGCCCGGAAGAGAGGAGATAGGAGGTAGTGGTAGGCGCGGGCCTTGACCATGTCGTCCGCTTGCAGGGCTTCCACGAGCGCCACCATCTCGCGCGGGGCGATGTTGGAGGCGACGGAGACGACACCGTCGGCGCCGGTCGCCATCAGCGAGAGCGTCTCGTCGTCATTGCCGGACAGCACGCTGAACCCTTCGGGTTTGCAGCGGATGATTTCGCTGATCTGTGCGTAATTGCCGGACGCTTCCTTCACGGCGATGATGTTGGGAACCTCCTCCGCAAGGCGGAGGGTTGTCTCGGCCGCGATGTTCGCGCCCGTGCGCCCGGGCACGTTATAGATGACGATGGGCTTGTCGGTGCTGCCTGCCACGGCCTTGTAGTACTCGAACAGGCCGGCCTGGTTGGGCTTGTTGTAGTAAGGCACGACGATGAGGTAGGCATCGGCATCCGGCAGTTGGGCCATGCTTTCCAGCGTGGCCGTGAGGGAATTCGTGCCGCCGCCCACGAGGAGCGTCTTCCCCGGCGCGTTCTCGCGCGCAATCGCCAGCACCCGCTGACGTTCCGCCACGGAGAGGCACGGCGTTTCGCCCGTCGTTCCGAGCGGCACCAGGAAATGGATTCCGGCATCGACCTGCCGGCGGACCGTCGCCGCGAAAGCGGCCTCGTCCACCTTCCCGTCCTTGAACGGCGTGAACAGCGCCGTTCCGCATCCCTTGAGAGTAAGCATGTTAAAAAGTCTTTAGCGGTGCGAAGTTACGAAATATAAATCCCTTCCGCAAAATTACAGGAGTTCCTTGAATTCGTGCACGCCCGTGACGCCTTCGGTGAGGAGGGCGGCGGCGACGGCGCCGGCGGCGAGGCCTTCGCGCCCGAAGGCTTCGTGGGTGAGCGTAAGTTTATCGACATCCGACGTGTATGTGACCGTATGGATGCCGGGTACCTCGCCGATGCGATGGGCGGTGATTTCCGGCTCTACGCCGAGGCCCGCTTCGATCAACTTCCCAAGGCTCTTGGCTGTGCCGGAAGGGGCGTCGAGTTTGTGGATATGGTGTGTTTCCTCCACGGCGGGCATGTACCCGTTGCCCTTGAGCATCTTGCTAACGCGCTCGACGGCGGCAAAAAGGGCGTTGACGCCCAGCGAGAAGTTCGACGCATAGATGAGAGTCGTCCCGGCCTCCTCGAAGGCCTTGAAGACATCGGCCTCGATGTCGTTCCAGCCCGTCGTCCCCACGACCGCGGCCTTGAAGTTCTTCGCGATGAAGGGATAATTGGCCCGGAACGCATCCGGCCAGGTAAAGTCGATGACGACGCATTCCTTCGCTACCGCCGGGTCCACGCTGCAAATATCCTCGCTGGCCGCCACGAGTTCGATCCCCCGTTTCGCCAGTTCCTTTTCGACCATGTGGCCCATGCGGCCGTATCCGCTGATAATGACTTTCATATTGCCTGGTTGTTTATTTCTGATATCCGTCTTTCGTGACGATGGGTTTCCCCGTGGCGTCCAGCAGCGGTGTCAGGCCGCCGCCGTAACCGCAACCGACATACAGGTAATTCACGCCGGTTTCCCGGTCGATGATGACGCGCGCTTCCGTCATCAGGCCCATGGAATCCCGGTCTTTGATGTCAAATCTGTCCTTTGCCATAAATCCATTCTTCAATTTCGAGGTATTGCTCCACGGCGGTGGCGAGGTCCGCGACCAGGACATGCTCGTCGTCGCGATGAGCGACGGCGATGGTTCCAGGGCCGCAGATGGCCTTGTGCGTGAAGTTCGTCAGGTGCGGCGCATCGCTGCCGAAGGCGGCGGGCTTGGACGGGAGGTCTTCGACCGTCCAGTAGCGCGCCGGGGTGTCACCCCCGCGGGCCGTGACGGCGAGACGCTCGCCGGCGGCCTCGGCCATCCACTGCTGCACGGCGGCGTCGGAGACGAAGGTCGTGCGGAAGTAGATGCGGCAGGTAAGTTCGGGGGAGAGGATGTTCTGTGGATTGTCGCTGTGGAGAAGGCCGATGTTCCAGGTGGTCTCGCCCAGGACCGGGTCCATGCCGAAATCCTTCGCTCTGAGGCGGTTCACGAAATCCACGAACAGGTCCACGGCACTCACGCCGAATTGCGGATAACCCGAGTGGAACGCCTCGCCGGTAAACTTCAGGTCGAACGACTTGGTTCCCTTCGAGGCCGATACCATGCAATTCTCCGTAGGCTCGCATACGACCAGATATTCCGCCTGGAAATCGGTCTTCGCAAACGCCTTAGCGCCCCACGATCCCGTCTCCTCGCCCGCGAGCAGCAGCATCCCGAAGTCGGTCTTTCCCTCCTCCGCGAGTTTCTTGCATGTCTCCACGATGGCGAACACCTGCCCCTTCGCGTCGCAGGAACCCCTTCCCTTGATGACATCATCAGCAAAGGTGGGCGGAATGTACGGCGGGACGGTGTCCATGTGCGAGCAGAAGACGATGCGGGGAGTTCCCCAGGTGAGGAGAAGGTTGAGGGTGCCGTCGCCGACTTCCTCGACACGCAATGCCGGGCGGTTCGCCACGGGGAACATCCCCGGCAGGCGCTCCGCGAGCCACTCCGCCACTTTCCGCTCCTTTCCCGAAGTGGAATCGATGCTTAGTAACTCCTGGAAGAACTGAAAATCCATCATGGTTCCCAAATATACGTGCAGAATGGCCGATTCTACACAGATTTCATCGGTTTCTGTCAAAATAGGTGTAAAAAGGCCCTTTCTACACTTTTTTCGTCCAAAGTTAACCAAATAAGTGCAAATAGACCGTTTCCACCCATATTTCTCGCACCCTCGTGAGCAAAAACCCGTGTTTTTGTTCATGAAACATCTCCAGGAGCCGGTTTATGAGCAAAACAACCCTTTTTTGCTCACGAAGTGGCGAAGGTCATTCGTCTGCGCCCGGCGAAGCGGCGAGGTTTGGAATCAAGGGGCAAAAATGGGCCTTTTCGCACCTTGGTGGTCATTTTTGCGGGACGAAGGGGCAAATACGGGTGGTTCTGCCCCTCCATCGGCCCCTATCCGTTCAGCAGGCCCTTCTCCAGGAGGAGTTGGGCGATCTGGACGGCGTTGGTGGCGGCGCCTTTGCGGAGGTTGTCGGAGACGCACCAGAAGTTGAGGCCGTTCTCGACGGAGAAGTCGCGGCGGATGCGGCCGACGAAGACTTCGTCCTTGCCCTCGGCGAAGCGGGGCATCGGATAGACCTTGTTCTCGGGATCGTCCTGGATGACGACACCGGGCATGGCGGCCATCAGGGCGCGGGCCTCATCGACCTTGAAGGGGCGCAGGAATTCCACGTTGACGCTCTCGCTGTGACCGCCCCAGACCGGCACGCGGACGGTGGTGGCGGTGACGGCGATGGAGTCGTCGCGGAGGATCTTGCGCGTTTCGTTGACCATCTTCATCTCTTCCTTCGTGTACCCGTTGTCCAGGAAGACGTCGATATGCGGAAGGGTGTTCAGGTCGATGGGATGGGGGTAGAAGTCGCCCGTGCCGCCGGCACGCTCGGCCTTGAGTTGGTTCACGCCCTTCGCGCCGCTGCCGGAGACGCTCTGGTAGGTGCTCACGACGATGCGCTTGATGCCGTATGCCTTGTGGAGCGGGGCGAGGGCCATCACCATCTGGATGGTGGAACAGTTCGGATTCGCGATGATGTAATCGTCGGGCCCCAGGACGTCGCCGTTGATTTCGGGAACGACCAGTTTCTTGGTCGGGTCCATGCGCCAGTAGGACGAATTGTCCACGACGCGGCAGCCGACGGCCGCGAACCGGGGGGCCAGTTCGCCGGACGCGGCGCCGCCGGCGCTGAAGATGGCGACGGCCGGCTTCCGGGCGATGGCCTCATCGGCACTCATCACCGTCCACTCACGGCCTTGGAACGTGACTTTCTTGCCCCATGAACGGGAAGAGGCAACGGGAAGGAGTTCGGTCACGGGGAAATGACGCTCCTCCAGCACTTGCAACATTTTGGAGCCTACCAGGCCGGTGGCTCCCACTACTGCGACTATCATATTCGTTTTACAATTAACCGATGCAAAGATAATGAATTATCTTAAAATATCATTCAGCAGGCTGGCGGCAGCCTGGCGGGCGCCTTCGCCGGGGCCCTGGATCACGATGGGCGAGGGGTGGAAGGCGCTGCGGATGAGGATGGCGTTCTCCGTGCCGCGGAGGTGGTAGGCCGGATGGGTCTCCGGCACGTCCACGACGCGGATGCCGGCGCGGTAGCCGAGCGGGGCGCCAGGGAACTTTTCGAGAAACGCGACGAAACGGCGGCGGCAACCCGTGGCGAGGGCGGCGCGGTGCGCGGCGGCGAAGACGGGTTCCAGGTCTTCGAGGCCGCGGTAGAATTCTTCCAGGGAGACGCCGAAAAGGGAGGCGGGGATGAGCGGTTCGATGGCGACGTCTTTCTCCTCCAACTGTACGCCGGCCTCGCGGGCGAGGATGAGGAGTTTGCGGAGGGCGTCGCGGCCGCCGAGGTCCAGGCGCGGGTCGGGCTCGGTGAGCCCGGCTTCCTGCGCCGCCCGGACGAGGGATGCGAACGTCGGGCCTTCCCCGTAGGCGCTCAGGATCTGGTTCAACGTGCAGGAGACGACCGCCTCGATGGAACGGATCTCGTCACAACTGTTCGCGCCGATGGCCAGGGATTCCAGCATGGGCAAGGCCGCGCCGACCGTGGTCTCGTAGCGGAAGAAGCAGCCGTTCTCACGCGCTGCGGCCTGCATGGCGGCATATTCCACATAGGGGACAGCGAAGGAGCGGCGGTTGGAAGAGACGATGTGCAGGCCTGCCCGGAAGAGGTCCGGATAGCGCTTGTACAGGGTTTCGCTGTCGGTGCAGTCCACGAAGATGGAGCCCTTGGGGGCCAGGTCGATGACCGCACCTACGAAGTCGCCCGCGACGGCGCCGTCCAGGGAGGAGACGCCCCCGAGGTCGATGCGCCAGCGGCGGCTGTCGCCCAGTCCGGCGACCCGGAGGGTCTTGCCGGTGCGCTCCGCCACCGTGGCGGCCGTCCGGCCGACCATTCCGACCAGGGCCTTCCCCACGGCGCCGAATCCCGCGATGAACAGGTTCACCTCCCGCAGGGGCCTCGTCTCAAAGAAGGCCCGGTGGAGGACCTGGAGGGTCGGAAGTTCAATGGCTTCCCGGACGCGCACCAGGACGTTCAGCCCGTCCACGCGCACCTCCAGCGGGGCGATGCCCGCCGCCCGGAGTTTGTCGCAGACCGTGTCCGTGATGCCGGAGAAATCGGCCTCCGACGTGCCTACAAGGCATATTTCACCCTCGGCCGAGGCGACGCCCACCCACGGGGAAGAATCCGGCCGCGAAGAAATGCGGGTGAACCGCCCGGCGGGGGCGAACGTGTTTCGTATCTCTATGTCGATGCCGGCCTCCATGGCCGGAGCGACGGTCGGTGCGTACAGCACTTTAGCCCCGTGCTCCGCCATTTCCAAGGCGGCGCGGTACGACATGCCGGGGATGGTGCGGGCGGCGGGAACCTGCTTCGGGTTCGCCGTCATGATACCCGGTACGTCGGTCCAGATCTGGAGCGAGCCGGCCTGCAGGGCGGCCGCATACAGGGCCGCGCTGTAGTCCGACCCGCCGCGGCCGAGCGTCGATACCCTGCCGGCGGAATCGCAGCAGATGAAGCCCGGCGCGACGACGACCGGAGCGTCCGTGGCGGCGACCGCCGCCCGGATCCGCCGGTACGTCTCGGGCAGATCGTCCTTCACGACGAGTTCGCGGGAATCCACCCATTGGGCGTGGATCCGTTCGCAGTTGAGTTTCCGGGCGAGGATCCGGGTGGAAAGCAGTTCGCCGAAGGTGACTTTCTCCCCGGCCGGGGCGGCTTCCATCGACGCGAACAGGCGCATCACCTCCGCGGCGGCCTCGGCCTGCTCGGCGCCTGTGAACAGGCGCCTCACGATGGCCAGGTGCCGCTCCATCAGCGCCGCCTCTCCTTCCGTGTCCCCGTCAGCACATGCGAGAAGCCCGTCCGTGCAGCCGCTGATGGCCGAACTCACGAGGACTACCCGGCTGTCGCCGAGGGCATCGACGACAATGTCGAGCACGCGGGACATCGCCGTGGCATCCGCCACGGAAGAACCTCCGAATTTCAATACCCGAAAACCCATCTCGTTGAATTAAAGTTTTCAAAGGTACGAAATCTTTTCGTAACTTTGTCCCGTATGACGAAGGTGCTGGGCATATTCGGATTCTTGCAGTTCGGGTGGGCGGACATCCTGGATATCGGGATGGTCGCGCTGCTCATTTTCGTGCTGCTGAGAAGCATCCGGGGAGACTCCACGGTGCTGAACATCGTCCTGGTGCTCTCGCTCCTGGTGGTGGCCCAGGCCGTGGCCTCGGCCCTGAACATGCGGATGATGACGGTCCTGCTGAACGCCCTGCTGGACGTCGGTGTGCTCGCGATCATCATCATCTTCCAGCCGGAAATCCGCCACCTGCTGAACCGGTTCGCGATGCAGACGGGCATCTCCCGCCGCACCGGCGACCTGTTCAACAAACTGCTCGGCGTGAAGGCGGAGCAACTCGGGAGCCGGAGCGTGGAGGAACTCGTGGAGGCCGTGCGGGCCATGTCGGCCGAAAAGACCGGCGCCCTCATCGTCATCCAGCACAAGTCGTCGATGGACGAGTTCATGGACACGGGCGACCGCTTCGACGCGGAGATCAACCGCCGGCTCATCATGAACATCTTCTTCAAGAATTCCCCGCTCCATGACGGAGCGATGATGATCGTGGGGAACCGGATCGCCGCGGCCCGCTGCCAACTGCCGATGACCAACCGGACGGACATCCCGGCCCATTATGGGATGCGCCACCGCGCAGCCATCGGCCTGTCGGAGGATACCGACGCGGATGTGATCGTGGTGTCGGAGGAAAGCGGCGGCGTGCGTTTCGTCCGCAACGGTGAAGCGCGGGAGGTGGAATCGATCCAGGAACTCCGGGAGTTGCTGGGTTCGGCCCTGTCCACGGAAAAGGACAAGGATACGTCCGCAGAAAAGGACAAGGAGGAGTAAAGGATGGACGAAGCATCGAAAAGACTGGAAGGCAAACTCGGTTTCGACCGGGTCCGCTCCCTCATTGCCGACCGCTGCTCCACGGACTATGCCGCCGGGCGCGTCGAGAGCGAGGAACTGAGCACCGACCCGTCCGTCATCCGCAAGCGCCTCCAACTCACCGACGAGATGCGCCTCATCCTCATGTTCGAGGAGAACTTCCCCACCAGCGGCTACATCGACTGCCTCCATTTCCTGGAGCCCATCGCCAAGAACGCCTCCATCGACCTGCTGTCCCTGGGGCGGCTCCGCACGATGCTGGACACGCTCCGGCGCGTGACGAACTTCTTCCGCGGCATCAAGGACGGCATCTATCCCGCCCTCAAGCAGATGGCGTCGGGCTTCCCGGGCTTCCCCGAGGTGCAGCGGCGCATCGACGGTATCCTGGACAAATACGGCGAGATCAAGGACACGGCTTCGGACAAACTGTACGAGATCCGCACCTCCATCCGCGACCGGGAGATCAATGTCTCCAAGCGGATGAACGCCATCCTCCGGAAGGCACAGCAGGACGGGCTCGTGGAGGCCGATGCCAGCGTTTCCATCCGCGACGGCAAGATGCTCATCCCGGTGGCCTCGGCCAAGAAACGCCAGTTCCCGGGCTTCGTCTATGACGAGTCCGCCACCGGCAAGACCACCTTCGTGGAACCGGCCGAAATCGTCGCCCTCACCAACGAGATCGCCGAACTCCGTTTCGCCGAAACCCGCGAGATCGCCCGTATCCTGCGTGAGTTCTCCGAGTTCCTCCGCCCCTGGGTTCCCGACCTGTCCGCCGCCGCCATCTTCCTCGGGGAGATCGACTTCCTGATGGCGAAGGCCAATGTCGCCCTGGACTTCATCGCCGGCATGCCGGTCCTGTCGGAAAACGGCGAACTGCAACTGAGGAAGGCCCGCCATCCGCTGTTGGAAAAGGCCCTGCGGAAGGAGGGAAGGCCCATCGTTCCGCTCACGGCCACCCTCACGCCGGAGAAGCACATCCTCCTGATCTCGGGCCCCAACGCGGGCGGTAAGTCCGTGTGTCTCAAGACGGTAGGTCTGCTCCAGTATATGTTCCAGTGGGGCATGCTCATCCCCACTTCCGAAACCTCCGAACTCCCGGTTTTCGACCGGATCATGGTCTCCATCGGCGACGACCAGTCCATCGACAACGACCTCTCCACCTACAGTTCCTTCCTCGCGGACATGAACGCGATGCTGAAGGAGGCCGACGGCAAGACGCTCGTGCTCATCGACGAGTTCGGCTCGGGAACGGAACCCGCCGCCGGCGGCGCCATCGCCGAGGCCATCCTCGCGGAACTGGACCGGCGCGGCACCTACGGCGTCATCACGACGCACTACACGAACCTGAAACTCTACGCCGCCACCGGCAACACGGGCGTGGTGAACGGCGCCATGCAGTTCGACGCGCAGAATATCGCCCCGCTCTTCGCGCTGGAGATGGGCCTTCCGGGCAACTCCTTCGCTTTTGAACTGGCCCGCAAGATGGGCCTGCCGGAGCCGATCGTCAAGGACGCTGAGGCCCGGGCCGGCGAAGAGTTCGTGGGCATCGAACGGAACCTCCGCAAGATTGCCCGCAACCGCCGCGTCCTGGACGAGAAAATCACGAAGATCCGGGCGACGGACAAGACCCTGGAAGCCGTCACGGACCGCTACCAGAAGGAACTGGAGGACATCAAGCAACTGCGTCAGAAGATCCTTGACGAAGCGAAGAAAGAGGCTGAGGATATTGTCAAGGGGGCCAACAGGCAGGTGGAGAGCACCATCCGCACCATCAAGGAGTCCCAGGCCGAAAAGGAGGCCACCAAAGACGCCCGCGGGCAACTTTCGGACTTCCTGGGCGCCCTGGCCGACAAGAAACTGGAGGACAAGCGCAACCGGGAGGAGTACCTGGACAAGAAACTCAAGTCACTCCAGGAACGGAAGGAGCGGGAGAAAGCCCGCAAGGCCCGGCGCGCCGCCAAGGAAGGGCAGGAGCAGGCCGATGAACGGGTCCGGGAGGAAGAGCAACTGACGGCTTTCCGTACCGCCCCGCTCAAGGTGGGCGAGAAGGTCCGGATCAAGGACGGCGGCATGGTGGGCGAAGTGTCCAAGGTATCAACCAAGGCGGTGACCGTCATCGTGGGGAACCTGTCCACGAAACTGCCGCTGGACCGCGTGGAACGCGTTACTTCCAACGAGTACCGTGCCGCAGTCCGCGAAACGCCGAAACCCCGTCAGGTCTATGACACCGGCATCGCCGAGCGGAAGGCGAACTTCCGCCTGGAACTGGACGTCCGCGGTCAGCGGGTGAACGAGGCCATCGAGAATGTGATGCGCTACATCGACGATGCCATCATGCTGGACGTCGGCACTGTGCGCATCCTCCACGGAAAGGGGACGGGCGCCCTCCGGGAGGAGATCCAGAAGTATGTCCGGACCGTACCGGGCGTCATTTCCGCGACCGACGAGCACATCCAGTTCGGCGGTTCCGGCGTGACCGTGGTGAAATTCGGATAGGCCCATGCAGGTGCGGGGGAAGAAAGCCTTCGGGCAGTTGGGGGAGGAGAAAGCCTGCGCGTTCCTGCAGTCCCGGGGGCACCGGATCGTGGCCCGGAACTGGCGGGGAAGCCATTTGGAGGTGGATATCATTTCCGAAGCGCCCGATGGCTTGCATTTTGTAGAGGTAAAGACGCGGCTCGACGCCGATGCGGCTCCCCAGGAGAAAGTGAACGCGCTGAAACAGCGCCGCATCAGCGCCGCCGCCCTGAAATATTTGAATGAAACCGGCTCCGACCGGGAAGTGTTCTTCGACGTGGTCTCCGTGACCATCTCCGGCGACGAATCGACGGTGAACTATTTCCCCCGGGCCTGGATTCCGATGTACTTATAACCACGTAACCTTTTATGGATACACACCGATACTGTGTCATCATGGCCGGGGGCTCTTCGCCGGCCGCCTATCTCCGGATGACCTACGACCGCTTCTCGCGGTTCATGCCCCGGGAGAACATCCTGGTGGTCACCCTGGCCAAGTACGCCGCAACGGCGCGCATCCTGCTGCCTGAGATCCCGGAAGGGAATCTCCTGCTGGAGCCCTACGCCCGCAAGACGGCCCCCTGCATGGCCTACGCCACCTATACCATCCTCACGCGCGACCCTGACGCCCTCATCGTCGCATCCCCCTGCGACCTGGTGATCCGGGACGAGGACCTCTTCGCCGCCACCATCGACGAGATGTTCGGCTTCGTGTCCGGGAACGACGTGCTGATGACCCTCGGCATCGTCCCCAAGAACCCGGATGTGAACTTCGGTTATATCCAGGTCAAGGAAGGCCGTGAGGCCTGGCTCCTGGAGCGCCCCCTCCAGGTGAAGACCTTCACCGAGAAACCGCCGCTGGAACTGGCCGAAGTCTTCATCCGCACCGGCGAATTCTTCTGGAACTCCGGTATCTTCCTCTGGAAGGCCTCCGTCATCCGCGAAGAGATGGAGCGCTACCTCCCCGACGTCACCGAACTCTTCGCCGGCTGGGAAACCGGCATCGGCGACCCCGCCTTCGTCGAGCGCGCCTACGCCGAATGCCCGAAAATCTCCCTCGACTACGGCGTCATGGAACGCACCGACCGCGCCTGGCTCTACCCCGCCAAGTTCGGCTGGGCCGACGTGGACCGGTTGTAACTTATAATCTGTTACCCGGTTTTTGCCGGTTTTTCACAGGTTTTTTGCCGGTTTTCTACTGGCAGTATTTACTGCGACGGACAGGGTTTCCTGCCCGTTTTTCTTTGAAAAAACAGTGCTTTTTCGGTAATTATTCGTAACTTTGCAATTCGGGTATTAGCCAAATTAAGACATAACACGCGAGTAAGTACTAATAAATCATAACGTTATGAACAAAAAACTTCTGTATTCGGCCCCCGAGGCCGAGCTCCTCGTGGTAAAATTCGAGGGGAATTTCTGTACGACCGGTCAAGAACCGGGTACGCTTCCTGGCGATGAGTACGATGACCAAGGCGATTTTTAATAGGAGGACTGTATCATGAAGAAATCTTTGTTTTTCGGATTTGCGGCGCTTGCCGCTCTCGCATTCTCCGCTTGCCAAAAGGAAGCCACCGTTAATGAAAAGGAAATGGTGACGGTTACCCTTACCGCCCAGAAGCCGGGAGACGAAACCAGAACTGCCGCTGTTGAAGAAGATAGCAAGGTGTCTTACATCTGGACTGATGAAGATAAGGCTAACTTGAAGGTGTTCGTTGTTGGTGAGGATGCTGAAGGTAAAGAAACGCTGACGGAGGTTACAGATCGGATTGTCGCGATCTCTTCCGACAATAAGGTTCTCACTGTGACCGCTACCGTGGAGGCAGGCAGCACGCTACGTACGGCTGTTGCCTCTGCTTGGACATCGTCGAACAAGCCTAAAATCAATGTTAACCAGAGCCCGAAAACCGACAATTTCGATCCCGGTGCCGATGTGCTGGTTGCCGAAGATGTCACGGTGGACGGACTGGATGAGGCGCTTCTTGATTTCTCCCGCCCTGCATCCATGAACAAGATGACTCTCAAGAATTTGACTGCTGGCGAAAAGATTTATGAAGTCACGGTGACTTCCGACAAGGACATTGCTGGCTACTATGAAAATGGCGTGATGAAGGGTCAGGCGAAAACGCTTACACTTTCTTATGACAATGTCGAAGTCGGTGAGAACGGTGAGTTCCCGGTGTATTTCGTGACGATGCCGAACGAAGGCAACTCCCTGACTGTTGTCGTGAAATCCGATCAGTTTGTCTATACTAAATCTTTCGGCACCGTCAATTTCACGGTTGGCAAGTTCTCCAAGTTCGGAGTGAAACTCCCTGCCGGCGAGCCTGTTGTCAGCACCGATTACACTGGTGACTGGGTGATTACGGGTGTGAATGGGGGTAATGCTTTTGCCGCTCAGGCTTATGCCAGTGGGGATAATAATCTCAAGGCCCTTGGCGTAACACTTGATGTGGACAATGAGAAGATTTCCTCTACCAAGGTGAATGAAATCAAAATGCATCTTGAAAAGGTGACTGAAGGTGACTATGCCGGCCTTTATACGATTTTGGACGCTTCTGGTAATTACCTGTATGCCGCCAGTTCTTCTGCCAACCAAATGAAGGGAGCAGCCACAATCGGTGGTGCTGATTACTATTGGGCAGTGGAAAAAGAAACGGATGGAACCTTCTCGATTAAGGCTACGAAGTCTTCCAACCGAAATGTCATGCAATTCAATTCAGGCAGTTCTGTTTTCAGTTGCTATGCCAGCGCGTCGCAGAAGCCGGTAACCCTGTATCCTTATTCTTGGGTTGAGGAAGATGCTGATGCTCCTCAGCCGAGTGGAACGGGTACTCTGGACGATCCGTACAACGCGCTTGGTGCAGTCGATGCCGTGAAGGATCTGACCTGGACTTCCAACACTGATTATGAGAGCACGGACGATGTGTATGTTAAGGGCAAGATTTCCCGCATCGACAATAACGGCACTTATACTGGGGGAGGAACCTATGGCAATGCTTCCTTCTATATTTCTGAAGATGGCAATGCCGTCAATGAATTCTACTGCTTCCGTGTCCTGTATCTTGGGAACAAGAAATACGAAGCTGGTCAGACCGATATTAAGGTCGGTGATGATGTTGTCATCTATGGCAAGTTGATGAACTATAAGGGAAACACGCCCGAGACCGTTGGAAACGCGGCTTATTTGTATTCTTTGAACGGCGTGACGGAAGAAGAGCCTGCTGAGAAGTTCACCATCACGGTGAATCCTTCCGAAAATGGCACTGTCACGGCTAGTGCATCCGAAGCGGTTGCCGGTGCGGAGATCACGTTGGCTGTCACTCCGGCTACGGGTTATGAATTGGATGCCCTTACCGTGGTTGACGCTTCCAGTAACACCGTTGCTGTTTCCAATAACAAGTTCACAATGCCGGAGAGTAACGTGACGGTGTCCGCGACGTTCAAGGAGAAACAGCAAGGTGGAGATACGCCTACTGATTATTCCGAAGTATATACTAGTAATGTTACCTTGGAGAAAGGAACATCAGCCCAAGATTATACTCTAACCATCAGCGGAAATGATTATTCGGGTGTTAAAGCAGGTGCGTCGAAAAATGGTGGGTCGATGAGTTTTTCCATCCCTTCTGGAACGACAAGAATAACCCTTCATGCACAAGGCTGGGGAAGTGATGCTCCTACTGTGGCGATAGCCACAACTCTTGGGACCGTATCTCCTACTTCGTTTAATCCAAATGCCAATAGCGAATATAGCGGAAACGGAACGTCGTTCACAATCACTACGACATCTGCTGACTACTTCGTTTTTGATGTGACAGGGGTAACTTCGGATGCCACAATTACGCTTTCGACAGATAGCGGTAAGAGTAGATTTGTTGTTTGGGGTGTCAATGTAGATTGACTGCCATCCGGAGGCGGAACCTCCGGGGGTGGAGACACCACAGATAAACCGGGGTATCTCTCTTGTGGGGAGATACCCGCGGTAAGCCTGTCGGGAACAAAGGCGTCAGGCGACGAGGTGGATTTCAGCGGATCCGATGAGGTTTCCAAGTGGTATCGTTACGATGTGGCAGGAAACTCCAATCAGAAGGTCGTGTCGCACACGTTCATGTACAATGGCAAGCAATTGCGGAATTACACGATGCTCTATGACAAGAGCAAGAAAGCCGCGCTTTGGTCAGCGTGTGTGATGCATGCAAATGCATATCCGTGGAATGTTACACGTGGCGACAGTTGGAATTATGATCCGGCGCTGGTATTCGGGTCGGACTATTCCTGGCAGCCGAAACTTTCATCGAGTTATGGTGGAGGTTATACCCGTGGGCACCAGATTGCGTCCAATGACAGAAGGACAACGGTCTACCAGATGTACCAGACGGACTATTATTCCAACATGACGCCGCAGACAAGTGCGCTCAATTCTAGTTCCGATAGCAAATGGGATGACCTTGAAACGGCTATCCAGAACCTGGGAAAGGCGACAACCGGCAGCGATACGCTTTATGTTGTGACGGGTGCGATTTTCGACACCGGATACAAGACCGATGCGACTGATGCCAATAACGTTAAATGCCCGGTTCCGACACGATACTACAAGTGCATCATGAAAGTGAAGTACAATTCTTCTGGTGAAGTTAGTTCTGCCACCGGAGCGGCATTCATCGTCAACCATGATACTCTGGAGTTTGAGAAGGTTACAATCAAAACTGTTCAGGATATTACGGGTTTTGACTACTTCGCGAATATACCGGAGGATAAACAGAATACCGCAGAAGAAAACTTCACATCATTCTTCAGTATCTAAGTTCAGGGGCTTCACACCGAAGCCCCTTTTTTAATATACACGCTATGCGCACGCCGTTTGTTCCCGAGCCCACGGTCGCAAAAGTGGCATTCTGTGAGCCTTAGTGCTTCGTGCCCCACTTCGCGAGGTGGGAAATGTTGCGTTTGAGTGCGTGCAAGGGCGATATCGCTACACCTCATTCGGAAAAAAGAGTAGACCGTCGTGGGGACCGTGTGATTCCGCTGAAAGACGCATGGAGCGGAAGCGCTAAGGTTACCGAACAACAGAAATGTGTCCAAAGGCCCAAAACCGTGTCCGCTCTTTCTTCTCAATCCAAGGGCAAAACACCCCGTTTTTGCCCCGATGTTGGCCATTTTGCGCATTCGAGGGGAGGAGAGATGGGTTTTGCCCCTCCATTGGGGCGTGACCTCGTGTCGGATAGTACCAGATTGACAGAGACGCACCCGGAGCCGATTCTGTGGTACAAAACCTCGATTATTCAACTTTTTCGTTGAATATTTGCCGTTTTCTGCATATCTTTGCGAAAACGAGAGGAAGTTGATATGATTACGATTGAGGAGGTCAGGGCGTTTCTGGATCAGTTCAACGCGAAGGTGCAGGTGTTCGGTATCTTGTTTCGGGACGACCGTCCGAAGAACAAGGAGGCTTTGCAGATTTTGGATATTACACCTATGCAACGGGAATTGATTGTGAAGAATCTTCAGGTGCAAGATTATGAGGAGGGGCCGGTAATCGACTTGCTGAACAAGCGGACCGAAATGTGGGTGTTCGGAAAAGATGTGAAAGAGCGGGAGGTGTATATCAAAATCACCTTGGGATATCAGAACGGCCAGACCATCTGTATTTCATTTCATCTCGCGGAACACCCGATGCAATATCCATTCAAACCCAGATAACCATGATCGTAAACAGTCCATATTCGGGCAAGCCCATGCGGGTAGTGTATGAACCGGATACATGGGAGATGCGCGGGGAAGTGTATCCTTATGTGCATATCGCATTCCGTGATGATGAGAACGGAGAGCAGTTCACGACGACAGAGAGCGATACGGTGTGTTTTGAGCAGGTCGCGAATCAGTACCGCGAGCGGCATGGGATTCCCTATGTGGACGAGATTGTGGCCCTTCGGGAGCGGTATGGCGTAAGTGCGACGAAGATGGCGTTAATCCTCGGGTTCGGCACCAATCAGTATCGGCTGTATGAGACGGGCGAGGTTCCCAGCGAAAGCAACGGAAAGATGATTCGCAGTGCCATGAATCCGTCCGTTTTTCTGGATTTGGTACGGAGTTCCCGGAATCAACTCACGGAGAAGGAGTATTTGAAGATTTCAAAAAGAGTTGAGGAGGAGATCGCGGAAGAGCAGAGCAAGCGGCAAGAGCAGTGGGAGGCGGCTCGTTTGTTCCGTACCGGCCGTGGACGAGCAAACGGTTTTGCTCCGCAATCGCCAGAACGGCTGAAGAATCTGCTTCTCCATATTTTGGAGCAGATGGGTGAGACGTTCCAGACAAAAATGAACAAAGTGCTGTTTTACATCGACTTCCTGTCCTACCGCGAGCGGGGGATGGCGATTTCCGGCCTGGCTTATCAAGCGATGGAATTCGGTCCGGTTCCCCAACGCTGGGACCGGGTGTACAGTGCGTTCGACAATGTGGAGCAGCGCGAGAAACTGTTGCAGGGGCAGGAATGCCTGTCCCTTTTGGCAAACGGAACTGCCGATATGAGCGGTTTCTCCGCGGGAGAGATGGCGGTGATTGATAAAGTTTGTGAGTTGATGAAGAAGATGACGTCGCGCGAGGCATCGCAGATGAGCCACAAAGAGCCTATGTGGAATGCGCATGTCGAAAAACAGGATCTCATTCCGTTCAGCGAAGCGTTTTCATTGGTAGGGATATAGTGTGAATACATGAGTCGGGAGGTAAGCACCCAGTGAAGTACCCAGACAACAGAATCATGAACAAAAACCCTATGATTTGCTCATGGCTGGGGGCTGAAACCTGTTTCGTGAACTGATAGGCCAAGTTTTGCTCAGGAGTCTTCGGGAGCCCCTCGGGGAGATTCACCTGTAAGCGTGTGAACCCCGGATCCGGGTTTCCCTCTCAATCAAGGGTTCTTTGTCGGATGCTGCCACACCGCATAGTGTGGCCGTAGGTCCAAGCGCTGTACCTACGGGAAAGAAAAACCCATCAAAACGTTCCAGTCGGTCCATCGAATGGACCTACGGGAAGAAGATACCATAGGCTTTTTAAGGAAATAAGTGCAATTAGGCCTGTTTTGCACCGATTTCGGCAGAAGGGCCCTAGGTGCCGCGTGAGGAGGCGCGACTGCGGAGGTCCAAGGGAAACGCATGAGTAGGCGCGACAGCGGAGTGCCAAGAAAACCGCGTGAGTAGGCGCCTCCGCTCGCCCCCCAATTGTTGAAAAACATGTTGAAAACCGCCGAATCCGTTTGGAAATCAGCGGTTTTATTCGTACCTTTGCGGTCCGCAAAAAGAGCGGGGCGTCGTCAATTCGGCGCTAAAGTATTAATAAACAATTAATTAACAAACACCAATGCCTGGTTTAATTGGAAAGAAAGTCGGAATGATTTCCGTCTTCGGTGCTGATGGAAAGAATATTCCATGCACCGTCGTTGAGGCTGGTCCTTGTGTTGTCACGCAGGTTCGTACGGTGGAGACCGATGGTTATGCCGCCATTCAACTTGCCTATGACGAGAAAAAAGAGAAGCAGACCAGCAAGGCTCTGAAGGGCCATTTCGAAAAGGCAGGGACCACCCCCAAGAAGAAGGTCATCGAATTCGAGGCCGA